>Ga0116152_10000714_pt1 | contig 27373 bp, 25 predicted proteins | sample AD_UKC119_MetaG_FD_89894 | JGI IMG/M metagenome (GOLD analysis project Ga0116152, IMG submission 89894) | Active sludge microbial communities of municipal wastewater-treating anaerobic digesters from Hong Kong - AD_UKC119_MetaG | ecosystem: Engineered > Bioreactor > Anaerobic > Digestate... | reverse complement strand
TCACCATCATGGTCCAGGCTGCAGCCATGACCATCATCAGCATGGCTCTGACGGCAATTATAAAAAACACTGATTCGAGTACCAAGGCAGTTGGGCAGAGGGCCCCGCAAAATTTCCTGACAGGAATACGGGCAGGAGGTTGCAATGATAGCTAAACGTACGGAGTTGAATCGTATCATCTTGTATCGAAGCCTGCTGGAGGACGAACTGGTTAATCTGGTCTGTCAGATGTTGGACTGTGAAGGTGCGGCCAATAAAGTCAAATTCGAAGAATACTTCTATATGATAAGCCACCGGCTGCTTGCCTACAGCCGTTATTATGGCACCCAGGGAGATGTCTGGCAAACCTACTTTCTCGATTTGTTGCTGCAGGACGAAAACCCGTACAGTTTAGGATGCGAATGTAGTGTGGATGACATTGATCCGCAGCTGCACAAAATGGCCCGACACGATTTGGAAAACCTCAGGGAGCTTTATTGCCTTAACTGGATGAACGTATGCAAGTCTGCTTTTATTCGCCTGGACTGCAATTATCCTTCTTTTCCCGGATTAATTCCCCGTGACCCGGCTCGCCGGGAAGCCAGGGACAAGCTTTTCAATCTGCTTGCCCAGCCGGATACAGAGGTCCTGCTGGAAGCCCTGGAATTATATTATCGTCAATTCGGCTGCGGTCAACTGGGGCACTTCAGTGCTTTTCGCTGGGACAATGGTCTGCAGCCGATTGCCCACCCTGATCCGATTACCTGGGATGGGATCATCGGTTACGATTATCAAAAAAAGGTCTTGTTGGACAATACCCGTGCCTTTATGGAAGGCCGGCCGGCCAACAATATTCTGCTTTACGGAGCCAAAGGCACGGGCAAATCCTCATCTGTCAAAGCGCTGCTGCACATTTTTGCTGAACAGGGACTGCGGATGGTGGAAATTACCCGCCGTCAACTGGCGGATATTCATGAAATCACGGATCAGCTGCGCTACCGCAATTATCGCTTTATTCTCTTTATTGATGACCTTTCGTTTGAAGATTTCGAGGTGGATTACAAATACATCAAAGCCAGCATGGAAGGCAGTCTGGAAACGCGTCCCCGGAATATTCTCTTTTACGTTACTTCCAACCGCCGTCATCTGGTGCGGGAGAATTGGAGCGACCGCCAGTCTGCAGGAGAAGAGGTTTTTCCTCCGGATTCCCAGCAGGAAAAGCTTTCTTTTGCTGACCGCTTTGGCATCAGCCTGGTCTACTTGTCACCCGATCAGGAGCTTTATCTGCAGATGGTAACGGAGATGGCTGAAAAAGAGGGAATCCCAATGGAAACGGAAGAACTGCGCAACCAGGCAATTCAGTGGGAGCTGAGCCATCATGGCCGCTCGGGCCGCTCAGCCCGCCAATTCATTGATGATCTGTTGGGACGGCGCTGAGGCAAGCACGCATCGGCCATCAGGAAAGTTTTTTATTAAAACGAAATACCCAGCATTTTCAAGGCCGGTTCGAGTTCCTGCCGGTCAGTCAGAACTTCGCTGAACAAATCTCCACGCCGGGCCAGCAGTCCCGGCATTGTTTTTAGGGTGAACTCGATCGGAGCGAGGCAGTCCAGCTCCTCCCAGGCAAAGGGGGCTGAGACAGTGGCCTGCGGACGGGGACGGACGCTGTATGGCGCACAGACGGTTTTGCCCAACCCGTTCTGCAGGTAATCGATATAGATCTTGCGGCCCCGGCGGCGGACGGAGCGTTCGATGGTAGCAGTATCAGGCAGGACCTTGCAAATGATGGCGGCAATGGCACGGCCGAATTGGCGAACTTGTTCGTAGCTATAGCGGTTTACTACGGGAAGATATATATGCAGTCCCAATGAACCAGATGTCTTGGGATAAGTGCGGAGGCCCAGTTCATTCAGCAACTGCTTGAGCAGCCTGGCTACCGTCACTACCTCCGTGAAGTCATTGTTTTCCGAAGGATCGAGGTCAAAAACGATGAAATCAGGGTTTTCGATACGATCGATCTGCGACATCCAGGGGTGAATTTCCAGGCAGGCCTGGTTGGCCAGCCAGACTAAATCAGCGGCGCTGTTGACCAAAACATATTGTTTGGTTTGGCCGTTGGCTTCCGTCCAGGGATAGGTTTGGATCCATTCCGGCAAATTGGCCGGGACATTCTTCTGATAAAACGACGGACCGTCGATGCCGCCCGGATAGCGGGTGAATACCAGGGGGCGCCTGAGCAGATGGGTGATCATGTAGGGATAAACTGCGCCGTAGTAAGCAATCAGATCTTTTTTGCGATACCCTGCTTCCGGCCACAAGAGCCGATCCAGATTGCTCAGGGAAACTTCATGGCCAACGATGTCCAACGTGTTTGTCTTATCCATTGGGTCAACCTCCTCTAAATGCGGCAATCTGCAGCGTTGGCGGTAATAAATGCCTGAATCACCGGGAAACGCAGCTGCATGGCTTCGGTCCATTCCAGGAATTCCACCAGCACCGCCAAGCGGGGCTCAATAAAGTGAGCTTCTTTGGGAACGGGCCCGGCAAAAGGCGAACGTTTTGTCTCCAGAGCGGGCAGCTCCCGGGAGAGGGTTTGCCAATGCTCTTCTCGCAGACCATTGGCGGCTTTGCCGATGTAACAGAGTTGATCATCGCGGTAAACCCCCAGCAATAACGAATTCACTTTCTGACCGTGTAACGTATAGCCCCCCACCATACACTTCTGGCTTTGGCTGCATTTGATTTTAAACCAGTCGTTGTGTTGCCGGGCGGGATGGTAGGCACTATTTTTTCGTTTGGCCACAATCCCTTCCATGCCGGCCTCCTGCACCGCTGCCAAAAGCGACGAACCCTGGAGAAAACAGGGTACATGATGCAGTTGAGCCTGATCGGCAAACACTTTTTCCAGCTTGGCCACACGCTCCAACAAGGGGAGTTTACGCAGATCCTGGTTGTTCAAAGATAAAAGATCAAAGACCATATACTCGATTGGCAAGGTTTGCGCCAGTAGTTTGATGGTGTTGGGCAGTTGGGCTCGATCCCGTTGCATAACCGCTGGGAAATGGGGCCGGTCATTTTTCATCACCACAATTTCACCGTCCAGAATCGCCCGATCGGCCTGGAGCAGCCCGGGCAGTTTCTGTAATTCAGGATATTGCAGCGTTCGTTCCCTGCCTTTTTTGTTCAGCAGACAAACCCGGCCATTCGTGATGCCGGCCATGATGCGCACGCCATCCCATTTGACCTGGTAAACAAAATCATCCCGATCCGTCACCGCTGTTTGTCTGATGGGCTCCATCGCCCGAATGTTGCCCAGCTCGTCCGTCACAATCAGGCTCCTGTTTTGGCCCGTTTGCCGCCGGCAGCAGCTTTTTTCTTCGTGACCGGTTTGGTCTTTTGACTTTCGGTCATCTGCACACTGGCTTTCAGGGCTTCCATCAAATCCACGACGTTACCGCCCGACGGCTCAGGAGTCGGGCTGACATATTCCTGCCCGGCGATTTTGGCTTCGATTAATTCCCACAAAGCCTGCCGGTATTCATCTTCATAGCGAGCGGGATCAAAATCGACGGACAGGTTTTCGATCAGATCCACAGCCATTTTCAGCTCTTTCTCGTGCAATTTGTCAGTTCCGACCCCCGTACTTAGGGAGGCTGGGGAGCGTATCTCATCGGGATAAAAGATGGTTTCTACCACCAGGTGTTCGCTTTTGACCCGCAAGGCTGCCAGAGACTGCTTGGAACGGATCATGATTTTGGCGATGGCGATCTTGCCGGTTTTTTTCATGGCTTCCACGATCAGTGTGTAGGCTTTGTCTCCGCCGGCAGAGGGCTCCAGATAGTAACTTTTATCAAAATAGATGGGATCGACCTGCTCCAGTCTGACAAAGTCCAGGATATCAATGGTTTTGGTATTTTCCTGAGGAATACGGGCAAAGTCTTCTTCCTGCATGATGATGTAACTGCCTTTTTGAAATTCGTAGCCCCTGACAATTTCCTCTGGTTTTGCTTCCTGCTCGCATTTGGAGCAGATTTTTTTGTAATTGATGGGCGCCATGCAGGCCTGATGCAAATAATGAAATTTTAGATCCTTGTTTTCGGTGGCTACATACATGCTTACAGGAATATTGACCAAACCGAAACTGACCGCACCTTTCCAGAGTGTTTTCATGCAAGCATACTCCTTTCGGCTTCTTATGGTTTAGCTTTTATGCTTTTGCCGGAATTTATGCGCGGTGCAGAGGATATAAGTACCCGCACCCAAGCATCATTTTTAGGTGAATTCTATCCGAATTTGCCCAAAATCTGGTACGATATATTTGTAATCAATTGCCAACTATCCCTGCGATGTTTAGATTTGATGCTCTTTTGTGGCGTTCTCGCCGAGGTCATCTATCTGGGAATCAAAGCAATAAAAACGAAGCAACAGATGGATCAGAGGAGGTGGCGGAATGGGCTTGAATGAACTCTGGTATAGTCTAATCGGATTTTTCTTCGCAGGTTTTTTCTTCTTCGAAGGCTTCGCTTTTGGCGTCGGCATGCTGATGCAATGGTTGGGGCATAATGAGGAAGAGAAGAACATGATCATACATTCCACTGAACCCTTGTGGGGAGCCAATGAAGTTTGGCTGTTAGCCGCGAGCGGAGCTATATTTGCGGTCTTTCCAGGGTGGTATGCCGTCCTGTTCAACAGTTATGGAGGGATTTTCTCCCTTATTTTGGCGTCTTTGCTCATCCGCGGGGTGGCTATTTCTTTTTGGCATCGCTTACATCAGCCCGCCTGGCGCAAAACCTGGAACTGGTTATTGGGGATGACCAGCCTGCTGATTCCCTTCTTGCTGGCAGTGGTCCTGGCCGGTTGCCTGGTGGGCGTGCCGATCAATGCGGAAAAAGAATATGCCGGCAGTCTCTTTGATCTCATGTCCCTGCCGGCAATGTTTTACGGTTTGGACCTGGTGGTCTTTTTCCTCTATCATGGCGCGGTATTCCTTGCCATAAAACTACAAGGGGAAATGCGGCGACAGGCTCGCCAAGCTGCCCGCCGCACTGGCCTGCTGTCCCTTGCAACAGCTGTTGCCGTCGGTGTTGTAGCTGCTATTACCACGAATATGTTTACTTCCTCCGTTGCCATCGCCCTGACCCTGGCCGGCGCGCTGGCGCTGCTGCTTTCTTATATATGTGTGTGCAAACGCCTCAGCAGACTGGCTTTCGTTTTGAACGAGGTGTCCATCATAGCGATCATCGTCGCTTTGTTTACGGCTTTGTTCCCCCGGGTTATGGTATCCACTGTCAATGAAGCCTTCAGCCTGACCCTCTATAACATCTCCGCCAGTTCCCACATCCTGAAAGTCATGACGATTGCGGCCATGGCCATGGTACCGGTTGTAATCCTCTATATCGTCTGGGCTTGTTCTGTATTCAAAAGAAGGCTCACAGGCGGTCCGGGATTATAAACTGTCGCGAACGATTTCAAATTCCTGATGAATTTGCATGAACAATTCCACCAAATAGGGATCAAAATGGCTGCCGGCACCCTCCGCAATAATCGCCCGGCTTTTTTCGTGACTAAAAGCCTCCTTGTACACCCGTTTCGAGCGCAGTGCATCATAAACATCCACGATGGCCATGATGCGTGCTGCCAGCGGGATGTCTTCACCGGCCAATCCCTGGGGATAACCGCTTCCGTCCCATTTTTCATGATGACCGATGGCAATATCCATACCCATTTGCATAAAGGTGTTTTGGGTGTAACGCTGTTCCACCTGGGCCAGCGTGTTGAATCCGATGGTGGTGTGGGTTTTCATGATCTCGAATTCCTCTGGCGTCAATCGGCCCGGTTTGAGCAAAATGGCGTCGGGGATACCCACCTTGCCGATATCATGAAGCGGGCTGGCATGGTAAATATTATCGATAAACTCGTCGTTGACCCTGCCTGCATAGCGGGACAGCAACCCCATTCTTTCGGCCATTAACCGGCACAAGCTGGCGGTTCGTTCGATATGATTGCCGGTTTCATCATCCCGGGATTCGGACAACTTGACCAGTGCAAAGATGGTCGCCATCTGTGACTCGGAGATTTCCTGCACTTTTTCATCAACCAATTCCTGCAAATGATGATTGAATTTCTGCAGTTGTTCCTCCGCCAGTTTCATGATGGTAATATCCTGAATCGTCCCGCGTGCGGCCAGTATTTTTCCGTCGGCATCAAAGTGGGCGGTTGCTTTTATATGTACCCATTTCAACTGGTTGTCAGGCATTAATAATCGATAACGCAGTTCATTGGGTTCGACGCTAACCGGCAGTTGCCGATAATGAATGGCAACCATGTCACAATCCTCGGGATGAACCCGTTGCATGAATAATTCGTAATGCGGCTTTTGCGCAGGGTCAATCTGCAGGATCTGGTACATCGTATCTGACCAGCGCAGATCCCGGGTGGCAACATCCAGTTCCCAATGACCCAACAGGGCGATTTGCTGCGCTTCGCGCAGCCGGGTTTCACTTTGGGCCAGGAACAGGTTGGTTGCTTCCAGTTTTTGAGAGAGCTCCGCATATTTCAGCATCAGGTCGGTCATGAGCCGGTTTTGGATTTTGTTTTCGATGCGGGCGGCAAAATCCTCCAGCAAAAGCTGCAACGCTGCTTCATTTGGATACGTTTTGATGGCATCCAGCAGTTTTTGCTGAACAAGTGTTAAATCAGTATTCATTGGCCAATCTCCTGAAAATAGAAGTCGATGCCCACCGGCTGTAGTCTTTTCAACTGATCGATTATGATCTTGCAGTCTTGCTTGGATTTGATCAGGCTGCCGTGCTGCGGGGCAATCAACTCGATATCCAGTTTTTCGATTTGCTCCAGGGCATAGCCTAAAGCTTTGGCGGATGTCATGATGCGCTGATGAAAATATAACATTTGATGCAGGGGGCAGGTCTGTCCGTTATGCGGGCAGATTGCCTGGGGCAGACAAACGGCACATACATCTGCGCATGGCAGATACAGCTGCCAGTTGTTGTCGTAACTGCCAAAAATGTCGCTGGAAAAGAGGGTCCTGGTTTGGCTGTCATAGGTCACAAAACTGCCAGGCGCATGCGCAAACGGGGTGCGAATGAATTTTAGTTCCCTGCCGCTGGAAAAGGTGAAAGAATTATTCAGCTCTTCGATACATTGCATGGGCGAGGCCGAAGAATAATATTTGATGAACAGATTGTTTTCCCGATGAGAGATGATTTTCAGTTCAGGGTCGTTAATGACTGCTTCAAAGTGAGGCAGATTGCCGCACAGATCAGGATCGTAATGCTGATAGATCAGGCGCTTGATGTTACGGGGATCAGCGCCTGTGCGCAGGATCTTGAGCATCACCGTGCTGAAATCATCGCGACTGCCGCCATCGATCAAAACTGCTTCCGAACCTTCCATGATTAAATAAGGATGACAATGAATACCGGCTTTCTCATCGGAAAAGCCGACCCAATAGATGTTGTCGGCGATCTGCACTGGTCCGCTGTAATCAAGCTCATCCTGCTGCCATCGATTCATATTCTGCTCCTCCTGTTGAAATGCTGTTTGCTGAGCACATGCGACTGGTTGTGCGGACGAAAATGTTTTCTTGATAATTCTATTTTAACACTTTCCCGGCAATGGAGAAGACTTACCTGAACGCACTGGCCAGGAGGTTTTTGGGGCTGAAAGCGAGCCGAAGGCAGCAGGACGATTACTGGCTGCGGTTGCGGATTGAAAAGATGAAAATCTTATCCCCTCCCTGCCCAGGCTCACGGACGGAACTTGCTTTTGTCGGCCCGTTCAGGTCGGTGCTTGACTTACGCCCTGAAAGTGCTATCATGATAGAACAAATGTTCCTTAAGGTGTGAGAGCGATATGAAGGAACGAGTTATTTTGCATTCTGATCTGAATAATTTTTATGCTTCGGTCGAATGTCTGCATCGTCCGGAAATACGCGATAAACCGGTAGCCGTTTGCGGGGATCCGCTTTTGCGGCACGGGATCGTGCTGGCGAAAAACTATCCCGCCAAAGCCACCGGGATTCAGACCGGTGAAGCCATCTGGCAGGCGCAGCAGAAATGTCCCGGGTTGGTGGTGCTGCCCCCCAATTTTGGCTTATATTTACGCTTTGCCCGCCTGGCCCGGGAGATTTATGCCAGTTATACCGATCAGGTGGAACCTTTCGGCTTGGATGAAGCCTGGCTGGATGTGGGCGGAAGTTGCCAGGTATTTGGAGACGGTCGGGAGATCGCTGACCGGATCCGAACCCGCATCAAAGAAGAACTGGGTGTGACTGCTTCCGTCGGTGTCAGCTACAACAAGATTTTTGCCAAGCTGGGCAGTGACATGAAAAAGCCCGATGCCACAACCGTCATCACCAGCGACAACTTCAGACAAACGGTCTGGCCGCTGCCGGCCGGTGACTTGCTTTATGTAGGCCGGGCCACCAAACGCAAACTGGCCTCCCGGGGCGTCACCAGTATTGGTGATATTGCCCTGGCTGACCCTGCCGGCCTGCGTTCTTTGCTGGGCAAGTGGGGGGAGGTGCTGTGGGCCTTTGCCAACGGTCTGGACTGCTCCCCGGTCGTTCGCATGGGGGAGGAATCCCAGATCAAAAGCGTGGGCAACAGCATTACCACCCCCCGTGATTTAAAAACGGATGCAGATGTAGAGATGACCTTTTATGTGCTCAGTGAGAGTGTGGCCGAGCGTATGCGCCAGCACGGCTTTAAATGTCGTACCGCCCAGATTTATATTCGCGATAACAATCTTTGCAGCCTCGGCGCCCAGGGCAAGTTTCCCCGGCCTACCCAACTTGCTGCAGATCTGGCCGCAAAGGCGATGACGCTTTTCCGTGCCCATTACGCCTGGGAAAAACCCGTCCGCAGTTTGGGGGTCAAGGGAACTGATTTGGTAGCAGCGGACTGTTGTGAACAGTTGTTTCTTTTTGAAGATGAAGAAAGACGCCGCAAACAAGAGAAAATCGAAGCCACGGTTGATGACTTGCGGCACCGCTTTGGACATTTCTCCATTCAGCGGGCCTTGTTGCTGCAGGATGAAAAACTGGGAGCGATCAATCCCAAGGAAGATCATGTCATTCATCCGGTGGCATTTTTTAAGGAAGGCAGATTGCCGTAAAGGAGGCTAATGACGATAATGGAAGAAAGACGTTATTGCAACCCGGATAAAGTCTACGTCAGCGTCAAAGCAGTATTTTATCCGGATGGCGGATTCAAGCCAACTTCTTTGATTTGGGAAGACGGATGCGAATATCCCATCGACAAAGTCACCGATATTCGCCGGGCTGCCAGTCTCAAAGCCGGTGGCACAGGCATCCGTTATACTTGTCGAATAAGCGGCCAAACGATTCATCTATTTCTGGAGGAAGACCGCTGGTTTATGGAAAGAAGGGGGAGTTAGCCATCTGCGGACGATATCTGGTCTCTACCGAAGAGGAAATTATCGAGACACGGGAGATCATACGGCAAATCAATCAGCGTTATGAAGGCTGGCCTGAACATGCCCGAATGAAGAGCGGAGAGATCTTTCCCACCGATGTGGTTCCGGTATTGGCTTGGGAAGAAGATGCCGTGCATCCCCGTTTGTTCAGTTGGGGCTTTCCCCGTTGGCAGGGCAGCGGCGTGATCATCAACGCCCGCCGGGAAACGGTGCTGGAGAAAAAAATGTTCCGCCAGGCCTTTTTGGAGCGGCGCTGCATCATCCCTTCCCATGGGTTTTATGAGTGGAAAAAAAGAGCCGGGCAGAAGCAAAAAGAAAAGTATCTGCTGCGTTTGCCGGGCACCCCTCTGCTTTACATGGCCGGCATCTATACCCTTTACCGGCAGGAGGGCCTGGAACTGCCCGGTTTTGTTATTCTCACGACGTCCGCCAGTCCTTCCGTGCAGCCCATTCATGAGCGGATGCCGGTGATTTTACGACCTGACGAGCAAAACAATTGGCTGCGGGACGAAATCTTTGCCCGCCGGGCTATCGAACGCGAAGGCCCGCAGTTGGAAGCCCGAAGAGCATAGGGCAGAACCGCGGCAATCTTTAGGTCATTGTTAAATTATTGAAAACGGTGTTTATTAGCGACAGAAAATAAAGTACACTAGTATAAAATTAAGATGGAAAACCTTACCATGATCCGGCAAGGCGGAGGAGAACCGATGAAAGTATTGATCGCCGATGATGATAAAATTTCCCGTTTAGTGGTGAAAAACTTGTTAAATTCCCTGGGCTATGAGGTTTTGGAAGCCGAAGACGGGGAGCGTGCCTGGCAGATTCTGCAGGAGGAGGCGATCCAGCTGCTGGTGCTTGACTGGGTCATGCCCAAAATCGAAGGACCCGAGTTATGCAGACGCCTGCGATCCTCCAAAGGAGAAGATTACTATATCATTGTGTTGACTGGCCGCAACAGCAGTGAAGATATTGTTGCCGGATTGCAGGCAGGAGCTGACGATTATATCACCAAGCCATTCCAGCCTCAGGAATTTGCCATCCGTTTGAAAATTGCCCGGCGGATACTGGAATTGCGGCAAACGATGAAGGAGGCGGTGGAAGATCAGCGTTACATGGCGCAGCACGATGTTTTGACCGGCATCTTGAATCGCAAGGAAATAATCAATGTTCTGGAAAAAGAGATTCACCGGGCGCAACGCCAAAAAAGCAAACTGTCGGTGCTCATGGGCGATGTAGACAATTTCCGGCAAATCAATGAAATGCATGGCAAGGCAGCCGGAGATGCTGTGCTGGCCGAGGTCGCCAAAAGAATGAAAAACTCTCTGCGGATATATGACAACGTTGGTCGTTATGGCGGAGACGAGTTTTTACTGGTGATGCCCGGTTGTTCTGTGAATGAAGCCCGCCTGATCGCCCGGCGTATTTTAAATGTGGTTAAAAACCAATCAGTGATGTATTATAACAAGGATATTTCGGTAACCATCAGCCTGGGCCTGGCCAGCCATGACGATCCCGAACAGGCGGATATGCAGAGCCTCATACAGGCTGCCATTGCGGCCATGCGCCAGGCCAAGGCAAACGGGCACAACTGTTACGTGGTCGCCGAACCATATCTCTAAAACAACCTGTTTTTATATTTTTTACCTTGTCTATGAGCAACCGTTTCCGTTATAAATGAAGGGAGCGGTTTTTGTTTTTCCGGGATTCAGTGATCTGTTCCAGGCTCTCCGGTCGTAATCCTGGTTGAAAGATCGGCGCGTGGGGGAGATCAATTTAAATAAAAAAGCCAAATATTTGAAAGATGGTTTATAATCTTATTGGTTGATAACCAAACAGAAACATCAATCTTCCTGAGAGGATAAAACGCTGTGGCGATCCCTTCAGGGAAATACCATACGGAGCATATTTGCGAGTGAAGGGAAAGAAGCAGATGAAAGTGTTGGTTGCCGATGATGACAAACTCTCTCGTTTATTGGTAAAAGACCTGGTCACCTCCATGGGATATGAGGTCCTGGAGGCCGCCGACGGTGAACAGGCTTGGCAAGTCCTGCAGGAGCACTCGCCCCGTCTGGTGATTCTCGACTGGATCATGCCCCGCATGGACGGGACCGAGTTGTGTCAACGGCTGCGCTTGCTGGACGATGAAAACTACTATTATATTATTCTGCTTACCGGACTCAACAGCAAAGAAAATATTATTGCGGGTCTGAATGCCGGGGCCGATGATTACATCACCAAACCATTCATACCGCAGGAATTGGAAATGCGTTTAAAGGCCGGCAAACGCATATTGGAGTTGCAGCAATCTCTGCAGGAGGCGCTGGAGAAACAACGGCATATGGCACGGCATGATGCATTGACCGGGATCTTGAACCGGGGAGAGATCATCAAAATGCTGGAAAAGGAACTTATCCGGGCTGAACGTCAACATGAAAGATTGTCAGTAATCATGGGAGACCTGGATCATTTCAAGCAAATCAATGATACGTATGGACATATGGTCGGAGATGCAGTGCTCGTGGAAACCGCTCAACGGCTCAAAGATACGCTGCGTGTTTATGATAGTGTTGGCCGTTACGGCGGGGAGGAATTTTTGCTGGTGCTGCCTGGTTGTGCGCTTGAGGAGGCGCAGCTGCTCGCCGGTCGTATTTTGCATGCGATCAACGCCCAGCCGGTGCGGTATAATAATCATAAAATACCGGTTACCATCAGCCTGGGACTGGCCTGTAACGACACCCCTGCGCATGCGCATGTTGAAGGGATTGTACAGGCGGCTGATTTTGCCATGTACCAGGCCAAAAAAAATGGCCGCAACTGTTACGCAGTAGCCGAATAACCCATCTGCAAGAGCTGTTGCTGCTGTTTTGCTTTCAGCAAACCGTTTCCGCTATAAAAAGGGGGACGGTTTTTGAAGACGCGTTCCAAAACAAAACGATTGTACATCATATCAGTAACGGAGGGACCAGCATGGAACCAGTTGTCGAACCAGTCTATAACCGTAAACACCCGGGAACGCTGGCCTATAAGAAGTTTTTTTACAAAAATGCGATCAAAGGTGTTTTACGTCCGCACCGGGTCATTTTTAAAAAACGCCGGGTTGGCAGGGACGATCATTTCGTACTTTATCCCCAGGGCCAAAAGAAATGGTATAAACTTTTCGGAGTGCCCGAGGATGTGACAGTCCCCTTTACCTATTCCGATTTTTCCCGAGCGGTCGGCTTTATGGAAGTGATCGAAGGGTTGCAGTCCAATTTCAAACATTTGCTTCATCTTAAAAGCGAGATCTGGTTTTATCGGGAACTGATTCCCGGGGAAGCCTATATCATTGACTATTTATTTGAAGATGTTTTGCAGATCAAGCCTGATAAAGCGGCGATGATCGGATGCTCGGCCATCAGTCGCAACGGGGAACAGTATATGAAAATGCGCGATCATTTTGTTATCAAGGATCTGCCCCCAAGAGATGCGGTTTATCTGCAAAAGGATACCAGCGATCAATTTAAAGGCATTACCCGAGTGCCGGCTGAACCACTGGACAGCGCACGGATGGAGGAGATCTATATTCCTGCCGATTTGGCCAAACGCTACGGAGATACCTCGGGGGACTACAATATTGTACATACTTCCCCCTTGATGGCCAGGCTTTTTGGTTATGAAAGGACGTTCATTCAGGGCCTGTGTTCAGCCAACCTGATCATGAGCCGGCTTTGCATGGGCGGGATCAAGCTGCGGCATTTTACGATTACCTTTGGCCGTCCGGTCTTTATGGACAGTACGGTCTATCTTTATTACACCGATCACGAATACCGTTTGCAGGATCAAGACAACCGTGTGCTGTGCTTTGGACAAATCAACTGTGCCGAAGATTTCTCAGCCTAGGAGGGAGTGGTGCCGGGATGCGGGTCAGAGTCAAGCTTTTTGCCACCTTTCGCAAAGGCCGCTTCAAGGAAAAAGAAATGGAATTGGACGAAGGATGTACAGTCGGCTGGGTAATTGATTGTCTGCGCCTGCCGCGCAAAGAGTTGGGTGTGGTATTTCTGAACGGTTTATCGGTCAGCGATGACCAACAATTGCTGGCAGGCGATACTTTGTCCATATTCCCCATGGTGGGAGGTGGATAGCATGCATCATGGGCAGGGTGAACCGGTTCCGGAACGTTATTTGCGCAATCTGCAAGCCATCAGTGCAAGCGAGCAGGCACAGCTTCGGGATGCCCGGGTGGGGGTGTGCGGGTGCGGCGGCCTGGGTTTGTATGTCGTCAATTATTTGGCCCGTCTGGGAGTCGGGCGCATTACCGTATGGGATCCGGACGTTTTCCATGAAAGCAACATCAATCGTCAATTGCTGGCCAGTTACAAGACGCTGGGGCAGAAGAAGGCGGAGGTATGTCGGCAATATGTACAGGAGATAAACCCGGAGGTTGTCTTGACGGCCCTGCCCTGCCTTTGGGAGGCGGGTGATCCCGTCATATTTGCACAGCAGCAGGTCATTGTTGATGCGTTGGACAGCATTCCTTCCCGGTTAGCACTGGCAGAAGCCTGTGGACGTGCCGCGCTGCCGATGGTGCACGGAGCGGTAGGAGGATGGTATGGACAGGTTACGGTGATTATGCCCGGGGACAAGACACTCCATGCCTTGTACAGTAATACAGATCGAACCGGCATCGAAGAGGAGCAGGGCACGCTGTCGTTTACTGCAGCGGTGATCGCCGGGATGCAGGCGGCTGAGGTCATTAAACTGTTGTTAAAACGCGAATCAGATCTTATTCATGAAATTGGTATGGTTGATTTGCTGGATCTGGGTGTGGAACGGTTTCAAAAAAATGCTACACCCATGTAACATGTGTGCTACAACGATGTGAAAATTGGAGCAGCAGTGGAGCATGAAGCAAGTATTTTTATAAATGGATTGGCACAGGACGGGACGGGGTTCCCGTCTTTTTTTATGGTTATGCAAATACTGGCACAGATTTTGCTCTTAATAATTCACAGAGAAGATGCGATTGTTTTTTGCCATCCGGACTCTGTATTGCCTGGCGGGTCATGGTCCGGCTGAACAACAGACAGGTATTTTCTCAAATCCAAGCAAAAGGAGAGTGAGGACTGGTTTGCCCGTGCAGGGTGAAATCAGCAACGTATGAGCAAAGTGCTATTTGTGGAACCAGAAAAATGCACCGGCTGTCGTAGTTGTGAACTGATTTGTTCATATATCCATGCCGGGGAGTTTAATCCCTTGCGTTCCCGCATCTCAATTATTGCTTTCGAAAAGACCGGTTTTTCATTTCCGGCCGTTTGTCAGCAATGCAGTGTGGCGGCCTGCATGGAGGTCTGCCCGGTGGGCGCCATCAGTGTTGATGATGTGACCGGTGCCAAGATTGTCAACCATGCCATATGCCTGCGCTGTAAAATGTGCACCATTGCCTGTCCCTTTGGCGCGACTTTCTATGATGCTGATCATGATTTAATTATTAAATGTGATCTTTGCGGCGGCGATCCGGAGTGTGTGAAACACTGCCCGTCCGGCGCGATCTCCTATCGTGAGGCGAAAACCGCCAATTTCAATAAACGCCGCGCGAATGCCGAAAAATTCAGAGACGTCATGGAGGAGGGGAGATAACATGTTTGCTTGGCAAGGTAAGATTTTGCGGGTAAATCTAAGCGACGGAACCATAAAAGCGGAACCTCTAAACCGGGAATATGCAGAGCAATATATTGGTGCCCGGGGTTTGGGAACCAAATATTTTACGGAAGAAGTAGATCCCAGGGTGGATCCATTAAGTCCAGAAAACAAAGTTATCATTATGACCGGCCCCCTCACCGGAACGTTTGCCGGGTCTGGCGGGCGTTACAATGTAGTGACCAAAGGACCGCTGAATGGTACGATTGCGGCATCCAATTCCGGGGGAACATTTGGCCCGGAACTGAAATATGCGGGCTGGGATGGTATCATCTTTGAGGGACGGGCGGACAGCCCGGTTTATTTGTCAATTTACAATGACCAGGTTGAATTGAAATCCGCGGCAGAGCTTTGGGGTCAGGATGTTTTTGCCACGACCGATGCGCTCAAGGCGACTATGGACGAGGAAGCCAAGGTATGCTGTATCGGCCCGGCCGGGGAGAATTTGGTGAAATATGCCTGTATTATGAACGAATACCACCGTGCTGCCGGACGTTCAGGGGTTGGTGCGGTCATGGGTTCGAAAAATCTTAAAGCGATCGTGGTCAAAGGCACCCTGGGAATCGTGGTGGAGGATCCCAAGGCCTTTATGGCGGCGGCTATTGACGCCCGCACCAAACTCAGGGAACATCCCGTCAGCGGAGAAGGACTGGCGGCCTATGGTACCAACATTCTTGTCAACATCCTGAATGAACATGGGGGATTGCCGGTCAAAAACTTCAGTGAAGCGGCAGTGTTTCCCAACGCGGAAAAAATATCCGGAGAATACCAGACAGAAAAATATCTGGTCAGAAACAAAGGCTGCTTTGGTTGTACAATCGGCTGCGGCAGGGTTACTGACATTCCCAAAGGACCTTTCAAGAGTGCTGGTGAAGGCCCGGAATACGAAGCAACCTGGACCTTTGGCTCCAACCTGGCGGTGGATGATTTCGAAGCCATTTGCAGAGCCAATTTCCTTTGCAATGAACTGGGTTTGGATCCGATTACGCTGGGAGGCACGATTGCATGTGCCATTGAACTGGTGGAAAAAGGCATTATTCCTCGTGCTACGGCCGATCTGCGCTGGGGGGATGGCGCCATGCTGGTTGATCTGGTAACCAAAGCGGCCTACCGGGAAGGATTTGGGGATGAACTGGCGGAAGGGTCGTATCGTTTGGCAGAGAAGTATGGTTATCCCGAGTATTCGATGACGGTGAAGAAACAGGAAATGCCGGCCTACGATCCGCGGGCCCAGCAAGGCATCGGTCTGAACTATGCAACTTCCAACCGGGGCGGTTGCCATGTGCGCGGATATATGACTTCACCAGAAATACTTGGCATCCCTGTCAAGGTTGACCCGGATGACACTGAAGGCAAACCGGCTTTGCTGAAGCTGTTCCAGGATCTAACTGCCCTGGTGGATGCTTCCGGATTGTGCCTGTTCGTTACGTTTGCCATTGGTTTGCCGGAAATCGCTGCTCAGTTGCGCACGGCTACGGGATTGGACCTGAGTGATGACGAATATCTGCTGATCGGTGAGCGGATTTGGAATCTGGAACGGCTGTTCAATCTACAGGCAGGTTTTGCTGCCGAAGACGACACCCTGCCGCCGCGTCTGCTCAAAGAACCTATGAAAGGCGGACCGCATGCAGGCAAGGTGGTACAGCTGGGGATAATGCTGCCGGAATACTACCAGTTAAGGGGATGGAACGAGCAAGGCATTCCGACCGAAGCAAAACTCCAGGAATTGCGTTTGGCATAAGAAACTCGCAGCTTGAGGTTTATGATGGAGCAATTCATCATAAACCTTCTGCATTATAACTGCCGTCCTTGGAAAACCCAGGTCCGGCAGAATTCTTTCCGTTTAGGAGGCGTTAATGCATGCAAATCGATGCCAAGGAATATGAGAATGCCAGCGCATACCAGAGTCTGATCAAAACCTATGCCGGGAAGCCCGAGTATCTTCTGGCCATCATGCAGGATATCCAAAGACAATACAATTATCTGCCTCGTCTGGCAATTACCATGATTGCATCCCATGTCGGACTGCCGGTCAGCCGTGTTTATGCCATGGCCTCTTTTTACAAGGCTTTCAGCCTAACCCCCAAGGGTCGTTTCGTAATTCGGGTTTGTGACGGTACGGCTTGCCATATCAAAAACTCTGAAACGCTGCTCGATCAGCTGGAAAAACAATTGCAGGTCAGGCCTGGGCAAACCACTGCGGACGGACTTTTTTCAGTGGAAACGGTGAACTGTTTGGGGGCATGTGCGCTGGCACCGGTGATGGTAATCAACGGGAAAGTCTATGGCAAGGTCAATCGCAGCGAGGTGGAAAGGATCATCAAGGAGTATGGGGGGCAGAGCGATGCAAACTGAGATGAATCCAGGCAAGGGTGACCGGCAGACCGTGCTGGTGTGTTGTGGTACCGGCTGTACTGCCAACGGCGGGCGGGAAGTATTCAAGGCTTTTTCCCAAAGCCTGCAGCATCATCCGGAAATCGAAGTGCTGCCAGTAGTAAAGGCGACTGGCTGTAATGGTTGGTGTGAAAAGGGTCCTCTGGTCAGGCTGATGCCCAAAGACATAACCTATTGCAGTGTGGCACCGGCGGACGTGGATGAAATCATCAGCAAAACCCTGCTGCAAGGGGTGCCGGTTAAACGACTTCTGTACCGTGATCCGGTCAGCAAGGAACATCTGACCTCCCACCACCTGACCGATTTTTATCGCAAACAGCACAAGATTGCCCTGCGCAATATCGGAGAGATTGATCCTGGACAAATCGACGATTATATTCAGCGTGGCGGCTATCAGGCTTTACAGAAGGCTTTGCTGGGGATGGAAAGGCAGGAAGTCATTGATACGATCAAGGCAGCCGGCTTAAGAGGCCGAGGTGGGGGTGGGTTTCCCACCGGACAAAAATGGCAGGCCTGCCGGAATGCTGCCGGCAATCCCAAATATATCATTTGCAATGGGGATGAGGGTGATCCCGGGGCCTTTATGGATCGCAGCATTATGGAGGGTGATCCGCATACAGTAATTGAGGGTATGTGTCTGGGCGCTTACGCGGTAGGTGCTGCCCGCGGGTATATTTACGTCCGCGATGAATATGATCTGGCCGTACAATACCTGCGCCAGGCGATTGACGATGCCCGCCAGCGGGGTTATCTGGGCAAAAACATCCTCAATTCAGAGTTATCCTTTGACATTGAGCTGGTCAGAGGCGGAGGGGCCTTCGTATGCGGCGAGGAGACTGCTTTGCTTGCTTCCATCGAAGGCCGGGTCGGGGAACCGCATGACAAATATGTTTTTCCTACCGAAAAAGGCTTGTGGGGCAAACCCACGGTCATCAACAACGTGGAAACCTGGGCCAATGTTCCGGTGATTATGTTACACGGTGCGGAATCCTTTGCAGCCATCGGCACGGACAAAAGTAAAGGGACCAAGGTCTTTTCCCTGGTGGGCAAGGTGGTCAATACGGGTCTGGTGGAAGTCCCCATGGGAACGACTTTGCGGGAAATTATCTATGAAATCGGCGGCGGCGTCTTGAAAAAAAGAAGTTTCAAGGCGGTGCAGACCGGAGGGCCTTCCGGGGGATGCATTCCTGCTGCACTGCTGGATCTTCCCATTGATTTTGACAGTCTGACTGAAGCCGGTTCGATGATGGGCTCAGGCGGGTTGATCGTCATGGATGACCATACCTGTATGGTGGAAGTAGCCCGCTATTATGTCAGTTTCCTGGCAGGCGAGTCCTGCGGCAAATGCACTCCCTGCCGGGAAGGAATCCGGGCGCTGCTGGAGATTCTGACCCGCATCTGTGAAGGGCAGGGGAGCATTGAAGATCTTGACCTGTTGGAAGATATCAGCGTGACCATGCAGCAGGCCTCGCTCTGCGCTTTGGGCAGAACTGCTCCGAATCCGGTACTGTCAACGCTGCGCTATTTTCGTGATGAGTACCTGGAACACATCCAGCAGCAGCGGTGTCCGGCCGGAGTATGCCGGGCTTTATCAGTGTTCCATATCGATCCCGAAATATGCAACGGCTGTGGAGTGTGTGTCAGACATTGTTCGGTCAATGCTATCCGCGGTGAGAAAAAACAAGTCCATGTGATTGATGAATCTATTTGTATTCATTGCGGAGAATGTTATCGTCAGTGTGCTTTTGATGCGATCAAGCTGCGCTAGGAGGAATGATGATGAAGATAAACGTGAATGGTCAGCAACGAGAAGCGCATGCAGGAGAAAGCATTTTAGATCTTTGCCGCAGAGAAGGCATTCCCATTCCCACCTTTTGCTATCATCAGGCGTTTGGCGGACAAGGTGCCTGCCGGATGTGCATGGTGGAAATCAAGGAAGAGGGACAGACTCGTTCACGCATGGTGGCAGCCTGCACCTATCCGCTTACCCAACCGGCCGAGATTACAACGGAATCAGAACAAATCCTGAGGATTCGGCGTACCATCGCCATGTTGCTGGCTCGCAGGGCAGACAAAAATGCTTTGCTGGAAACCATGTGCCAGAAATATGGAGCTTCCCGCCTGCCTGCCATTGTTGTCGAACCGGCCAACTGCATCCTTTGCGGGCTTTGTATCCATGCCTGTGCCGAAATGGGCAAGAGTGCGATTTGGAGTATGTTTCGCGGCGTTGACAAGCGCATCGCCACGCCCTATGATGAAGCGTCCGACGATTGCATGGGCTGTGCCGCCTGTGCCCAAGTCTGTCCCACGCAGGCCATCAAAGTGGAAGAAGAGGGAGCGGTCAGGAGAATTTGGAACAAAACTTTCGCGCTGGTTGCCTGTACGCGCTGCGGCAAGCCTTATGCAACCAGGGATGAACTCGATTATTTGGGACAGCACGGCGATTTTGGGCAGGAAAAACTGTGCGAAGCCTGCCGCAGGAAAACACTGGCTGCCAATATGCAAACTTTTCAAGCATAAACAGGGATGAAAAATATGTAACAGTTGTGTTACACTGGAGGCAGAAACTGCTCTCCGCTGCATGGGCAGGGAGGGCAGTTTTTTGTTAAAGAGGTGGGATACCATGAATGATCTTCCCTTGAAAGATACAAAACAGTTGTGGAAGGCGTTTGTTGAGCGTGGTGAACTGCCCGGCAGCAACCTTTCGCCCATTGTCAAAGCCTCCTGGCAGCGTTGTTATGCCGCCGGAGTCGATCCTTATGACGGGTGCAGTCACACCATGCTGGGGACTGCGGAACTGGAACGATTGTGCCGGGAACATGCCGAGCTGATCAAAATTGCCCTGCCGATTATGAAGGAATTAAACCGCTATGTAGCCGGTTCTGGCTTTTTGGTCATGTTGAGCAGTGAGTGCGGTTATATCATGGAGGTGATGGGGAACCCGGAAACGTTGGCTCAAGCCCGCCAAATCAATTTTATTAAAGGGGCGGCCTGGACTGAGCAGGAGGTTGGAACCAATGCCATCGGTACCGTGCTGCAGGAAAAGATTCCCCTGCAAATCAGCAGCGATGAGCATTACTGTCAGTTGCATCATGTCTGGACCTGTTCGGCTGCACCCATTTTTAATGACCAAAAGCAAATCATCGGCGTGCTCAACATGTCCGGCCCCTCGCCGGAAGCCCATCAACACACCCTGGGGATGGTGGTTTCCGCTGCTACAGCCATAATGTTTGAGATGCGCTTGCATGCCCAGAACCAGGAAATCATAAGGATGTCGGAACAGATGCGCAATGTTTTCATGAGCATTTCCGACGGGGTTATGATCATTGATCAGGCAGGACGCATTGTGCAACTGAATCCGGTAGCGGAAAACCTCTTGGGGCGCAGCAGCCGGGAGATGGAAAACCAATTCTGTACGACCGTTTTTCCGGAGCTTAAAAAAATGGAAGAGTTTCTTAACAGCGGGTCGGAAATCAATGAGCTGGAAACTTATTTGCAAGGTTTCTCCGGAACGATAAGCTGCATTCTCTCCGGCCAGCCCTTTCGGGATGAAGAAGGGAGTGTAAACGGGGGGGTTCTGATTTTTAATCCGCTGAAAAAATTACGCAGTCTGGTCAATCGGATCAGCGGAGCCCATGCCAGTTTTACCTTTCAGGATATCATCGGACAGAATCCCAAACTGTTGGAGGCAGTCCAAACCGCCCGCCTGGCTGCGGACAAGCGCAGCAATATATTGTTGCAGGGAGAGAGCGGCACCGGCAAGGAGTTGTTTGCCCAGGCCATTCACAATGCCAGTTCACGCCGGCACGGACCGTTTGTTGCCCTGAATTGCGGCGCTATTCCCCGCGAATTGCTGGGCAGTGAACTCTTTGGCTATGTGGATGGCGCCTTCACCGGCGCCCGGAAAGGCGGGCGGACCGGGAAGTTTGAACTGGCTTCCGGAGGGACGCTGTTTCTGGATGAAATCGGCGAAATGCCATTAGGGAAGCAAGTCTCTTTGCTGCGGGCCGTTCAGGAAAAAGAAATCACTCGAATCGGTGATGATAAAGTGGTTCCGGTTGACGTGCGCATTATCTGTGCAACCAATAAAGACCTGCGTGTCGAGGTGGAGAAAGGCAATTTCCGCCAGGACCTCTATTATCGTCTGAATGTCATCAGAATCAAGTTGCCATCCCTAAGAGAAAGGCCGGAGGATATTCCGCTGCAGTTTCATTACTTTTTGGAACAGACCAGCATGAAGATGGAAATGTCGATGCCGCAGGTGGAACCGGCGGTACTGGACTGCCTGTGCCGTTATGATTGGCCGGGCAACGTTCGCGAATTGCAAAATGTAGTGGAAAGAATGATAAATATCAGCAACGGCAGAGAAATAACCATCAAGCATCTGCCCCAGGAGATTATGCAGGATCAAGGACGCCTGCCCGAAAAAATGGCCCAGACGGTCCTGACCGGGGAGAGTGCCGGCAAATACCGCCAACAGCAGAAGTTGCTGCAGAACCAGCAGGAAAGGCAGGAACTTGAGCAATTGCTGGAGATCTATGGCGGCAATATCAGTCGGATTGCACAGGTCAAGGGCGTATCCCGCAACACCATTTACCGCCGGATGAGGAGGCTCGGGATGGAACTGTGAGGGGCATGTGATTGTGGGGGAATATAACTATTTCTTGCTATTATTTGTATAAATTGCTAAGATTATGTCATGGTTTTGCCATAACAAATTTTAAGGAGGTAGACTGATGACTGAGATGAACACTCCCCAAGCCCCGGCTCCCGATCCCGAAGCCATGAAGGCCCTTATGGCCAAGATAGCCAAGATACAGAAGATACTCAAATTTCTGTATCTGGGACAGGCGACCGTGGCAGTGCTGTTGTTGCTGCTCGCCTTCATGCCCAACCTCAGTGGTTCCCCGCATGTATCTTTTGCTTTCCTGATGCTGGTACCCTTTTTCTGCGGCCTTGCTTATCTGGCTTCCTTTGCCGGCAAGGATTTGACTTTTGCCAAGGCGGCCTTTCGCAATACGGCCATCTCCCAACTCGGTTTGTTTATTGTAGCGCTTTATGTCTATGTGTCCCTGGGTGCTCCCATGGTGGCTGTACTGGCTGTATTGGCATTGATTTTTGGCGCGCTGGCGGGGATGGTTATTTATCAAGCCAGCAAAGGGTAATAAATGGACTGATGCAACAGTGTCCGCAGTAATAGCAGTGATAGCTGAATGAACCATTTCATCACAGTCATAAATTTTGCATCTAAACAGCCCGCTTTGGCGGGCTTTTCCTTTGCTCAGTCACGCAAACCATGATCAAGCCCGGGCCAATATCGTGCCAATAGTTGACACGGTATTGGCCAAGTATTTCGTCAAGGGTTTCATTACGCTGACATATAAGTGTCACTATAAGCACATATCTTCAAAAGAGAAAGAAACATATCATCGTAGGATTATTCGCCGGCACCAACAGGATTTAGGTGTTGTTTATGGAAATCTACCATAAGAACAAGCAAAGGGGGTCAGGGGTGGTGAAAATGAATCGCACAGCTTCCACGGTACAGATCACCAGCCGATTGCGGGAATATGTAATCAACCATCCTGATGCAGATCGGGATGAAGTGATGCAAGCGGTCGGCATTGGCAGTATAGCTTCGCTTTACAGTATCCTGGCGGGACTGAATGATGACCGGCAGATTTGCAGCAATGGCGCGTATGCCATCTGTAACAATGGGCAGCGTTTGTTGCTGGATGAGATTGCAACGTATCTGCAGGAGAAGCCTGACCGCGCCCCAAGTGCGCCCAAATTGGCTGAGCGGCTGCTGTATCTCTATTGGTGTCTGCACAACAGCATACCTGACGGTGGCCTGAGCATGAAAGCCATTGAGAAGGTTTATCTGGATCTGTTCGCCAAAAGCGTTGATCATGTCCCGGCAGAAGGGGCGCTGAAAAGGATGATCTATCGAGATCTGGAAACCTTTGCGAATCTGGGGATCTGGGTTGAACGTTCAGAAAAGAGTAAAAAATATTGTCTGCAGGATGAATATCTCCCCAAGCTCAGTTCGGAGAGTGCGGCCGCCGTGTATGTCAGCATGCTGCTCTATCGCGGGACGCTACTGGATGAAGCGACGCTGGGGGCCAAAGAACAGTTGGAAAAAAGCTTTTTCAAGCATTTTCCGGAACGCTCCCGGATGCTCAAAGATCGAATCTATGTGATGGGTGATACCCTGGCCCACCCGCAGGAGTTCGGCAATATCCTGGGCAAACTGATTCTGGCCGTGGGAGAGTCTTATCGGGTCAAGCTGACCTACATGACCAATGATGGAGAAGAATCAGCCCGTTTAATCGAACCGCTGGGATTGCTGTGCAAAAGGAATGTCTGGTATTTGATCGCCCGCCGGCAGAACAAGGAAATGAGGTCCTACCGGGTCGATCAGATCCTGCATCTCAACGTACGGGAAAGCGAAAGGTTTGCCTATCCGGGCGATTTTTCCATTGAATCGTATCTGGGATGCAGCTGGGGCGTGTTTCGCAATGACGAGGTGCAAACCGTAAAATTGAAGTTTTCACGTGAAGTCAGTCACCGGGTGAAAAATCTGCACTACCACGCCAGTCAGAGGATATTTTCCGAAGAAGAAGACGGTTCCGTTATTTTGGCGTTTGAAGTCTGCGGGCTGATGGAGATGCAGAGCTGGATTCTGCAGTGGGGCACCCAGGTTGAAGTGCTGGAACCGCCTGCGCTGCGGGATTCGGTTCTCCAAACGGTCCGCGCCGTAGCCCTGCAATATGAAAAACAAGACGATTGATGGCGAAAACCAATGAGTCCCTCTGCCCATTCCCGCAAGCAGATATTTTTTAAGGAGGAACGAATGATGATCCGCAAGGAAATGCTGGAGCTGTTGTTCCGCCCGGCCAGCATGCAGCGCTGGAATGATCATATCAGACCGCATACCGGGTTCAGTGAATTGGACAAGCAATCCCACAAAATGGTCTTTGCCTATGTGCTGGCCAAAACCGAGGAAAATGACCGCGGCATTGCGGTTGACTGGCAGCGCTTGATCGAAGGTGGTATTTTTGAGTTTTTACAGCGCAGTATTCTGACTGATCTTAAACCGGATGTTTTTCACCGGCTGATGGAGCAAAAAAGCCGCGAACTGAACAGCTGGGTGATCGAGCAGATCCATGACAGCGTAGCCAGTATCAAAGGAGAATTTTTATCCAAACTGCAAACCTATTTATTCGAGACGGAATACGCCAAATTGGAGAAGCGCATCTTGCGTGCGGCTCATTATCTGGCCACCAATTGGGAGTTTGCCATCATCGACCGGATGAATGCAGGATTTTTTGGCCTGGAACAAACCCGCCAGAATATTGCCAATGAGGTCGAAGAGTTCTATGACTTGGCCGGCGTGCAGAAATTTGTGCTGGGTAAAAAAAGCCGCAATTTTATGGACCTGGTGGGGCAGCTGCGTTTTCAGCAAAGATGGAGCCAGTCACCGCGGGTGCCGGAGACTTCCGTGCTGGGGCACATGCTCATCGTAGCCATCCTCGTTTATTTCTTCTCGGCAGAGATCGGAGCCAACCCCAAACGACGCTACAATAATTTTTTTGCCGGACTTTTTCATGATCTGCCCGAGGTTTTGACCCGGGATATCGTTTCCCCAGTCAAACGGTCGGTGGCTGGACTGGAAGAATTGATTAAAACAATGGAGGAAGAACAGTTCAAGGAAAAAATACTGCCGTTGCTGCCCCGGGCCTGGCATCAGGAAATGCGCTATTTTCTGGCGGATGAATTCCAGAGCAAAGCCAAGGTCGATGGCCAAACCTTGCTTTGCTCGTCAGAAATGCTGAGCGAACAATACGCGCAGGATGAGTTCGATCCCCTTGACGGTGCTTTGGTTCGCGCCTGTGATCAACTGGCCGCCTACATTGAAGCCTCCATGTCCATCGATTATGGCATCAAGGCACCGGATTTGCTGAAAGGCAAAGAAATAATCCGTGAGCGCTTTTCCGGGATGAAGATCTGCTCGATTGATTTTAAGGATTACTACGCTTACTGGCAGGCCAAAGCTTCAAGCTGATCCGCAGCCTGACATTATGCCAACTGAAACCGGAAAGGACGGAAGACCTTATGAAAATACTCCATACCTCTGATTGGCATCTGGGACGCTCCCTGTATGGCCGCAAACGTTATGAAGAATTTGCCGCCTTTCTGGAATGGCTGGCCCGGTTACTGGAAGAGGAAGCGATTGACGTTCTGCTGGTGGCAGGTGATATCTTCGATAACACCGCACCCAGCCACCGCTCCCAGGAGATGTATTACCGTTTTCTGTGCCGGGTGGCCGATTCTTCCTGCCGTCATGTCGTGATCACCGCCGGCAATCACGACTCTCCCTCTTTCCTGGATGCTCCCCGTGAACTGCTGCGTCATCTGCACATTCATATCATCGGCAGCATCGGCGTTGATATCGACAGTGAAGTGCTGCTGCTGCAAGATGCTCAGGGGCAGGCGGAATTGATTGTTTGTGCCGTTCCCTATTTGCGGGACCGCGACATTCGCAGTGTGGACAGTGGTGAGACGGTGGCAGACAAGGACCGCAAACTGGTGGAGGGGATTCGAGACCATTATGCCCAAGTATGGCAGCGGGCGGCAGCAGTAAGAGACCAGTTGGAGCGCTGGGTGCCGGTTGTTGCCATGGGTCATCTCTTTGCTGCCGGCGGACAAACAGTAGACGGAGATGGCGTCAGGGAATTGTATGTCGGTTCGCTGGCGCATGTCGGTATAGATATATTTCCGGAGACGATTGATTATCTGGCGCTGGGGCACCTGCACAGTGCCCAGACAGTAGGTGGACAGGAAAAATTCCGCTATGCCGGCGCGCCCTTGGCGATGGGCTTTGGCGAGGCCGGACGCGCCAAGTCAGTGGTGAAACTGGAATGGCACAATCAGCAGATGCACATCAAACCAATTGAGGTGCCGGTTTGGCAGGAACTCCGTCGGGTTCGCGGCGACCGGGAACAGATTGAGCAGCAGTTGCAGGGTCTGCTTGCCAACGGGACCGAGGCCTGGCTGGAAATCGTCTATGCAGGACGGGAAATCATCAGTGATCTGCGGGAGCAGCTGGAAACTGCTGCTGCCGGCAGTGGGCTTGAAATATTGCGGGTTTTCAACCAGCACATTTGGGACCAGGAAATGAGCCTGTCCGCTTCAGGAGAACTGCTGAACGAACTCCAGCCCCGGGAAGTTTTTCAGCGCTGCCTGGACGCTTGTGAAATGGCCGATGAACAAAGCGACATACTGTTGAAGCTATTTGACGAAGTGATAAACGAAATTGATTTGACGGATCGAATGGCTGAATAGGGGGGAACATTGATTTGCGCATAGAGAAACTTCGCTTTCAAAACCTCAATTCGCTGACGGGCGTTTGGGAAATAGATTTTACCGAACCAGCCTACCGCAACAATGGAATATTTGCCATAACCGGTCCCACCGGGGCAGGCAAAACCACCATCCTGGATGCCATATGTCTGGCTTTGTACGGACGAACCCCGCGTTTGGAACGGATCAATAAAAGCAGCAATGAAATTATGTCCCGTCATACTGGCAGCTGTTTCGCTGAAATCGTATTCGCAACCGGCAGTGGAGAGTATTGCTGTCATTGGAGTCAGCAGCGCGCCCGCAAAAAAGCGGAAGGAGAGCTGCAACCTCCCAAACATGAGATTGCCGACCTGCGCAGCGGTCAGATCCTGGAAAACCGGCTCCGTGATGTAGCTGCAGCGGTGGAGCAGATCACCGGCATGAGTTTTATTCAGTTTACTCGCTCCATGATGCTGGCCCAGGGGGGATTTGCTGCCTTTCTGCAGGCACCAGCGGATGAAAGGGC
>Ga0116152_10000713_pt1 | contig 27373 bp, 20 predicted proteins | sample AD_UKC119_MetaG_FD_89894 | JGI IMG/M metagenome (GOLD analysis project Ga0116152, IMG submission 89894) | Active sludge microbial communities of municipal wastewater-treating anaerobic digesters from Hong Kong - AD_UKC119_MetaG | ecosystem: Engineered > Bioreactor > Anaerobic > Digestate... | reverse complement strand
TTGCGCCAGATACCGCGCAAATAATCTAGTAGTTGCCCGATGATTTCATTCATGGCTGTACCTTTGGTTTTTCCTGGATTTTATTTCTACTTCTGCTTAGAACCAGGATTCCGGGATAATCAGGATATCCCCCGGCAACATATCCACATTAGCGTCGATATCACCGTCATTGAGCAAATCATCAATGCGCGCTAAATATTCTTTCTGCTCGCCATCGACGATCCGCACCACTTTTGCTTTGTTGCCGTCAGCGAATTCAGTCAGCCCGCCTACCACAATCATGACATCCAGCAGGGTCATTTTGCGCTTGTAGGCGATGGCTTGTGGTTTCGTCGCTTGGCCTACCACACGAATTTGTTCGTTGTACGGTCCGATGCCGCCAGCCACAATCACAGTAACAATCGGTTGGCGGATATAGGTTTCCAGTGCTTTTTCCAGATCGCGAGCCAGTTGGGTAGGAGTTTTGCCACTGGCTTGCAAATCCTCGACCAATGGTGTGGAAATCTTGCCATCGGGCCGGACGGTGATCGATTGGGAGACTTCAGGATTACGCCAGACAAAAATTTGAACCTCATCGCCGGGGCCAATCAAATAGTTATACTGATCGGGCGAGGTTGTTTGGGAACCGTAGCCGGTTGAAGGGGGGAGCTGGTCGCCGTTCTGACTGGCGCATGCTCCCAATAAAGCTGCCGTGATCAGGGTAATTCCAATTGATGCCCTGTGCCTTGATTTCATAGCGCGCCGCGTCCTCTACAGCCTGATGCTCGTCATAGTCACTTGAATGGCCAGGTTCCGACGGTACTTGGATACGACACCCGGCCATCGAAAACGACAATTACATATAATTATATAAGGTCGCTATGCATAATTCATCGGCTTTCATCAAAATCCGGCAGCTGGCCCGAGGCTATTCCGAGGGCGAGCAGCGGCGGATTATCTTTGCCGGTCTTGATTTAGATATCGAACGTGGGGCGTTTATCGCCTTGTTGGGCCAATCAGGTTCCGGGAAGTCGACCCTGCTCAATTTGTTGGGCGGCATTGATCTGCCGGATGCCGGGCGGATTGAACTCAACGGTCAAATCCTGACAGATCTGCACGAGCGCGACCGCACTCGCTTTCGTCGGCGCCATATCGGTTTCGTCTTCCAGTTCTTCAATCTGATTCCCACCCTGACCGCCGAGGAAAACTTGTTGCTACCCCTGGAACTGAACGGGCTAGTGATGGCGGAACATCGTGACCGGGCGCTTGAGTTGCTGGACAATGTCGGACTCGGTGATCGCCGGCACAGTTTTCCTGAACAGCTATCCGGCGGTGAACAACAACGGCTGGCTATCGCCCGGGCACTGGTTCACGTTCCCCTGCTGCTGCTGGCCGATGAACCGACTGGCAATCTCGATGCGGAAACCGGTGAGCGGATTCTGGAACTGTTGTTAAAACTGCACCGGCAGGCTGGAACCACCATTGTCATGGTCACCCACAGTCGTGAGGTTGCTGCGCAGGCAGATCGCGTGCTGGTACTGGATGCAGGCCGTATTCGAGAGATGGCCCGATGACTCTCTTGTTCTGGAAGGCGCTGCTGCGGCATCCGCTGCGCCATCCCTGGCAATTAGGACTGGCCGTGCTCGGTATCGCATTGGGGGTGGCCGTAGTGCTGGCGGTGGATTTGGCCAATGCCAGCGCCCGCCGGAGTTTTGATCTGGCGATGCAGCGAATGAGCGGTGCAGCAACTCATCGCATCGTGGGCGGTTCCGAAGGTGTACCAGATGCGTTGTATGTGCAACTGCGGGTCGAGCAAGGTCTCCATCCTGCAGCCCCAGTAGTGACAGGCTATCTGTCAAATGCCGGTCGGCCAGGCCAGCTCCTGCAAATTCTCGGTATTGATCCATTTGCTGAGGCACCGTTTCGTAATGTGGCCGTTGATTTAGCCGGTAGCAGTTTCGATCTGCGTGCTTTGTTACTGGATTCAAATGCCGCGCTGTTGCCGGAATCGCTAGGTGGACAAGTTACTTTGCAGCGCGGGGCGCAACGATTCACCTTGAAAAGCGCTGGAACACTGGTTGGAGCGGAACTGGATGGGCTGATTATTACTGACGTCGCAACGGCGCAAAATTTGCTCGGCCTGGCGGGGCGATTGAGTCACATTGATCTGATTCTGCAGGAGGGGTTCCCTGGAAAACAGCAGGCAACCCAACTACGCGCCAGTTTGCCGCCTGGCCTGCGGTTGGAGCGGCCAGATGAACGCCGCCAAGCGATAGCAAATTTAAGCGCTTCGTTCTCGCTCAACCTGACGGCGATGAGCCTGCTGGCGTTAGTAGTGGGAATGTTTCTGATCTATAACGCTATTACTTTCTCGATAGTACAGCGCCGCGCCCTGCTAGGTATGTTACGGGCATTGGGCGTCAGCCGCCGGGAACTGTTTATTGGCGTGTTGGGGGAAGCGCTGCTGCTGGGATTGGCTGGTACCCTGCTAGGGGGATTGCTAGGCTTGTGGCTGGGGTCTGGATTGGTGCATCTGGTCAGCCGCACCATTAATGACCTGTATTATGTGCTCAGTGTCCGTGAGTTTTTTATTGACCCTAGTTCATTGGCTAAAAGCGCAGCACTCGGAGTGTTAGCGACCTTGGCGGCGGCTTGGCTGCCGGCTCACGAGGCGGCAGACGCTCCACCGGGCGCAGTGCTCAGTCGCGCTTATCTGGAAAGCCGTTGGCGTGCTTCCTTGCCGCGTTTCCTGTTAGCTGGACTGGCATTGCTGGCGGCTGGAGGGCTGGTATTGTTGTTTTCCCAGCCGCTGATGGCTGGCTTTGCCGGGTTATTCCTGCTGATTCTCGGTTGTGCCTTGTTGACCCCGCCTTTAGTGGCCGGTCTGGTGCGATTGAATCAACCATTGGCCGCCCGGCTGGGACTCTTGGCGCGCATGGCCAATCGCGATGTTGCCCGTCATCTCAGCCGCACAGGCATCGCAGTGGCGGCGCTGATGGTGGCCTTTTCCGCGACCGTCGGTGTCGGTGTCATGGTGGACAGCTTCCGGGGCGGGGTGGCGATCTGGATCAATGACTTGCTGAACGCCGATTTGTATATTGCTCCACCCGGCATTGAGGATAGCGCACGCCGTTCAGAAGCGCTTGCTCCTGAGGCGCTGGCCATATTGCGCAACACTCCGGGTGTGGCGGCGGTCTCCACCTATCGAGGAATCCAGATTGATCTGGATGGCCGGCCAATTACCTTGATCGCTGCTGATCTCGCGCCCGCTGCCCAGGCAGGTTATCGGTTGATCGACGGTGATACTGGCCAGGCATGGCGGGCGTTCCAGACGGGTGAAGCGGTGCTGATCTCGGAACCGTTGGCTTATCGCCGGCAGCTTACGGTTGGTGATGTCCTGGAATTGCCTACGGATCAAGGTTTAAAGACCTTTCCCATCGCTGGAGTATTTCTGGATTATGGTTCCGAACACGGGCGGATTCTCCTGCACCGGCCGGGCTATGAGCGTTATTGGCATGACTCGGCAACCGGTTCAGCAGCCGTATTTGCTTCCCCGGATGAGAATTTGCCGGTATTGCGTGACCGGTTACAAGGGCAACTCGCAGCGATCCAGCCTTTGCTGTTCCGTTCCAATCGCGATATTCAAAGCCGCACTTTGGATATTTTCGACCGCACCTTTACGATCACTAATGTGCTGCGATTATTGGCGATTCTGGTGGCAGTGGTTGGAGTGTTGAGCGCTTTACTGGCCTTGCAATTAGAGAGGGCGCGAGAATTCGCAGTATTACGGGCGACCGGTATGACCGCCGGAGAAGTCGGGGGGCTGGTGTCGCTGCAAACGGGCTTCATAGGCGCGGCGGCGGGGCTGTTGGCGATTCCAACTGGGTTGCTGCTGGCGGCAGTGCTGATTTTTGTCATCAACCGCCGGGCATTTGGCTGGAGCCTGCCGTTTGAGGTCAATCCGCTGCTGCTGCTGGAAACATTAGCGCTGGCTGTTTGCGCTGCGCTGGCCGCCGGATTGTACCCGGTCTGGCGCATAGCCCGCACCCGGCCTGCGGACGCGCTACGGATGGAGTGAATATCCGGTATGAATAAACGATATGGATGGTACGGCTTACTGTTGGTTGGACTTAGCGTTGCCCTGACAGTTTACCTGGACCGTCCCCGGCTTAAACGTGCCGGGAGTGTGGCAGTTAGCGCCGCGCTAGGCGGCGGCGACAGCGCCGGCTATCAGCGTGCCTGCCAGCCACGGCCATTTTATTTCCCGGATGATCATGGGCCACATCCGGAATTTCGCAATGAATGGTGGTATGTAACCGGTAATCTGGCGGATGCAGCGGGCCGGCAGTTTGGCTATCAATTGACCCTGTTCCGCATCGCCTTGAGTCCCGATCCACCGGCAGCGGATTATTCCGCTTGGCGGACTAATCAGGTGTACATGGGTCATTTTGCTGTCACCGATGTTGCCAGCGGAAAACATCATAATTTTGAGCGGTTCAGCCGGGGCGCAGCAGGCTTGGCCGGGGCGCGGGCGGCGCCTTTTCGCGTCTGGCTGGAGGATTGGCAATTGTCGGGCACGGAATCCGGCGTTTTCCCGATGCAGTTGCAAGCACGAGATGGTGAGATCACGCTCAATTTAACCCTCCAGGCGGGCAAGCCGATGGTCCTGCAAGGTGACCGGGGTTTGAGCCAGAAAAGTGCGGCACCGGGTAATGCTTCCTATTACTACTCCTATACGCGTCTGCCAGCCTCAGGTGTGATGGTATTGAATGACCAAATATTCCAGGTTGCAGGTTTCAGCTGGCTGGATCGGGAGTGGAGCACCAGCGCTCTGGGGCCGGAGCAAAGCGGCTGGGATTGGTTCGCGCTGCAACTCGACGACGGACGAGATATGATGTTCTACCGCTTGCGCCACAGGGATGGCCGCATGGATTCATTCAGCAGAGGTGTTCTGGTTGGCCGGGATGGTCAGGCGCGGCCCTTGCGGTGGGATGAAGTCAATTTGCAGCCATTGGGTGAATGGGTTAGTCCGTACTCCGGTGATCGTTATCCGGCTGCTTGGCGGTTGCAGTTACCCAGCGAAAATCTTGAACTAACGGTGACACCAAAAGTGGCGGATCAGGAAATGCGGCTGACTGTACGCTATTGGGAAGGCGCGGTGGCGGTAACCGGTCGCGCCGGGGATAGCCAAATTCAGGGGCAAGGTTATCTGGAGATGACGCGGTACGAACCGGCTGCATCACAGCGTTAATGCTTTATTTCCCTCATTCTCCGTTGCCGCCTGGCTTCAAACAGAAAAATTCCTGTGGCCACTGACACATTCAGACTCTCGACGCCACCTTCGGCCATCGGGATGCGCGCTAATTGATCACAGACTTCGCGAGTCAGCCGGCGCAAGCCTTTCTCCTCGGCGCCCAGCACGATCGCCATTGACGAGGTGAAATCCACCTCGTACAGATTGGCCGCCGCTGTGCCTGCTGCGCCGGTGATCCAGATACCCTGTTCCTTAAGTCTGCGCAGGGTGCGTGCCAAATTGGTGACCGGTACGAACGGTACGATCTCTGCGCCCCCGCAGGCAACTTTACGCACTGTCGCATTCAAACCAGCAGCCCGGTCAGCGGGCGCAATCACTGCATGGACCCCAGCCGCCGCTGCACTGCGCAGACAGGCCCCGAGATTGTGCGGATCTTGCACTCCGTCTAACACGAGCAGCAGGAGTGGTTCCTGAGCCGCCGCCAGCAACGCCGGCAGGTTATCCTCGCTGTGCTTCTGCTGCCGGATCGCCAAGCGGGCGACCACGCCCTGATGATGTACGCTGCCGCTTAATTGATCCAGTTCAGTCCGGTCAGCCCGATGGATGGTTAAGCCTAATCGGGTTGCGGTGTCCAGCAATGTTTCAATGCGCCGGTCCCGGCGCTGGTGTTCCACCCACAGTTCATAGACCTGCTCCGGTTCATAGTCCAGTGCTGCCATTACCGCATGCAAACCGTAAATTTGTTCCTTAGCCAAGACCGTTACTCCTTTTTTCGCCGCCGCAGATAGCGATTACGCCGCTCGGAAGCACCACGTTCATTTTCCATCGGTTCAAAGTCGATCTTGCGTTCATCGAGATCTACGCGCGCAACCTGGACACGCAATGCATCGCCTAGCCGGTACACTTGCCCAGACCGTTCACCATGCAAACGATGGCCGGCCGGATCGAAGTGGTAGAAATCATTACGCAGCGCCGTTACATGCACGAGACCCTCCACGTAGACCCCGCGCAATTCCACAAATAGGCCAAATCCGGTCACTGCGGTAATAATTCCGTCAAATACTTGTCCGGTCTTGTCCAGCATATATTCGCACTTCAACCATTCCACTGCGTCGCGGACCGCTTCATCTGCCCGCCGTTCGGTCATGGAACAATGCTCACCCAACCCGGCCAGGTCGGCGTGGGTAAAGGGAAAATCGGTTGCTTTGCCACCTTGAAGAATATGACGAATAGCGCGATGGACTTGCAAATCGGGATAGCGGCGAATCGGCGAAGTAAAATGCGCATAAGCCTCTAGCGCCAAGCCGAAATGACCAGCATTGCCAGGGTTATAGACGGCCTGGGCCAGTGAACGCAACATCACTGTTTGAATCAGATGCACGTCCGGCCGGTCGTGAACTTGCTCTAGCAACCGGGTATAGTCCTTTGGCGAGGGTTTCCCGCCGCCACCTAACCCCAATCCCAGCTCGCCAAGAAAGGCACGCAGCTTGTTTAGCCGGTCCTTGCTCGGGCCATCGTGAACCCGGTACAACCCCGGCATTTTATGGCGATGGAGAAACCGCGCTGCCGCAACATTGGCGGCAATCATGCATTCTTCGATCAACCGGTGCGCATCATTACGCTCGGTTGGCAAAATGCGCTCGATCTTGCGATCCGCGCCATACTCGATCACCGTCTCCTGGGTATCGAAATCCATTGCCCCACGCTGTTCCCGCGAGGCCCGAAGTATTTGATATAACTCTAGGAGACGATCCAAATGCGGAACCAGTCTGGCATGCGCAGCGCGGATTTGGGGGTTCCGCTCAGCGACGATGGCGGCGACCGTGTCATAGGTCAAACGAGCATGAGAGCGCATCACAGCCTCAGCGAAGCGCGAACGGATAATGCGGCCCTCCGTGTTGATGGTCATTTCGCAGACCATGCATAACCGGTCTACATCAGGATTCAGCGAACAGAGGCCATTGGACAGCACCTCTGGCAACATCGGAATGGCCCGGTCCGGGAAATACACGGAATTGCCCCGTTTGCGCGCTTCCTGATCCAGTGCCGTTCTTGGCCGCACATACCAGGACACATCGGCGATGGCGACCAGTAATCGCCAATTGTTTCCGCGCCGCTCACAATACACAGCATCATCGAAATCACGGGCGGTGATGCCGTCGATGGTGACCAGCGGTGTGCTGCGCAAATCCCAGCGCTCCTGACAGACAGACTCGGGGACTGTTTCGCCATACTTGTGCGCTTCCTTGATCACGGCTTCTGGCCAATCGATAGGAATGCCATGGCTGGCGATAGCGATCCGGATCTCCATGCCAGGCGCCATGTGATCACCGAGCACCTCCTTGATGCGGCCGAGGGGACGGTTGTGAGCGCTCGGTTGCTCAATCAGTTCGGCAATGACGATCTGGCCAGCCTGTGCTTCTCCGCGCCCGTCCGCGGGCACGATAATGTCCTGGTTGATCCGCTTGTTGTCAGGGATGACAAAGCAGACCCCTCGCTCTTCGCAGAACCGCCCGACTATACTTTCGGTGTTACGTTCAAGCACCTCGACAACAGCGCCCTCACGGCGGCCTCGATAATCAACGCTAATAACGCGTGCCACCGCCCGGTCCCCATGCAGCAGCTTGCGCATTTGCCTGGGCGAAAGGAACAGGCTATCGCCGCCCTCGTCTGGAATCAGGAAACCATGTCCCTCCGGATGACCGATGATCCGGCCAGTCACCAAGTTCATCTTGGTGACTGGACCATACCCTTCGCGGCGGTTGCGAATCAGTTGTCCATCCCGTTCCATGGCGCGTAAGCGGCGGGACAATGCTTCAATTTCCCAGTCATCTTCTATCCGCAACTCAGCACGGAGTTCATCCAGAGTCAATGGCATTCCACGTTCATCGAGGGTCTGGAGAATAAATTCACGGCTCGGGATAGTTCGTCCGTATTTTTCCTGCTCCCGGGCAATAAACGGATCGAGCTGTTGCCAGGAATTTTGTTTTTTATTTTTCATTTCAAATTCTTATAGATAAATCGCTAATCAGTAAAAGGGAACTGGTTGACAGTTTAAGGGCCTATCCGTATAGTCCGCTTCCGTCGCAACGCAAGGTGCGGCTTCAAGCCGAAGTGGCGGAATTGGTAGACGCGCTAGGTTCAGGTCTTAGTTGGGGAAACCCAGTGGAGGTTCAAGTCCTCTCTTCGGCACCAGATTCAAAAAGCCCGGTTAATGACCGGGCTTTTTTGTGTCTATGACGTTTGATCGCCACGTCTGGTAGGATTTGCCGGTGGAATAGCCCGCGCACAGGTGATAATTCCGTCAAATCCCCGCAAAGCCAGTTCTTTTGCATCACATTTGTTATAGACGTTCCCGGTTGGCCGGACACTCTCCCACCAGGCTCACCCGGCCATCTTCATCGACGGCTTCCAGCCGGACTGTAAAACCCCAAAGCCGGTACAAGTGCTTAAGAACTTCATCCGTCGTTTCAGGGTGCAGCGGCCGGCGATGATAACGGGTATGCCGCAAAGTCAGCGAACGGTCCTGGCGATGGGCGACATTCCACACTTGGATGTTCGGCTCTCGGCTACCCAGATTGTACTGATCCGCTAGCGCCAGCCGCAGCCGCCGGTAACCGTCCTCATCGTGGATAGCCGTGATCTCCAGTTCATCCTGGGTATCATCATCCAGCACCGCGAACAGTTTGAGATTCCGCATCAACTTGGGTGACAAGAACTGGGCGATGAAGCTCTCGTCCTTGAAATTGCGCATCGCAAAGTCCAGCACTTTGAGCCAATCTTGTCCAGCGATATCCGGGAACCAGTAACGATCCTCATTGGCCGGTGCCTGGCAGATGCGCTGGATGTCACTCATCATGCTAAAGCCCAGTGCATAAGGATTGATGCCGGAGTAATAGGGATGATCAAACGAAAGTTGATGTACCACACTGGTGTGTGATTGCAAAAACTCCATCATGAAACCATCGTTGGCATAGCCTTCGTCATATAGCCGGTTCATCAAGGTATAGTGCCAAAAGGTCGCCCAGCCTTCATTCATTACCTGAGTCTGGCGCTGTGGATAGAAGTACTGGGCTATCTTACGGACGATCCGCACCAGTTCCCGTTGCCACGGCTCCAGTAATGGGGCGTTCTTCTCGATGAAATACAGCAAGTTTTCCTGCGGTTCGGCGGGGTAGCGACGCTCAGTTTCGATGACCGTTTCAGCCGGTTTGGCTGGGATCGTGCGCCACAGGTCGTTGACCTGCGATTGCAGATATTCTTCCCGGTCATGCTGGCGCTGCTTCTCTTCATGCAGCGATAACGGAGCGGGGTGCTTGTAGCGATCCACGCCATAGTTCATTAGCGCATGACAAGAGTCGAGGAATACCTCGACCGCTTCCACGCCATGCCGCTCCTCGCATTCGGCGACATAGTTCCGGGCAAACAGCAAGTAGTCGATGATCGCGTCGGCGCTGGTCCAGGTGCGGAACAGGTAGTTGCCCTTGAAAAAGGAATTGTGGCCGTAGGCGGCATGGGCGATGACCAGCGCTTGCATCATCGCGGTGTTCTCTTCCATGAGATAGGCGATACAGGGATCGGAATTGATCACAATCTCATAGGCCAGTCCCATTTGCCCGCGCCGGTAGTTCTTCTCAGTCAGTACGAATTGCTTGCCGTAGGACCAATGCTTATAGCCCAGCGGCATCCCGACCGAAGAGTAGGCATCCATCATCTGTTCGGCGGTGATGATTTCAATCTGATTGGGGTAGGTATCCAATCCGAAGTCGTTGCTGGCAATCTGGCCAATGACTTCGTTATAGCGTTCCAGCATCGGGAACGTCCATTCGGACGAGTCTGCAATCAATCGCGATAAGCTCATGACACACGCCTCTTAAACAAATCCCGGAACACTGGGTAAATATCAGCCGGCCCGTCGATCTGCCGCATGGCGAAGTGCCGGTGCTGGGCCTTCACGTCTTCGTAGGCTTCCCACAGGCTTTGATGGCGATCCGGCGTGATTTCGATATAAGCGTAGTAGCGGACGTAGGGCATGATGCGTTGCATCAGCAGATCCCGGCAGGCGGGTGAATCGTGGTGCCAGTTGTCGCCATCGGAAGCTTGGGCGACGTACAGGTTCCAGCTGGATACCGGGTAACGCTCGCGCATGATGTCCGCCGATAGTTGCAGGGCGCTGGATACCACGGTGCCGCCTGTCTCGCGCGAGTAGAAGAATTCCTGCTCATCGACTTCCTTAGCCACTGTATGGTGGCGAATGAACACAACTTCGATCTTTTCGTAGTTGCGCTTAAGAAACAGGTAGAGCAAGGTGAAGAACCGCTTGGCGAGATCCTTGCGCGCCCGGTCCATTGAACCGGACACATCCATAATGCAGAACATCACGGCCTGGGTGGTGGGTTGCGGCTGTTTGACCCGGTTGACGTAGCGCAAATCGAAGGTATCGATAAACGGCACCGCTCGCACTCGCGCTCGCAGATGCTCGACTTCTTCGGACAGTTCCTGCACCCGCATCTCATCCACGGGCGATGTATCGAGCAACCGTTGCAATTCTTCTTCGGCCTTACGCAGCCGGCGGCTGTAGGGTGCAGCCATGGCCATCCGCCGTGCCAGCGCGCCTCTCATCGAGCGTACCACGTCGATGTTAGCTGGGTTACCCGCGCTGGTGAAGCCGGCCCGTACCGATTTGAACTCAGTGGTTTTTGCCAGCTGAGTCCGCACCAGATGAGGCAATTCCAAATCTTCGAAGAACAATTCGAGGAATTCATCACGCGACAGTTCGAAGACGAAATCGTCTTCGCCTTCACCGCTGTTGCTAGCCTGGCCGCCACCGCCAGCGCCACCGCCGCCCGGTGGCCGGGCAACTCGATCGCCAGCCGTGAATTCCTTGTTACCAGGATGGATTGCCTCGCGGCGGCCGCCCGGGCCATGACCGAACACCGGCTCGGACAGATCGCGGGCCGGAATGTTGATCTTCTCACCGTTGTCGATGTCGGTGATACTGCGGCCATTCATGGCCTCGGCCACGGCTTTCTTGATCTGGCCCTTGAAGCGCCGGATGAAACGCTGGCGGTTGACGGCGCTTTTATTTTTGCCGTCCAATCGCCGGTCGATGAACGTGGCCATGTAGCGTATCCTCCGTCAGGATGCTTTGCGGACCCGCAGATACCAGTCGGACAGCAGCCGCACTTGCTTGGCAGTGTAGCCCTTGGCGACCATCCGGTCCACAAACTCAGCGTGCTTTTTCTGCTCGTCGGCGCTAGCCTTGGTGTTAAAGCTGATCACCGGCAGTAGATCTTCAGTGGTCGAGAACATCTTCTTTTCGATCACTGCCCGCAGCTTCTCGTAGCTGGTCCAGGCTGGATTCTTGCCCGCGTTCTTGGCCTTAGCCCGCAGTACAAAGTTAACGATTTCGTTGCGGAAGTCTTTGGGGTTGCTAATGCCCGCCGGTTTCTCGATCTTCTCCAGTTCAGCATTGAGCGCTGACCGGTCGAAGGATTCGCCGGTGTCCGGGTCGCGGTATTCCTGGTCCTGAATCCAAAAGTCGGCATAGGTTACATAGCGGTCGAAGATGTTCTGCCCGTACTCGGAATAAGATTCCAGATAGGCCTGTTGCAGTTCCTTACCAATGAACTCCGCGTAGCGCGGCGCCAGGTAGCCTTTCAGATAAGACAGATATTTTTCTTCAACCTCAGCAGTAAATTGCTCGCGCTCAATCTGCCGTTCCAGCACGTACAGCAGATGCACGGGATTGGCGGCGACCTCGGCATGATCGAAGTTGAATACCTGCGACAGAATCTTGAAAGCAAACCGGGTGGAAATGCCAGTCATGCCTTCGTCCACCCCAGCGTAATCGCGGTACTCCTGCATCGACTTGGCTTTGGGGTCGGTGTCCTTGAGATTTTCGCCGTCGTAAACCCGCATCTTGGAGAAGATGCTGGAGTTTTCCGGTTCCTTGATCCGGGTCAGCGTCGAGAACTGGGCTAGCATCTCTAGAGTGCCGGGTGCGCAGGGCGCTTGCGACAGGGAACTGTGGGTCAACAATTTCTGGTAAATCTTGATTTCATCCGATACCCGTAGGCAGTAAGGTACCTTGACGATATAAACCCGGTCCAGAAACGCCTCATTGTTCTTGTTGTTCTTGAACGACTGCCATTCCGACTCGTTGGAATGGGCTAGGATGATGCCTTCGAACGGGATGGCTGACAGTCCTTCCGTGCTGTTGTAGTTACCTTCCTGGGTCGCGGTCAGCAAGGGATGCAGCACCTTGATCGGCGCTTTGAACATTTCGACGAATTCCATCAGCCCGCGATTGGCACGGCACAGCGCGCCGGAGAAGCTGTAGGCGTCTGGATCGTTCTGGGCGAAATGCTCTAGCTTGCGAATGTCTACCTTGCCGACTAGCGAAGAAATGTCTTGATTGTTCTCGTCACCGGGTTCGGTCTTGGCAACGGCGATCTGATGCAAGATTGACGGGCGTAACTTGACCACTTTGAACTTGGTGATGTCGCCGTTGTATTCCTGCAAGCGCTTGGCGGCCCACGGTGACATGATATGACGCAGATAGCGGTTGGGGATGCCGTAATCCTCCTCCAGAATCGGGCCATCTTCTTCAGGATTGAACAGTCCAAGCGGCGATTCAAAGACTGGCGAATCTTTAATGGCGTAGAACGGCACGCGCTCCATCAATTGTTTGAGCCGCTCGGCCAATGACGATTTTCCGCCGCCGACCGGACCCAGCAGATAGAGAATCTGCTTCTTTTCCTCCAGACCTTGCGCGGCGTGCCGGAGATAGGACACGATTTGTTCGATGCAATCCTCCATCCCGTAGAATTCCTCGAAGGCGGGATAGAGTTTAAGGACCTTGTTCTGGAAAATCCGTGATAAACGGGCATCATTGCGGGTATCGACTAGTTGCGGCTCGCCGATGGCTTTGAGCAGGCGCTCGGCGGCGCTGGCATAGGCGCCTGGGTCGGATTTGCACAACTCCAGGTATTCCTGGAGAGAGAGCACCTCTTCGCGGCTTTCTTCATAGCGCGACAGGTAGCGGTTGAAAATTTTCATGGTTATAACCTCTCTATCAGAGTCACGAAAGCGTGATCGCTTCCGCTCAAGGTTGTTAGGTCAACATGGGTTCATTCCTCCCTTGATCCGTGCATCGGATTCCAGCCGGTGAAGCGGGCTGGAGACCGCCTGTTCCTCGGTCCTCGGCGGTGCTGAGCTGCGGTTTATCGTCCTCGCAGATGCTGCTGAGAGGAAATAAAGCAATTAACGGACCATTTTTGATTGTTATAAATAAAAAAGGCATCTGGCTTTGCGCATGAACCCCGCTTGCCTCCAGACTAGGAGTATTTATATTAACTAATTAAAATCAATTATTTAATTTTATTTTTATGATCTGAACGGTTCCTGAATGACCGGTCCAATTGGAATTGGGACAGTGGAGTCTGGCTGTTATTGCACTGTTTTGGCGCGATGCACTAAAGCGGTTCCGAAAACTCATAGACCACGGCCGGTGGCAGCGGTTCGGGAGTCCTTTATCGTTCGATTGGGAATGACAGCGATTTTATTGCTAACATCGTTTAGAACGAAGCATCAAGATAAAAGGCCTTATGAAAATCCTCAGCGATTGGTTTGAACGATTCTTTCATGATCCTCAGGCGGTCATTCTGACCGTTGTATTGGTGGTAGGTACTAGCGTGGTCCTGGTGATGGGCCGCGATCTAGCACCGGTGCTGGCAGGCATCGTCATCGCCTACTTGCTCGAAGGTATCGTGCAAATCCTGCAATGCCGGTTGCGGACGCCTCGCCTGCTGGCAGTGGTGGTCGTGTTTATCTTGTTCATGGCTTTTGTATTTTTTGTGTTGTTCGGGTTGCTGCCGCTGGCTTCGCGACAGTTGACTCAGTTAATTCAACAGTTACCTGCCATGATCATCCAGGGTCAAAATCTATTGCTCAGCCTGCCAGCCATGTATCCGGATTTCATTACCGAGGTGCAGGTGCTCGAAGTTATTAACGCTGTGCGCGCGGAAATCGGCACCTGGGGTCAGAATATTCTGACCTGGTCATTGGCGGCAGGTATGGGATTTATCACATTAATTGTTTATCTAGTGCTGTTGCCCTTACTGGTGTTTTTCTTCCTCAAGGACAAAAATTTGATCCTGGACTGGGTCCATGGGTTCTTGCCGCATGATCACACATTGGCTCAACAGGTCTGGCGCGAGGTCGATCGGCAGATGGGCAACTATGTGCGCGGTAAGTTTCTAGAAATTCTGGTGGTCTGGGTGGTGACTTTCGCCACATTCGCTTACATGGGGTTGCAATTCTCCATGTTGCTGGCGTTGATGGTGGGGCTGTCGGTGATTGTGCCCTACATTGGCGCAGTCGTGGTGACGGTGCCGGTTGCGTTAGTTGCATTTTTTCAATGGGGTTGGGGGTCTGAGTTTATGTGGCTGCTGGGTGTTTATCTGATCATCCAGGGACTGGATGGCAACGTGCTGGTCCCCCTGCTATTTTCTGAAGTAGTTGATCTGCACCCCATTGCCATTATTGTAGCGGTGTTGATGTTCGGTGGCCTGTGGGGATTCTGGGGGGTATTTTTCGCCATCCCGCTGGCGACTGTGGTGCAGTCATTGATCAAAGCCTGGCCGCGCCAAACGGTAGCTATCGTAGAGTAAGTAGCCGGTTCTAGCAGCCTGCCGCAATCCATTCAGGCCGTTGGGCAATTTGACGGTAATGAGCCAGAATTCCTGGATGGATTGCACCCCTTTGATAAATTGCTTGAAATCCGCTGACTGGGTGATAGCGCAATTGGTATATAGGCCCTAGTGCGCAAGGAATCCTCCTCTGATTCAGAGAGGTTCAACGCCGCCCTCAAATATGCCGCAGTGTGGGGGTGTGCCAGCATGCGGCGGCTCACAACAACGGGGACAACAATCGGGCTGTGGATTCACCCAGCCGTTGACCCAGGGTGGCCCGCCGGCCCGGTTTGACATAGTGGCTAGCACAACGCAGATCGGTTTCGAAACTGCGGGCCAGTTGTATAGCGAGCCCCGTATCGTAAAGAACAGCGATTGCCTCGAAATTCAGCGCCAAACTTCGATTGTCGAAATTAGCGCTGCCTACTACAGCGATTCGTTCATCGACCACCATGAGTTTGGCATGTAGCATCGGCGGACCGTATTCGTAAAGAGTGACGCCAGCACTAGCCAGCTCATCGTAATAGCTACGGGCGGCAGCGGTGGCCAGCCGTGAATCGCTTTTCTTGGGGGCCAATACGCGCACGTTAACTCCGCGCAATGCGGCTGTGACCAATGCAGCCGTCAGGGCTTCGCTAGGAACAAAGTAGGGGGTCGCCAGCAGCACTTGCCGTTGTGCGCCGGCAATAGCAGCGAAATAGAGTTTGGCGATAGCGTGGCGATTGTTGTCCGGGCCGGATTCGACAATTTGCAGCCAATGGCCGGCGGTTTCAGTGAAGCGAGGGAAGAATTCATCCTTAAAAGGCGCCCGGTCGGTCGCAAAGTACCAATCTTCCAGAAAAATGAATTGCAGCCGGTGAACAGGTTCGCCTTCGATACGCAAATGCGTGTCGCGCCAGGCATTGTTGCTACGGTGAGTCTCGCTATGTTCATCGCTGATATTGATGCCGCCAATGAAGCCAATCTGGCCATCGCAGACGATGATTTTGCGGTGGGTGCGAAAATTAACATATTTCAAGCGCAAGCGGCGCAGGCCAATGGGGTTGAACCAGGCTACCTGCACTCCGGCGTCGTGCAAGGGCTGTAAGAAACGATGATGGGCATGATCGGAGCCGATGGCATCCAGCAGCAAGCGTACTTGGACGCCTGCACGGGCTTTCGCGACCAACGCATCGCGTAACCGTGTTCCGGTTTGATCCGGTTGCCATAGGTAGTATTCGAGATGAATGTGATGGCAGGTGGCAGTGATAGCGGTTTCGATGGATTGATAACAAGCATCGCCAGTTTCCAGCACGGTCACACCGGCCGCTGGCACAGGAACACCCTGGCCTACCCGCGCTAGCATCAGAGCGATCTGCCGTTCAAGTCCTGCATCCGGGAAACCCTCTGGAATCGCATGATCGGGGCGCAGGTCACGGGTCGACTGAATCAGGCGTTCGCGGGCGCGGCCATAACGCAACCGGCGCCGGCGCAGCCGCCGTGGTCCAAACAGCAGGTAGATCAGGAATCCGAAGTAGGGCATGAACAGCAGAGCCAGTAGCCAAGCCAGTGTGGCTACCGGTGAGCGGCGCTCCAAGACCAGTCCAATTGCTACCAATGCGATCCACAGTAGCCAAGCTAAGGAAAGCAACGCAATGAGATGGTCAGTCATGCGCTAACCGCCGCCTACAGCTGCTCCGAAGCAAATTCGGCTAATCGTGACCGTTCGCCGCGTCGTAGAGTCACATGTCCCCCATGCGGCCAGTCCTTAAAACGATCGACAACATAGGTCAGGCCGGAGGTGGTTTCTGAGAGATAGGGGGTGTCAATCTGGGCAATGTTACCCAAGCAGATCACTTTGGTCCCGGGGCCGGCGCGCGTGATCAGCGTTTTCATTTGTTTGGGTGTCAGGTTTTGTGCTTCATCGAGGATCAGGTACTTGTTCTGGAATGTCCGTCCACGCATAAAGTTGAGGGAACGGATCTTGATCCGGCTACCCAGTAAATCAGCCGTTGCAGCGCGGCCCCATTCTCCGCCTGCCTGCGGCGCCAGCACTTCCAGATTGTCCATGAGCGCCCCCATCCAGGGTGTCATCTTTTCCTCCTCAGTGCCAGGGAGAAAACCGATGTCTTCGCCGACAGGCACCGTGACCCGGGTCATGATAATTTCCCGGTAGCTCTTGACGTCCAATACTTGCGCCAGCCCAGCGGCTAAGGTCAACAAGGTCTTACCGGTACCAGCAGCGCCAAGCAGGGTCACGAAATCAATCTCGGTATCCAGTAAAAGATTAAGGGCGAAATTCTGTTCACGGTTGCGGGCGGTCATACCCCAGATTGCATGGCCAGGTGCGGTGTAGTCCTTGAGAATTTCAATAACGGCCTCCTGGCCGCGTCGTTGGCGGACGATGAAGGCGGGGCCGTTATCGGCGGGAAACAGCCCTTGATTGGGATGCCAATTCGCCACTTCAGGACCGCTAATCCGATAGAATGTGCGGCCGCTTTCTTTCCAGGAATCCAGCTCCCTGCCGTGTGAGTCCCAGAAATCCGCAGGTAGATCGCAGAGACCTCCATATAGCAGGTTGACATCATCAAGCGCTTGATCACTATAGTAATCTTCGGAATGGATGCCAAGAATGGCAGCCTTAATCCGCAGGTTGATGTCCTTAGAGACCAGGGTAACCTGACGCAATGGGTGGTCCTGACGTAAGGTCAGCGCTATGCCTAGGATATCATTATCCGGCGTATTACCGGGTAGAGGGATCGAGGGGCTGAGATGAGCGGGGCGGATCTGAAAGTACAACCGGCCGCCGGCCGGCTGGCCGTGCGGACCCAGTGTGCCAGGTAATGGCAGTCCTTGCTGAATTTCCTCCTGACTGGCGCCGGCCACTAGTTCATCTAAAAACCGGCTGGCTTGGCGGACATTGCGGGCAACCTCAGAGACGCCTTTCTTGGCATGATCCAGCTCTTCCAGCACCCTCATCGGTAAATAGATGTCATGCTCTTGGAAACGGAATACGGCCGCCGGGTCGTGCATCAGCACGTTCGTGTCGAGAATAAATAAACGGTTTTCAGGCATGGGGATATAAGTTACCCCTTAATCGGTTCCAGTACCGCATCCAGATTCAGATCGTCGCAAAAATCCAGGAATTCCTCGCGCAGCAGGGCAATATGGGTGTTGGCAGGAATACCTATTGCTAAATTGACTGAGAACATCGGTGTGCCGGTGTGCGGTGCGCTGTAGCTGCGGGTTACCATATCTTCGATGTTGATCGAGCGGCTGGCGAAAAAGCTGGCTAAATGGTGGACGATCCCTGGCTGGTTAACCGCAACAACCTCGACTGCATAGGGGAGGACATCCCCGGTTACCGCCCGGCCTTCAGTGCGCTTAGCAATGATGGTCATACCCAGCGCCTGCTCTAATCGCTTGAGTTGCATTTCCAGCTTGGTCAGGGTATTCCAGTTGCCCTGCACCATCAGCAAAATGGCGAATTCACCGCCCAGCACAGTCATGCGGCTGTCTGTGATGCTGCAATCACAGTCCAGTATCGCCCGGGACAGTTCGTTGACCAAGCCGGGACGATCTTCACCAAGGGCGGAAATGACCAGGTAGTTTTTCACGGGCGGAGTTTCCTACAGGCAGGTGACACGAAGTGTCAAAATAACAGTGTACAGGTATCTAGTGAGGGTGAAAACTGCTTCGCTACAGTCTCGATAGGCGCTTGTCAAGCATATCGGGTATCTGTGCCACAGTCTCGATAGGCGCTTGTCAAGCTTGCCGGGTATCCGTACCATGCGGCGATTGCGGATCAACGGAGAGCATACTCATGTTTCGTGGCAGCATGGTGGCCATTGTAACGCCGATGCAGGCGGATGGCGGGCTGGATTTCGAAGCGCTGGCCCGGTTAGTGGAGTTTCATATTGACAATGGGACTAATGCTATTATCGCCGTGGGCACTACCGGCGAGTCAGCAACCCTGAATTTTGAGGAACACATCACCGTGGTCCGCAAAGTGGTGGAACAGGTCAAGGGACGGATTCCGGTGATTGCCGGCACCGGGGCTAACTCCACCAGCGAGGCACTGCATCTGACCCGGCGGGCGATGGAAGTTGGGGCAGATGCCTGCCTGCTAGTGACTCCTTATTATAACAAACCAACCCAGGAAGGATTGTATCGTCACTACAAGTTAATTGCGGATAGCGTAGCAATTCCGCAAATTCTCTATAACGTCCCTGGGCGTACCGCTTGCGACCTGATGCCGGAAACAGTCGAGCGATTGGCTGATACCCCGAATATTGTGGGTATCAAGGAAGCCAGCACCCTGGAGCGCATACGGGAATTGGTGCGTCGCTGCGGTGACCGGATGGATGTATACAGTGGCGATGATGGCATTGCCGCTGAGGCTATGCTGAGTGGTGCTAAAGGAGTGATCTCGGTGACCGCTAACGTCGCACCGCATGCTATGCATGAATTGTGCGTTGCAGCGCTGGCCGGTGATCGCGCCCGCACCGAAGCAATCAATAGCCAATTGGCTGAATTGCACAAGACCTTGTTTCTCGAATCGAATCCGATACCGGTGAAGTGGGCTGTCAGCCAATTAGGGCTGATTCCACAAGGGATTCGTTTGCCGTTGACGCTATTTTCCGAGTCGTTCCAGCCCGCAGTGCGGGCTGCGATGCAGCAGGCCGGAGTGCTTTGATGATGATGATGACGCGATTTTTGTATTTCCCGTGGCGCGCGGCAACACTGTCAGTTGCCGTAGCGCTGACGCTCACTGGCTGCTCTAAGAGCTTTGATACGCTGCTACCGGACCGGCGTCCTGATTACCGGAAAAGCACGATTGCGCAACCATTGGAGATCCCGCCTGATCTCACTGCATCGACCATTGATGACACCCTGGTGGTGCCGGAGATCAACCCTGCAGGTTCCGCTCGTTTATCGGCTTACGCCCAGGAACGCGGCGGATCTCAGGTCCGGCAGCCTGCAGCTGTGTTGCCCTCACAACCTGGCATTACCCTGCAGCAAGATGGAAACCAGCGCTGGCTGGTAGTTACGGCACCTGCCGATCAAGTTTGGCCTAAGGTTCGGGAGTTCTGGACCAGTAATGGTTTTGCTTTGAAACGTGATGATCCGACGATCGGCATTATGGAAACCGATTGGGTGGAAAATCGCGCTGATATTCCTCAGGACGGTCTACGCGGCCTGCTGAAGCAGTATCTGGATGTGCTGTATTCAGCCCCGACCCGCGACAAGTTCCGCACCCGGCTGGAGCGTAGCGCCGACGGTGGGAATACTGAGGTTTATATGACACATTACGGTGTTGAGGAAGTTGCAGTCGGTGGCGCCAGCGCCAGCGCCACCAATACCTATATGTGGCAACGGCGGCCTTCCAGCCCAGAGTTGGAAGCTGAGATGCTCAACCGGCTAACGGTTTATTTGGGTGCATCGGAGAAACGCACCGAAGTTCAGCAGGCTAAGGCAGGTGCGGCGCCAGCGGGACCACGCACCCGCTTGATTCAAGAGGGAGGGGAAAGCCGGTTACTTATCAATGAAGATTATTCAAGCGCTTGGCGACTGGTTGGGCTGGCGCTGGATGGCAGTAACTACGGAGTGGAAGAGCAGAATCGGGGTCAAGGTTTGTATGTGGTCGAATACCGTGACCCCGAACTGGAGAATCAAAAATCCGGGGATGAAGGCTGGCTTTCCAAGCTGGCATTTTGGCGCAGCAGTAAAAAGACAGAAGCTCCCCCGGTTGGCACGCGCTATCGGGTCCGGCTCGCCGGTCAAGGCGGGCAGACGGTGGTGGTCGTGCGGGATAGCAACGACCAGCCCGATAATTCGGCGGGTGCCAAACAAGTGGTGGAGGTATTGCAGCAGGTCATTCGCTAATGGCCAGGTCACAATTTGAACGTGCGCATTCGACTCCTGCCGCCGCAACTCATTAGCCAGATCGCTGCTGGCGAAGTCGTTGAACGTCCTGCTTCGGTGGTAAAGGAGCTTTTAGAGAATAGTCTGGATGCCGGCGCGACTCGTATTGCCGTTGAGGTGGAGCACGGTGGCGTCCGGCTGATCCGGATCCGTGATAATGGTTCCGGCATTCCGCCAGACGAGCTGCCGCTGGCACTGGCCCGCCATGCCACCAGTAAAATCGCTAGTTTCGATGATCTTCAACAGGTCACCAGTCTGGGTTTTCGTGGTGAAGCGCTGCCCAGTATCGCCGCCGTGTCGCGGCTGACGTTGACCTCGCGTACAGCGAATGAGGAGACAGGCTGGCGGGTTAGTGGCGATGGCAGCGGGGTTGTTGATAAACCAGCGCCAGCGCCGCATCCGGTCGGCAGTACCGTTGAAATCCGCGATCTGTTCTTCAACGTCCCCGCCCGCCGCAAGTTTCTACGTACTGAACGCACTGAATTTGGCCATATCGAAGAAAGTATCCGTCGACTTGCCCTGAGCCGGTTCGAAGTTGGATTCAGCTTGTGGCACAACCAGCGGCCCATATTGAATCTGGAACCAGCGAGTCACCCGGACAGCTGGGCGCAACGCATTGCAGAATTATGCGGCCGGGAGTTTATCGCAGCCAGTGTGTTTTTCGACCAGAATGAAGGCGGGCTGCGGCTCTGGGGCTGGCTCGGGTTGCCAACGGTTTCGCGTGCGCAATCCGACATGCAATATTTTCTGGTCAATAGCCGGCCAGTGCGTGACCGCGTGATTGCCCACGCTGCGCGGCACGCTTATCAGGATGTCCTCTACCAGGATCGCCAGCCGGCGATGGTGCTCTATTTGGAGATTGATCCAGCAGCGGTGGATGTCAATGCCCATCCCGCTAAATATGAGGTCCGGTTCCGGGAATCGTCAGCCATTCATGAATTTGTCCGGCGGGCATTGCGAGCGGTATTATCCAAAGTACGGCCTGGCGCAGCGCCACCTCCCGTGGTCCAGGCGAGTGAACGGTTGGGCGTGATTGGTGGAGGTGGTGGTGGATCCGGTGCAACCACTCAGTTTGGCGCTCGTCAACCGGGGTTACCGCTGCATGTTGGAGAGCGTCTGGCGAACTATGGGCAGTTGCATACCGTTCCGCCGCCAGCGATGCCTGATGATGTTGTTCCTGCTAACGTTGCCGAATCACCGCCTCTCGGTTATGCGCTGGGGCAACTGCATGGTGTTTATGTCTTGGCGGAAAACGATGCGGGACTGGTGGTGGTTGACATGCACGCCGCTCATGAACGTATCCTGTACGAGCAATTGAAAACTGCCCTTATTGGCGCGGAACTGAAGACCCAAACATTATTGGCGCCAGTGACCTTAACTGTGACGCCGAAGGAACGGCAATTGGTCGAGGAGCATGATGCCTTATTTGCTAAGGCAGGATTGGATCTGGCGATATTAGGACCGGAAACAATCGCCGTGCGGCAAATTCCAGCGCTGCTGGCCGGTTTGGACATCGCCTTACTGGTGCGCGATATGCTGGCCGATCTGGCAACGCATGAAACCAGTGATCGGGTTGAAACAGCCGTTTTAGCTCTGCTGGCCAGTTTGGCTTGCCACGGAGCAATACGCGCCAACCGGCCGCTGAATCTGCTGGAAATGAACGCGCTGTTACGTGACATGGAGCGCACAGATCATAGTGGTCAGTGCAACCACGGCCGGCCCACCTGGATTCAATTGACGGTGGATGAGCTGGATCGGTTGTTCCGGCGCGGACGCTGACCCGTCACTGTTCACTGCTCACGCAATGACCACCGCTGATTCCCGCCCGCCCGTGTTGTTTCTTATGGGACCTACTGCCTCTGGCAAAACGGCGCTGGCGGTGGAGCTGGTGCAACGGTGGCCGTTCGAGATTATCAGTGTTGATTCAGCGCAGGTCTATCGGGGGATGGATATCGGTACCGCCAAGCCTGACGCCGGGACGCAACGCATCGCGCCACACCGGTTGATCGATATTCTCGATCCAGCCGAGGCCTATTCCGCTGGCCGATTCCGCAATGACGCCCGCCGTGAGATCGCCACCATTCATGCTGCTGGGCATATTCCTTTACTGGTGGGTGGTACGATGCTCTATTTCAGGGCCTTGGAACAAGGCTTAGCAGAGTTGCCTTCTGCTGATCCAATAGTGCGTGCTGGGCTGGCAGCGGAGCTGGTGGAGCAGGGTAGTGGTGTTTTGCACACCCGGTTAGCACAGATTGACCCTATCGCAGCAGCACGTATCCATCCCCATGATGTGCAGCGGATTCAGCGGGCGCTGGAAGTGTACATATTGACCGGTCAATCGCTGACGGAACTTTGTGACGGTTCACATAACGAAATATTGCCATTTCGAATCATCAAGCTGATTGTGGCTCCAGCAGACCGGTTTGTACTATATGAACGGATTGGTCAGCGGTTTCAGATCATGTTGCAGCAGGGTTTCGTCACTGAAGTAGAGCAATTGCGGGCACGAGGGGATCTCGATTTGTGCAAACCAGCTATGCGGTCCGTCGGTTACCGGCAGGTCTGGGAGCACTTGGATGGTATCCTGGATTATCCGGCGATGGTTGAACGAGGAATCACGGTAACCCGCCAGTTTGCTAAGCGGCAATTAACTTGGCTGCGCTCTGAAACGGATGCATTTTGGTTAGACAGCGCTGGGCTTCATCTCTTGGATCAGCTTGTTGCTAAGCTGAATGAGACAGGGCTTACCAGCTATTAATTTTCAAAGCCGCCGGACTTGCTGGACAAAATTTTTGTTAACTGTTTGATTTTTTTATTATAAATTAGATGGAATATGCTGAAATCCTGGTTGGGGAGAGCTATGGGCAGGTGGTGAGTGAAACGGGAGGGTACCCAAAATATCAGGCTGTTTGTGTTAATATAAAAATGTTCCGGATGAGCCGCTGCTGCTTAATAAAAAAGGTAGCGGCGTTTCCAAGATTTTTGAAATTCTCAAAGAAACACCTCGCGGGAACGTGATAGGCTGATTATTTAGTGGATGGCTTTGGGGGGTTGGGCATGAATTCTGCTACATGCTCAAGTGGTTTTTTGGCTTTTGAGATTTTTGAATCTTTTCAGCTTTGAGCTTGATTTCTGTGTTTTCGACCCATAACAACAAGGGAGCGTCGCGATGGCAAAAGGTCATTCTCTTCAGGAACCTTTTCTGAACGCCTTGCGTAAAGAGCGGATTCCGGTTTCAGTGTACTTGGTAAACGGCATCAAGTTGCAGGGACAGATCGAATCCTTCGATCAGTTCGTGGTGCTTCTGAAGAATAGCGTCAGCCAAATGATCTATAAACACGCGATTTCCACGATCGTGCCTGTTCGCAATGTACGGTTGAATCTGGCCACGGATGAAAATGGCGGCAGCGATTAATCCTGACAGCTTAATGGCGGCATGTAGGGGGCGGTTTGTTTGAGCGTCCGCATGGCGGCGAGCGCGCCGTTCTAGTCCATCTGACGCTGGATCGATCGGAAGAGGATGCCCAGGATCTCACGGAGTTCCAGGAGCTGGCGGTCTCGGCAGGCGCCGAATATATAGCGTTGATTACCGGACGCCGGCCGGCACCTGACCCGCGGCTATTTGTCGGCAGCGGTAAGGCCGAAGAAATCCGGGAGGCGGCCAAGCAAGGTGATGCAAAACTGGTAATCTTTGATCACAACCTGTCGCCAAGCCAGGAGCGTAACCTGGAAGCATTTTTGCAATGCCGGGTTGTGGATCGCACGGGGTTGATCCTGGATATTTTTGCCCAGCGGGCACGCAGTTTCGAAGGTAAGCTGCAAGTAGAGCTGGCGCAGCTGCGTCACCTATCTACCCGATTGGTGCGAGGCTGGACTCACTTAGAGCGGCAACGGGGCGGAATCGGGTTGCGCGGCCCAGGTGAAACTCAGTTGGAAACCGACCGGCGGTTGCTGGCCGAGCGTATCCGGCAAATTCGTTTGCGGTTAATGCGAGTCGAGCGGCAACGTGAGCAAGGCCGCCGCGCCCGGCGCAAGGCGGACTTGCCGACGGTTTCTCTGGTCGGCTATACCAATGCGGGTAAGTCCACTCTGTTCAACATGCTGACTCAAGCCGATGTCTATGCAGCGGACCAATTATTTGCAACGCTTGATCCAACCCTGCGCCGCTTGGAGTTACCAGGGGTAGAATCCGTGGTGCTCGCCGATACGGTTGGATTCATCAGCCGGCTGCCACATGAATTGGTGGCGGCGTTTCGTTCAACCTTGCGCGAGACGGTTGAAGCCAGCCTGCTGCTGCATGTAATCGATGCGAGTCATCCTGATCGAGATGGCATTATCGCGCAGGTCGAAGCCGTGTTAGCTGAAATCGGTGCGGTGGACGTGCCGCAATTACAGGTATTCAACAAGATTGACTTGAGCGGTGAACCGCCGCGTTTGGAAAGGGACAGTGAAGGCCAGGTGCGTGCCGTCTGGCTGTCGGCGGCGGCTAGCACCGGGCTTGACCTGCTATCCACCGCGATCGCTGAGCGGCTACGGGGAGGAACAGTGCATGGCTGGCTCTGTCTGCCGCCAGTAGCAGCGCGATTGCGGGCGCGTCTGTTCAACTTGGGTGCTGTGGTCGCTGAGCAATCCGGACCCGCGGGTGAATGGTTGATTGAAGTACGCACCTCACGCGGCAATGTGGACCGGCTTTGTCGCCAGGAAGGCTTATGTGCGGAATGGGTGCGTTCAGGTTTTGAAATCCCGGTGGTTTGAACCGTATTGACATGAACTTTGAGGTATGACATGGCCTGGAATGAACCGGGAGGAGGTAACCGCGATCCCTGGAGTGGTGGTCGCGATCAGGGACCACCCGATTTGGATGAAGTGGTTCGCAAGCTGTCGGACCGTTTCAATAATTTGCTAGGCGGCCGGCGTGGCGGTGGTAGCAGCAGTGGCGGCAGCGGTGATGCAGGTCCCTCAGGTTCCGGATTGGCCGGTATCAGCCTGATGGCTGGGATCATTGCCTTGATCGGCTGGTTGGTTGCTAGCATCTATATCGTCAATGAAGGTGAACGTGGGGTCGTTCTGCGTTTCGGCCGCTATTTGGAGACGACCTTACCGGGGCCTCATCTGCGGCTGTTTCCCATTGATCAGGTGGAAATTGTCAATGTGGAACAACGGCGTTTCCAGGAAATCGGTTATCGCTCCGGGGCAGGTGGCGGCCGGCAACCAGCTATCCGCTCGGTGCCTAAGGAAGCGTTGATGCTCACCCAGGATGAAAATATCGTTGATGTGCGCTTGGCAGTGCAATACCAGATTAAAGATCCTCGCGCCTATCTGTTTAACATACTTGAGGCGGAAGCAGTGCTGGTGCAAGTTGTGGAAAGCGCCACCCGTGAGACTATCGGTAAAAGCACCATGGATTTTGTGTTGACTGAAGGCCGCAGTGACATTGTGGCTGATATCAGGACTCTAAGCCAGGACATTTTGGATCAGTATGGCGCTGGCCTGCAGATTATTACGGTGGTTCTACAAGATGCCCAGCCGCCGGAAGAAGTGCAAGATGCCTTTGCTGACGCGATTAAGGCGCGTGAAGATGAGCAGCGGCAGAAAAATGAGGCCGAGGCCTATTCCAATGAGGTGATTCCCAGGGCGCGCGGCCAGGCAGCGCGGCGGTTACAAGAGTCTTCGGCTTATAAGGAGCAAGTCGTTGCCCAAGCTCAAGGTGAAGCCAGCCGTTTTGAGCAACTGTTGACAGCTTATCAACAAGCTCCAGAAGTAACTCGCGAGCGGCTTTATCTGGAAACCCTGGAATCAGTGCTGTCGCGAGTGACTAAAGTGCTAGTGGATGTCAAAGGAACCAATAACTTGTTGTATTTGCCATTGGATCGCTTATTGAAATCCAGTGAAGCGCCCAGCGCGGGCGATGTGCGCACCACCGGTGGCTCGCTGTTGGAAACGTTGCCTTCTTCTTCCCCTTCTTCTTCTTCGGCATCGGTTGATGGCAGTGCGGCGGCTACCCGCTTGCGTGATCTGAGTCGTAGCCGGGAGGTGCGCTAATGGCTTTGCCACAATTGCCAGTGTCCCGCAATATTCTGTTAGGCGTGCTTGCTGCTATAGCCCTGCTGCTGTCAACCTCGTTATTCACGGTCAATGAGACCCAGACGGCCCTCCGTTTCCAATTGGGCGAAATCGTCGAGGCCAACTACCTCCCAGGCTTGCACTGGAAATGGCCGTTGATTAATAACATCCGCAAGTTCGACCGCCGTCTACAGACGCTGGATACCGAACCGGAACGGTTTTTGACGGCGGAAAAGAAGAACGTTATCGTCGATTCCTTCGCTATGTGGCGCATCGAAGATGTGCGATTGTTCTATACTACGGTTGCTGGCGATCCAAACCAAGCGAATGTCCGGTTGGATCAGATTGTCAAAGATAGTTTGCGCAGCGAATTCAGCAAACGCACCATTCAGGAAGTGGTGTCGGGGGATCGTGAGCAGATTATGGAAACTCTAGGCCGGTTACTCCGCGAACAGGCGGCCCAATTGGGTGTTGCAGC
>Ga0116152_10000712_pt1 | contig 27376 bp, 19 predicted proteins | sample AD_UKC119_MetaG_FD_89894 | JGI IMG/M metagenome (GOLD analysis project Ga0116152, IMG submission 89894) | Active sludge microbial communities of municipal wastewater-treating anaerobic digesters from Hong Kong - AD_UKC119_MetaG | ecosystem: Engineered > Bioreactor > Anaerobic > Digestate... | reverse complement strand
CTCCCTCGGGGAGAGGGGGCAAAACCAGCTTCTTTTTTAATAGGAGAGGAGGATAAGAAAAGAATTGAAATTATTTTCGATGCCTCTATAGATGCCTCTAAAGTAAGTACTCGAGTACTTACTTTATTATATAATAAAAAAACGTGAGTGTGTTTTGCATTTTTTTTGTAAAATTTTTTTTACTTAATAAAAAAGTAAAACTAATAAGTTGGCAGAAAAAATAAATACCAAAACTATGCGGTCGTCAATTTGTGGTATCTTTTGTGATTAAGAAGATGGGATGTGAATGGTGATGAGGAAAACTCTGCGAAAAAACAGAGATCTATTTTCTAAAAGCGGTCAACACCCCCCCCAATTGGGGGGGTGTTGACCGCTAAGTTTGTCTTTTGTCTTAGATAATGCTTTTTAGTTTATTTTTATCAAATCACTTTCCGGGACATAATAAACCAAAATAGATGTTCCGACTTGGTAGCGCGGGGTGTAGGCGGTTATCCAGCGCCAGGATTCATCGTCTGGTTTTTTCATGGAGCCGTCATCATTTAGGCGCGTATCATAGACGCTTCCTTGCAATTGGTTAACAGAAACAGCATACCAGCCGGCTTCGATTGGGCGTTTACTATCCCACCAGTCGATAAATTTGTCGCCTAGATAATAAGTTGGGTTGCCGCCGCCAAAATAATTTAATCTGATTTTATCAATTTCCGGATGCTGGTCGAGGAATTTTTTAAATCTTTTTAAATCTTGTCCCCAGTCAGCATTGGAATCAGTGGCGTAGTTATAGCCGTTTTTTGGTCCACCGGCAAATTCATTGAAATAGGAAAGATAATAAGGATAATTGACGATCGGTTCGGCGATTATCCAGACCAAAAGCAAAGTTAATAAATATTTAGAAAATAATAGTTTATGGCTTTCATATTCTTTGAAAAAGTCGTGAACTTTTTTGGCAATCAATATATAAATGAATGGAAAAATCGGGAAGAGGTGGCGCAATCCAATGTTAAGATTGCCGGTGATGCTGAGATAGGAATAAAGAACGATAAATCCAAATAAAGTATATTGAACGACGCCATGGCGAAGCCAGGCAGTGAATTTTTTCCAAGAATGTTTTATAAGAATTTTAGAGCGCCAGTGAATGTTGGAGCAGATTTGATAAAGCGTAAATAAACTGGTGAGCAAAACTAAAATTAAAATGGGAATAGTTTCTTTGAGTACATAAACAGTTGGGAAGTAAGCGACAAAAGCATTGTCAGAAACCTCGCCCATAAAGTAAGCACCATTGCCTCCGGCGACTCGGCGGAAGACATAATTAATACCAATGCCGTATTCAGATAGCGGACGAGTTAAATTGGTTTCATTTAAAGCGTTGAGAACTTTGCGAGCGTAAACATTTTTAAAATTAGTGTCGGTTGGCGGAGCGCTAAAATCAATTATTTGTGACATTATGTCTTTTGGAGTATTGAAACTATTGAAAAAATACAAACCCCAAACTATGAAAAGTGAAAAAGTTAAAGCTACCAATCCTTTGCCAAAATAAGACAGCCAAACTATAAATCTTTTATTATCATTCTTAATATTCTTGATAAGCGGATAGAAAATTAAAATTAAGCCAAGAATAGGAAGGGCAATAATTGAAGAAAATTTAGCTAGCAGTAGAAGTCCTAGAAAAAATCCACCGATAAAAGTATTTTTCCAAGTTGGGTTTTTGATAAATTTTAAAAAGTAATAGAAGGAAAAAGTCAGAAAGGCCATAATGCCGATGTCAGTAGTGACGAAGTGATTGTGTCCCAAGACGTTGGGATCAAAAGAATAGATCACAAAAGCCAAAAGTCCCGCCAAAGTGCCGGCGATTTCTTTGGTCCATTTAAAAATAAATAAGCCAAGCAGAAGAGAGATTATGATAACTGGAATTCTTGCCCAAAAAATTATTTGATCGGGATTATTGCCAGCTTCCCAAAGGAGGTACCTTCCTGCTGCCCATTGTCCTGCATCCCATTTCGTAGGTAAATCACCGATCCAAAAAGATTGCGTGGTGTCAAAATTCAAATGCATAAACATTAATGGAATGGCGCACAAATCTTTAATGAGTGGCGGATGTTCAGGGTTCAATCTGATTTCGTGTTGAGAGAGATAAGAATAAGCGGCGGGAATGTGAGCGATTTCATCGAAAGTCGCTGCGTCATTGTTGGCGTTTAAAATTGAAACCGCCAAAAAAGCAATGGAAACAATTGTGATGATGATCCGATGTTTTTCTTTAAAATAACGCAAGATTTCTTTTATTTTTCTTTTCATATTTTTTAGCTTGGTAGCTATTAGTTTTTAATAATTAATATTTGAATCAATTTGATTATCTGTATATGTGAATTCTGAGAAATAGCCTCCTCCGTCTTTATTGTGTTGAGTTTCCTTTATATTGGGAAATTTAGTCAATATTTGTTCTTTAATTTCTTTTTTGGGGTGGGTTTCAAAAATTACAAAATTATTATTGGTTGGTTCTATAAATAGAACATGGACATCCCAAACGAAGTAGATATTTTCATCATTTGAATTTAAAAATCTAAGCGGCAAAGTCGTATATTGGTCTGCTATTATATATTTTTCTGTGTCCTTTGGTAAAGTATTTGAGTAATCAGATATTTCTTTTAGATATCTATCGAAAGAAATATATTGATTAACATTGTTTGTCCAGAAATAGTGATATTTAATAATTTCAAAAATTCCAATAAATGGAATGGTGATAATTAAAAACGAATTGACAAAAAATTTAAATCCATAGCCAAATTTATCGCGCTTGCCCAAAAGCCAAAGAAATGGAACGGTGGCGATAATAAAAGTGACCGGCAGAGTTCCAATAGAACGCAAAGCGTGCGGCAATCCTTCAGCAGTTAAAAATTCAGGAGCGAGCATTGTAAAAAACCACGCCAAGATAAAAGTGTAAACATAAAATTTTCGATCGCGGATTTTGTGTTTGATGCGCAAAAATAAAAGATGAAACCATTTGATGATTAGATAAACTAAGCCGATTAAAAATGTAAAGCCTAAAATCGGATTAAGAATCGGATAAGGTGGATAATTGTGGCGCCAGTTTTGATCGCCCCAAAAATTGTATTTGACTAAACTTAATCCTAAACTTCTAAAAAAAGTTTTAATAATATGTCCCTGATTCATTTCTGGTGAAAAAATGGAAATACTACCAGAACGAGAGCTAAAATATTCTGGATGTTGATAGAAATCCCAAAGTAACGGCGCCATAGTCACAAAAGCAGTAAAAATAAAAATCAAGCTTTGCTTCCAATAATCGCGCCAAAAATGTTTTTTGGTTATCCAAAGGGCAATGAATGAAAGCAAGAGAATAAACGGAGCGATGCGAAAAGAAATATAGGTGTGCAGTCCGATTCCAAAAATCAATCCGGCAGCTGCGAAACAGAGATAAGATTTGAAAATGGAAGTTGTCCAGAATTTTTTATTCTTTATATTATAAATTATTTTATTATAACGAATTCCGCAGAAAAGATAATAAAAAGAAAAAGTTAAAATAGTTGGCAGCATAACGGCGCGAAAAGCGATACGGGAAAAGTTTATAGACCAAAAAGAAAAAGCGGTAAAAAATGCGGCGATAATTCCAGCGCGCCGGCTACGGAACAATTCTTTGGTGAGTAGATAAACTCCCAATACAGTCAATGTTCCAAAAATTATTGATGGAAGTTTAAGTGAGAGCATTGAAGTATTCAAAAAACGCACACTCAAAGAAATTAAATTTATAAATAATCCTTCTCGGCCGTTATTTCCTGTGTAAAATAATTTGTAATCATTATTCTGCAAGGCATTTAAAGCATCAAAACCATTTTCTGCTTCATCGGGATAAATTCCAGATGGTGCATTGTCTATATTATAGAAACGGACGACAAAAGCGCCGAGAATGATAATGAGCAATAAAATTAAACTGAATATTTTTTCATTTTTTGATTTCATTTTGTTTTATCCCTACGAATTACGAATTAATACGAAACTACGAATAAGATTTTTTTATTTATTTTTCTGAATATATCATAACAGTTTTTGTTGATAAAATAAAGTTGTGGTATAATTTTAAGTGTGATTTAACTTTTTTATTTTTGGATATGGAAAAAACAAGGGAAGAAAATTTAGAAAGTGCTGAAGAAGTTTTTGGTGGGAATGAGCGTGGGAGAATTGACAGATCTAAAAAAGATAAAAAACGAAATCAAAAAGGAGATGGCAAAAACGGAAAGGGGATAAAATCTATTAAAGGTAAACGAATGATCGAAAGAGAACTTGATGGTGAAATTGATGATGCAATATTGAATAATAATAAATCGCGAAGAGTTTTTAAAAATGAAAAAGTTGTGAAGGATGAAGGAACTGTTGTTAAAAATAATTTAAAAGGTGAAGAAAAAAATATTGATAGAATAAAAATAGAAGGAACGGAATTGGAAAAAGATCTGGTGGGTGGATTGAATGAATTTTTAGAATATTCAAATAGCGACTCTTTGGAAAAAGAAAAAATTAGAAAAAGAAAATCAGCAGATGTGATTGTAAAAAGAATTGATAAATATGAGAAATTAAATCTTAGTGATGAAGAGCTTAAAGATAAAAATAATATAGAAAAGATTTCTAATGAAAAATTAAAAGAAGAAGCTAAAAAGGTGTTGGAAGATTTAGTGGTTCATGGGAGATTGGTAAAAAATGAAAAGACTGGAGAATTTAAGATAGTTAAAAATGGAGATTTGGATGTAAAGGCGTCTTTATATTTATTCAAATTAGCGGGTGTTAATTTAGATAAAGTGGAATATGTTGCTCCTGGCGATTATAGAGAGGGAAAAGTTAATGTGGATACTGGGGAAATGGATGGAGTATCAGTATTGGAGGACGGAACTGTATTTATAGATCATCATTGGGTTGCCTCTAGTAATCAAGTTTCTGCAACTCAACATACTTACGATTTTTTAAAAGATTTGGGGTTTTTTGAAGATGAAGAGTTTGAATATTTGGGTAGAATGGTTAAATTTATTAATCAGGTTGATAATTTTAATTATCCGCAAAAATATTTTAAAAATTATTTTGAAGATTCCTGGAAAACATTAATTGGAATAAATAGGATGTTATCGGAAAAGGATTTGGAAAAGTTTTTTAAATATAAAGATGTAAAAGGTAAAACTATTTCTCCAGATAGTCCGATGAGTATAGGTTTGCTAAAAAAATTCGGGTTTATTTTTAAAAAGAAAAATGCAACAAATGAATCTGGAAAAGCTCTTTCTCAGAAAGAAACAGTTTCGAAATCAAAGGAACGTCTTGAGGAAATGGAAAGAGATGGTTTTGTAATTGATTCAAAAAAGTATGGAAAAATCTGTTTGAATATTGATAGCAATTTGCCGGGCGGAATTGAAGCGGCGAAAGCTTTTGGGTGCGGTTTGATTGTTAATTGGTTTAGTAATGGCAATGGATTTTTTATTTCCAGTTTAGAAGGAAAAGGAATTGAAGATAAATTTCCTGTGGGAAAAAATATCAGAAAAACTATGTGGGTAAATCCTTCAAATAGTAAAAAGGGATTGAGTCTGGACAAAATTTTAAAAGTAATAGTTGATGATGGATTTGAGCCGAGTGGTAAATTAAAAGAATTTTTATCTACTAATCTGCTGGAGGATTTAAGCTCCAAAGATATGCACGGAGTTGAGCTTGAAGTTGAAAAAAATGATTTGGATGAAAAAATGAAGGAGTTATTGGGGGTGAAAGAAAGTTTGGCGAATAAATTTAAGGATTTTGTTTTAAAAAATAGAGGAGAACTTGAATTTAATAAAAAGATTTTAAAAATAATCCACGTAATTGATGATGACATAGCTTGGCTGAAAAAAATAGAAGCTTCGGACGATAGGAAAATGGATCTCGCAGATGAATTGATAAAAAAAATAACAGAGTTGCAAATGGTAAATTGGAATGAAGAGCTGGAGGAGTATAAACAAATTGAAGTTGATAAAAAAGAAGCGGAAAATGTTGAGGTTGAAAAAGTTGGCGAAGTTGAAGTTAAAAATGAGTTTGGATTAAGTGAAGGAGAAAAGAAAGTTTTTGAAAGTTTGACAGAAAAAGAGAAACAATATGTTGGTAAAATATCAGAAAAAATTCCAGAATTATTTGAATCTGGAAGAGAAATGTTTGATTGGGAAGATTTTCCACAAGGCAGAATTGATATACAATTGGAAAATAATGCAATAGCTGTTTTGATGGAGCTGTTTAAAAACAAAAATAAATTCGCAGATACGGGTATGAGAGAAAAAGTTGCGGAGATTGCATTGAAAATTTATAAAAACAAAAAATAATATTTATGGCGGAGAGAAAATTAAATCCAACCGATCCTAATGATATAAAAAAATTCAAGAAAAAATCCCTGGGAATTTTTGAAGGTGTTTTTGATGATGAGCAAGACGAAGTGCTTTCGTCTGTTGATCCTAAAAAATCTAAAATTTTAGATGGTAATGGTGCTGGAAAAGCTGGAGAGGTAAATCTTTCGGAAGAGAAAAAAGAAAATGATATAAATGAAGACTTAGAGGAAGAGGCTGCCGAAAGGGAACTAAATGTTGAAAGTAATTCTTATAGAAAAAACAAGAGAACAAAGGGGGAGGGAAAACTTTCTGATGAGCGAAAGGAAATGATTGTGTATTTAAGGTCATTAATGTCTGGAGCTAACTTTAATAAGGATATTGATAAGCGCACTATTGAAAAAATAGTGGATGATTTATTAAAGAGAGCAAAACAATTACTAGGAGATAATAAAGAAGAAAATGAGAAAGAAAAAGTGATAGAATTTTTGAAAAAAGATATATCTGAAAAAATAGCCAGGTTTAAAAATCAAGGCAGTAAGCGATGCAAAATTTTTATGGCTATTCAAGATCGTTTAGGCGGAGGGAATATTGAAGAAAAGAGAGTCTTAGTAGGAAATAAAAAAGAAAAAAAGAATTCTGAATTGAAATTGGAAAATTTTAATGAAAAAGAAAGAAGCATCTTTGAAAGTTTGAAAAAGGATTTTTTGGATTTGTATTTTGATGCTATGGATAGTGGAAGATTTAAGGATTTTGATGATGCGCGGGAATATCTGAAAAATGAATTGACTAATTTAACCAGCAGTCGGGATGCTCTAACTAGAGAATATTCTTTTGGTTTTATTCAGGATATGGAAGATTTGGTTTTGGCTGAATCTGAAAAAGAAATTCCAAATATAAAAAGAAGAAAACCTGAAGATGAAAAAAAGAAAGAAGATAACAAATTGTCTCTTGAAAACTTAGCTGAAGATGAGGCGAAGATTTTTGAGAGTTTGAAAAAAGATGGTTTGGATTTGTGTGTTGCGATTATCAAAAGTGGAAGGTTTAAAAACTTTGAAGATGCGAGAGAATATTTGAAAGTGGAGATAATAAATTTGGCGGAGGGTTATGATGTCTTGACCAAAGAACGTTCTTGGGATTTTATTCAAAAAATGGCAGACTTGGTTTTGGCGGAAGTTGCTAAAGAAGTTGCGGATATGGAAATAGAGAAACCAAAAAATAAAAATGAAGATGAAGATAAAAATGAGAAAGATGAAAAGGAGGCTTTAGAAAAAATTAAGGATGCTGAAAGTATTGAGGAAATTTTGATGTTTGTTGCTAGGGCGGGCGGTTTTGAAAGTGATGGAAAACACTTTTCTTATGATGATATTTCGGATTTAATTTATCAATATGAAAAAGAAGGTGGATTAAAAACAATATTGCCGGATGAATATGGTTTTAGGGAGAGAGTGACGTTTTTATTATCAGACAAGATGAAAGAAAAAGAAAATAATGCAATATTGAAAAATCTTGGCGATCAATTGCAAGAAGCGCGGAAGGAATATCTTCAAAAAGAAGATGAAGTGGGGATAAAAATTTCTCGGTTGAAAAACTTTTTTAAGAATTTTATTAGTATTGGGGATAACTATCAAGTCGAGAAAGAATTGGAAGAATATAAACAAAGATATGAAGCGGCATTGAAAAATTATACTGATGCGATTGTGGATATTGAAGGAGTGAATGATGCTGATGAGCGGGAGATTATGTATCGGTATGTTAGGACTAGTGAAAAATTAGAGTTTTTAAGTGAAAAAGAAACTGTTAAATATGAGAAACATCCCTATTTTAAATACTATGTGGATTTGATTCAGTATTCTGTGGGTTCGAGTTTTCTGGATGAGTATAGGAAAATGATGGCTGATATTAAGAATAAATCTCAAGAATGGATTACTAAAAATAGCGGTTCAAAAATTTTGGGATTTGGCAGTGGAAAAATTGTTATTGGTGGATTGTTGTCTTTTGCCGGAAATATTAGTACATTGGGTGTTTTGAAATATATTGGAATAGCGGCGATGGCTAAAGGATTTTATGAAAAAGGAAAACAAAAAGAAATCGAAGAAAAAAATGAGGAGTTGAATGCGGACTTAGGTAAATTAGAAAGACTATATAATTTGAATGAAGAAGTTTCTGCTGAAACTCTAAAGAGGGAGCTACAAATAGGCGGTAAGGATATCCCAGAAACAGTTATGAAAGATGTTGAAAGATATTATAGGAGAATCGCTTTATCTTTAGGTGGAGCTGTAGCTTCCAATATTTTATTTTCCAAAGCAAGCCAGTGGGTTAAAGAAAGTGGGATTATCGGTAATAGTATCGAAGCGATTAAAAAGCTTATTAATTTTGAAGATGCAAATATTCCAGTGGCTTTTACTTCAACAGAAACTGGAGTTCAAACAAATTCTGTAGCCAGTGTAACGGGAAATCAAGCACATCAAGGTCCGACAATGCCAAGTCAAGGAACAAGCACTCCAACAGAACCAGTTTTGCAACCGGAAAAAATAATTCCGGAAAATGGCGGAACAGGTGATGGCGGAGCTGGTGATCAGCCGGTTGAGACTGGAGCGAAAGAAATTCCAAGTAGCGGTGCTGGTGCGGAAGCGTTACAATCGGTTCCGGAAAATATCGAGAGTGCAGCACAATTGGATCCTTCCGGAGAAAGTGTAGTGGAGGTTATCAGGGGCGGAGGAATAAAAGATTCTTTGGCTAAGTTTTTAGAAGATCATCATCAAGAATTAACCGAAGGAAAAATGGGTTGGGATCCTGATAAATATGAAAGCGTTGAAGATTGGGCAAATAGAAGAGCGATTGGAATTGTTGGTGAACTAAAGAGGGATTATCCAAATTATAATTTTGATAAAGTTTCAGAAGAATCAAGTTTTCAAATTAAATTTAGCGATAAAGCAGATATTAAAATTAAGGGATTTAATGATCCGCTTCATCTGGGCGGAAGCGCGCAAGATATTTCAGGATTGGAAAATGAAATGCGGGAAGTTCCTGCTGAAAGTGTCAATTCTGAAAAGCCAGAAGAAGTTATTGTTGAAAAAGTTTCTTCGATTGATAATAGCGAAAAATTTAATTTGGACGAAAGTCTGGCTCAAATTAAAAACGAATTAGGTGGCGATGTTAATCCGAGCTCGATTTTCGAAAATGATAATTCTGCCGGTGAAATTTTCTCGGAACCTATTTCAAATATTGTCGGTCGGTTGGAATCTTTTGATAATTATGTGAGAAGTTTACCAGAAATTATTGGAGAGGATAGTAAATTGGGAAGTATTTTTGAAGCGTTTTATAAAAATAGCAACGAAGCTATTGCCAGCCAGCCAAAAGGGGGAGTATTTGATCAGTTTAGGATTGCTGTGGAAAAGACGGTTGGAAAAATTCCGAGTGATGAAAATATGACTGTTCGAAAGTATGTTATGACAGCGTTAGCGACAGCTTTCAAACAAAATAATATTTATGCTTTGGAAGATGCTATGCAAAAAATAGTAGTTTAAAATTTAATTGTTTAAAATAAAAATATGGCTAATAAAAAACAAGATGAAATGCAAACTGAGATAATGAAAGAGTTGGGGTTTGATAAATTATCTGAGGATAAGCAAGATGAAATTCTCTCTAAAATCGGCGAGATAATTCTCAAGCGGATTTTTATTGAGACGATTGATCGACTGGATCAGGAAAGCGCGGAAAAATTCAAGGAGATGCTTAAGGGTGGAGAAGATGCGGATAAGATTGAGGAATTTTTGGGTGCAAAAATCGAAAATTATGATATGATAGTAGGGAAGATAGTGGAGGAGGTTAAGGAGGAGATAATGCAATAAATATTAAATCTAAAAAAATGGCAGACGAGAAAAAAATAGTGGATTCTTCTTTGAATTCAAAAAATGAGGTTATTGAAAAAAAAGTGGAAGTGATGGATTTTGAAAATATTCAAGAATCTGGTAATTTTTCAGTAGAGAAAGAAAAAGCCAAGGAAATCGCGGGCGCGGAAGATGAAAATGCTTACAAAGATTTATCCAAAGCGGCGCAGGCTTCTTCTGATGATGCTTCCGATGATGGAGTTAAAAAAGATGCGCAAGAAATTTCCGAAAAAATGGACGCGGAAAGCCAAATTCAGCATCTAGTTGATCTCGCAACAGCCAAAGGCGTGGTTTACGCGGTAAAAGTGGCGAAACATTTGGAGGATAATTATGTCCTAGATATGATGCACGACAAAATGATTTCTGATGAGTTTCATAAAGTTTTAGTTGAGAAGGGAATGGTTTCGGAGGAGTAGGTAAAAGTTAATTAGTTAATTAGGCATTAATGATTTTTTTACGTAATGTAATACGTAATGTAATACGTAATGTAATACGTAATGTAATACGTAATTAATTACGTAAATACTGCGGAGTTTTCTGTAGGCCCTCACCCCAGCCCTCTCCCTCGGGGAGAGGGGGTAAAGAGAGTTTTAAATTTTAGATTTTTTAATTTCAAAATATCAAATATATTGTCATTGGATGACAAAATCAGGAAAGAAGCAGGTTTGTAAATTGGTAAAGATTTGTAATTTCGTAGGGGATAATAAAAACAAAAAATAATGACTATAGAATTTCTGTTGATTTTTTTTACAATTTTTTTTGGAACGGTTTCCTTGGTGAGTGGATTACTTTTGGTAGTGCGCAGCTTTTTTCGTTTTCGGGCGCAAATCAATTATTCAATGAATATGGAATTGGAAGTGATTCGGGTGGCGAAGCTGGACCATAAAGATAAAATGCAGTCTGGCAATGGGCAGAGTGAATCTTGGAAAGAAGAAATTGGTGCGATGGAACAGCTGCTGATCACTTTGGCGAAAATAAAAAAGAATCGCGCTTTTTTGTGGGGATTTTTTTATGATAGTCCGTGCATCTCTTTTGAGATTGCCAATCCTTCCAATAGCGAGGAAATTTTCTTTTATATCGCCGTTTCCAAAAGAATTCGCGCGACGGTGGAGAAACAAATTAACAGTTATTTCCCCAATGCTTCGATTGAAAAAGTTTCCGATTACACGATTTTTACTCCAGGCAGTTTTACTTCTTCGGCGGTTTTGGCGCTTAAAAATAAATATGCTTTGCCTCTAAAAACTTATGAGATGATGGATGTTGATCCATTGAATGAAATTTCCAATTCGCTGAGCAAGTTTAAAACCGAAGAGGAAGGGGCGGCGTTGCAAGTTGTAATAACCCCGACGGATAATAAATGGCAGTCATTGGGAAGAAACATTGCGCACAAAATGCAGCAGGGCAAGCAATTGAAAGATGTGCACAAAAATTCAGTGGTGGAAAAAGTAGGCAGTGAAATCGGCAAAGGTTTGGGAGATTTTTTGCACGAGGCTTTGGGTGGGAAAAAACCGGAGAATGAAATGTATCAACAGAGAGATTTTACCCAACTGACTCCCGAAGAACAAGAATTAGTTAAGGATATTGAAAGAAAATCCAAGAAAGCGGGATTTAAAGCCAATGTTCGTTTGCTGGCTTCGGCGGCAACGCAAGAACGGGCGGACGAAATTTTGGCTCAGATGGAAAATGCTTTTGCGCAATTTGAAAATCCAGGCGTAAATAATTTTAAAATCAAGAAAAGAACTAAAGCCAAAGATGTTTCTTTTAATTATATTTTTAGAAATTTCAATGAGGATAATGCGATAATTTTAAATACTGAGGAGATCGCCAGCGTTTTTCATTTGCCGATTTCCACTACGGAAACGCCGAAAATCAAGTGGCTTAAATCCGGAGCGGCTCCGCCTCCGACAGAAATTCCCAAAGACGGAATTCTTTTGGGCTTCAATGATTATCGCGGAGAAAAAACTGATATTCGTTTGGCGGACGGCGACAGGCGGCGCCATCTTTATACAATTGGACAAACCGGTGTGGGTAAATCTAATTTTTTGCAAGAGATGGCCAAGCAAGATGTTCGAAATGGAAAGGGAATTTGTTTTATTGATCCGCATGGTGATGCGATTGAAGATATTTTGACAGCGGTGCCAAAAGAAAGAGTGGAAGATGTAATAATTTTTAATCCGGGCGATAGTGAGCGGCCGTTGGGGTTGAATATGCTGGAGTATGATCGACCGGAAGAAAAAAGTTTTGTTATCAATGAAATGATTAGCATTTTTGATAAGTTGTATGATTTAAAACAGACCGGCGGTCCGATGTTTGAACAATATGCGAGAAATGCGATGCTTTTGGTAATGGAACATCCGGAATCCGGTTCGACTTTAATGGAAATTCCGAAAGTTTTGGCGGATAGTGAATTCCGTAAAATGAAATTAGAGCATTGCAATAATCCGGTGGTGCGAGATTTTTGGATTAAAGAAGCGGAGAAAGCTGGTGGAGAAGCGGCGCTGGCCAATATGGTTCCGTATGTTACTTCCAAGTTGACTACTTTTATTTCCAATGATTTGATGCGGCCGATAATCGCTCAGCAAAAAAGCGCTTTAAATTTCCGCCAGATAATGGATGAGGGAAAAATTCTGCTTATTAATTTGTCTAAGGGAAAAATCGGAGAAATTAATAGTCATCTTTTGGGAATGGTGATGGTGGGAAAAATTTTGATGGCGGCGCTGTCGCGAGTAGATATGCTGGAAAACGAGCGTAAAGATTTTTATTTGTATATTGATGAGTTTCAAAATGTGACTACTGATTCAATTTCGCAGATTCTTTCTGAGGCGCGCAAGTATCGGCTTAATTTAATTATTGCTCATCAATTTATCGGACAGCTGAGCGAAGAAATTTCTAAGGCGGTTTTTGGCAATGTTGGTTCAATTTGCGCTTTTCGAGTGGGACCGGAGGATGCGGATTTTTTGGAAAAACAATTCGAGCCGGTTTTTTCTGCAGGAGATTTGATAAATGTTAGCAATTACAACGGATTTGCTAAATTGTTGATTAATAATGAAACGACCAAGCCGTTCAATTTTAAAACTTATCCGCCAAAAGAAGGCAGCAAAGAAATTGTGAAATATCTCAAAGAAATGTCGCGCTTGAAATACGGCCGGGATGTTAATATTATTAACAGGGAAATAATGGAAAGAAGCGATTTAAAATTTTAAATCGTAAAAAAATAGATATAGGGATTACGCATTTGTCTCAAAATTTATTGTTCCGCCGAGTTGTGATTAATATTAGTTAAGAAAGAAATATTTTTTCTGGTAAATTTATGGAGAATACAATAATGGGCTCCAGGAATAAATTTTTCGTCAAACGCGTAATCCCTAAAATAAAAAAATTCCGTTCGTATATTTATTCACCAGCTTGCAGTGTTTTGCGAAGCATTTCGGGTAGGCAAAATATTTTTAAATTTGTGGGAGTAATTTGAATAATTGTAAAAAATAAATTAAATAAAAATCCCGTTCGTAGTTTCGTAATTATTCGTACTTCGTAGGGGTTAAACTATATGAAAAAAATAATTTTATTTATGTTGGCGCTTAGCTTAAATATTTTTTTTGCTGGCTTGGTGATGGCAGCGGATGGAACTTATACGCCGATGGAAAAAATTCCGGGAACTACCACTGATATTAATACATTTCCGGCTTATGTGGCGGCGATTTATAAGTTTGCGATTTGGTCGGTGGGAATTGCGGCTTTACTGATGATTTCGATTGGCGGATTTTTTTATTTTGCGGCGGCGGGCAACACTTCCAAAATGGAAACCGGCAAAAAAATTATTGCCGATGCGCTTTACGGACTTTTTGCAGTACTCTTGGCTTGGGTGGTTTTGCATACGATCAATCCGAATTTGACTAATATTAGTATTACGAGCTTATCAAATTAAACAGAAATTTTTTATGTATCAAGTAATTTGCATAGGATCATCTTCCAAAGATATTTTTTTTCCAACTGGCGAGGGCGTGATTTTGGATACGCCGGAAGATATTACTGCTCAAAAAAAATTGGCTTTTGAGTTGGGCGCCAAATATCAGGTGGAAAAAATTTACGAGGTGCCGGGCGGATGCGCGTCCAATGTGGCGCAGGGTTTGGCGCGCTTGGGAATTAAAACGGCTTGCTATACTAAAGTCGGCAATGACCAAACCGGCAAATGGATTAAGAAAGAATTAAAGAAAGAAAAAGTTTCGGCGAAGCTGGTGGAAGTGGACAGAGAATGTAAGAGCGATGTTTCGGCGATTGTGGTGGATCAAAAAACCAAAGAGCATATCGTTTTTTTTAATCGAGAGTCCAATACAAAGTTAATTGTTAATCCCCAAAAAATAAAAAAGACCCAATGGATTTTTATTAGCGCGCTTAATGGACAGTGGGAAGAAAACGCGGATTTGATTTTGGCGCGGGCGCAAAAAAATAAAATTAAAATAGCTTTTAATCCCGGACAAAGGAATATAAAAGATAATCCGAAAAAAGTTTTAGAGATAGTAAAAAATTCTGAGATAGTGATTTTGAATAAGGATGAGGCGATTGAAATTTTGCTGGATAATTTTGGCGATTTAAGTGAGGAAAAATTGAACGACGAAATATTTTTAATTAGAAATATTGCCGGATTTAATAAGGGCATTGTGGCGTTGACGGATGGAGAAAATGGTAGTTGGGTTTTTGAGGATAACCAAATATTTTTCTCAAAAATAAAAGTGGATGAAGTAGTGGATTCTTTGGGAGCGGGCGACGCTTTTAGCAGCGGATTTTTATCTGGTTATCTGAAAACCGCCTCAGTTCAAGAGGCTTTGCGATTTGGAATGGCTAATAGTACGAATGTGATTTTGTATTACGGCGCCAAAGAAGGAATGCTAAAAATAAATGAGATGGAAGAAAAAATAAAAAATATCGAGGTAAGAAAAATAATGTAAGTTGAATTTATAATATGAGTTTTTTTTCGAAAATTTTTTCCGGACAGGGCAAATTGGATTTGGTTCTGGCGCTGGATATTGGAACGGAGGTTATCAAGGCTTTGATTTTTAAAGTGGATAATCAAAATAAAAAAGGCGTGGTGATTGGTGTCGGTCGGGTGCGACAAAAGTTGGGCAATATGCAGAGCGGAGCGGTGTCGGATATTAATGGTGTGGTGGTAATTGCGCGCGAAGCGATTGAGATTGCCAAGAAAAAATCCGGCGTTAAAAACATCAAGCACGCGATTGTGGGAATTGCCGGCGAACTAGTCAAAGGAACGACGACGACGGTGCATTACGAGCGGGCAAATTCGGATTTGAAAATCGGTTTGCCGGAGCTTAATAATATTATTCAAAAAGTTCAGCAGAAGGCTTACGAGAGAATTAGTGAACAGATTGCCTGGGAAACCGGTCAGAGTAATATTGACATTCGTTTGATAAATGCGGCAGTTTCGGATGTGCGGATTGACGGCTATAAAATCAATAACCCGCTGGGATTTCAGGGACACAATGTTTCTATCAGTGTGTTTAATGCTTACGCCCCGACGATTCACTTAGGAGCAATTGAATCAATCGTCAATGAATTAGGAATCGGTTTGGTAAGTATCGCGGCGGAACCTTATGCAGTGGCTAAGCTAATTGACTTTGAAGGCGATTTGAATTTCAATGCGATTTTTATTGATGTGGGCGGTGGCACGACTGATATTGCAGTGGTGCGCAACGGCGGATTAGAAGGAACAAAAATGTTTGCCTTGGGCGGCCGGGCATTTACTAAGAGATTATCGCAGGAAGTCGGAGTGGATTTTGAGCGGGCGGAAAGATTAAAAATAAATTATGCTTTGGGAAAATTAAACAAGGTGGACACGGAAAAGGTGGATAAGATTTTTGAAGACGATTGCCGGATTTGGTTGAGCGGAGTGGAATTGGCACTCTCAGAATTTTCGCAGACAGATTTATTGCCTAATCGGATTTTGATGTGCGGTGGCGGTTCAGGATTGCCGGGGATAAAGCGAGCGTTGCTTTCTGGAGAATGGCTGGAAAAATTGGCAATTGTCACTCCGCCGCGCTTGGCGTTCTTGCGTCCGCAGGATGCATCCAGTATTATAGATAAAACCGGCGAACTTACCAGCACGCAAGATGTGACGCCGATGGGACTGGCGGGATTAGTTTTGGAATTATCCAATGAAGAAAAAGTTTTGTCGGGAATTTTAAAACGAGCGATGAATAAAGTCGAATATAAATAATAATTCAGTAAAGATAATTGTATTATATAATAAAAAATAGAAGTTATCTTCGTTTGCTGAATTTTATTTGATAAATAAATTTTTAAATCCATCTGTATGTACCAAACATTTTATATTGATGCGGATGAGGAAGTGAATTCGATTGTTGGTCGAATTCGCAAGTCGTCGGCAAAATATAATATCCTGGCAATTCCCCAGGGGGCTTTGGTGATGCAGAGTGCAGTGAGTTTGAAGTTGATTCGCAAGGAAGTGGAGGCATTGGAAAAAAAGGCGATGCTGATTACCAAAGACGAGCGAGCGGCGGCGATTGCCAGGAAAATCGGCTTTCCAGTTAGAAATTCATTGGATGAACTCAAAGGAATTCCGCGGAGCAATGACGCTTCTCGCGAGGGAGTGAAAATGAATGTTGAATATCAAACTGGTTCTCAAGACAATAATTCTTTGAGAAGCGCGCAGAATTTTGCGCCTTCGGCCAGTCCGGTTTCTCAAGAAAACAATGCGAAAAATTTGAAAGAAAATTATGAGGCGCCGTCTAGAATGCCGAGCAATGCGAATTATCAAATTAATCATCCACAAAATATTTCCAATGAAGCGCGGAATGTTCGAGTGGTGGATAATACCAATGAAAATTTCAATGTTGACAAGGATAGGGAATTTCGAGATTTGTTTGCTGGTAATTCCAACAACGCCAATTTAAATAATCAACCGGCAAAAAAAGTGTCCACCGGAGGAGTAATAAAATTTTTATGGTTTTTTATTTTTACGATTGCGGTTTTGGGATTGGGAATGGCGGCGTATTTTTATCTTCCTAAAGCAGAAGTGGCGGTTTATCCCAAGGGAGATGATCAAACTTTTAATTTGGAATTAAATGCAATCAAAAATCCTCCTAGTTCTGGTGAAGGTGTTAATCTTCAGTCAGAAAAAATAGAAAGTGAAAATGTGTTGGCGCTTTCTTTTGCAGCGACCGGGCAGAAAGGTTCTTCTGATCAAAAAGCCAAAGGAAAAATAATTATTTATAATGAGTTTAGTGAGACGAGCCAAGTTTTGGTGGCGACTACCCGATTTGTGACTGAGGGTGAAGATGAAAAAATTTTTCGTTTGATAAATACAGTGACAGTTCCGGGGATGTCAGTGAAAGATGGGCACAACGAGCCGGGAACGGTTGAAGCGGAAATAATTGCTGATGAAGCCGGCGAGGACTATAATATCAGCGAGGCAAATTTTAAAATTCCCGGTTTCAAAGGCAGTCCGAAATATGATAAATTTTATGCCAAGCTCAAAGAGGAAATCAGAGGCGGCGGTGGAACTACTAGTGAATTGAAAACCGTTTCGGCTAGCGACATCGCTTCGGCAAAAAAGGAAACTGAGAATCAATTAAAAGAGCAGCTCAAAAATGAACTTCAAACAAAAGCGGGAGATAAAAATATTTTATTGGACGACGCGATTAGTTATGAGGTAGTTGATTATTCTGTTTTTCCCGAGCAGGATTCGGTGACGGAAAATTTTGAATATCAAGTGAAAATAAAAGCTAAAGCTTTGGTTTTTTCCAGCGATGAACTGGAAAATTCAATTGATGAATTTGCCAAAAGCAAAATGTCTCAGAATGGAATTGAATTAAAACCGGTTTCAATTGAAAAAGATTATCGCAATGTGGAAGTGGATTTTGAAAATAATTCTCTGAAAGCGGATTTGAATTTGCAAATTAAAGCACAAGCGGAAATCGACACGCAAAAATTAGCGGATTATTTGGCGGGAAAAAATAGGGATGAAGTTAATGATGCTTTGAAAGAATTTCCAGAGATTGAAAAATTAGAAGCGGTTATTAAGCCTAGCTATATTGCTAGCAGTTTCCCCAGAAAATCGTCGCGAATAAAAATCACCTTGGAAAATTTCGAGTAGTTTTTAAAAACAAAAACCTTTGCTTTTTTAAAATGTATCTAGTATCTTGTATTTAGTATGAGAAGTTTAGTGATTTAGAGATGAGCTATTGCCAAATTGCTAAATTGTTTAATATTGCTGTCATTGCGAGTAAATTTTTGCTAAAAACTAAGAGCTAAAAACTACTAGCTAATAAAATAATGAGCCAAGAGATTGATGCTATAAAATCGAGGTTGAATATCGTGGATTTGATTGGGGAGTATGTGCGATTGCAAAAAGCCGGCAACAGCTGGAAAGCGTGCTGTCCTTTTCATAATGAAAAAACGCCATCGTTTACGGTGAGCGAGGATAAGCAGTTTTGGCATTGCTTTGGTTGCGGAAAGGGCGGGGATGCTTTTACTTTTTTGATGGAAATTGAGGGGCTGACTTTTCGTGAGGCGCTGGAAAATTTGGCGCAACGGACCGGAGTGGAACTGCCCAAATATCAAAGCGGTGGAGAAAATTACGCGCCGGACAAAAAAAATAAGTTGCTGGAAATTTTGGAATTGGCGACGCTTTTTTATGAAAAGCAATTATGGGAGGGAATGGGAAAAAATAAATCGCTCAATTATTTGCGTGAGCGGGGATTAACAGACGAAACTATCAAAGAATTTCGCTTGGGCTATGCGCCGGAAGGTTGGCGGAATATTTTAAACTTTTTAGCGGGTAAAGGTTTTGAACTCAAAGATATTTTGAATGCCGGATTGATTATTCAAAAAGAACCCAATATTTGGGAAGCGGGAAATTTTTATGATCGATTTCGCGGACGGATAATGTTTCCGATTTTAAATCCGGCTGGCAAGGCAGTGGGTTATTCGGCGCGGGTAGAGCCGGGTGGAGATGAGTCGCAGGCAAAATACATCAACACGCCGGAAACTGAAATTTATCACAAGAGCAACATTTTGTACGGAATTGACAAAGCGAAAATGGAAGCGAAAAACAAGGATTGGATTTTATTGGTGGAGGGCAATATGGATGTGATTGCAGCGCATCAAGCGGGGATAAAAAATACGGTGGCGGTTTCCGGAACGGCGCTGACTTCTGAGCAGTTAAGCATCATTAAGAGATACACAAACAACATTCGAATGTTTTTTGATATGGATGAGGCTGGGCAAAAGGCGGCGGTGCGCAGCGCGCAGATTGCTTTTGACAAAGAATTAAACGTGGCAATTGTGGCAGCGAAAAATGCCAAGGATGCGGCTGATATGGTTAAGGATAATGCGAATGAATTTTTGGCGGCGGTCAATCAAGCGACGCCGGCGATGGAATATTTTATCGGCAGTTTTCTAAAAAATCGCAACCGCAATAATATTGAAGACAAGAAAAAAATTATCAACGAGCTGGCAGGATTAGTAAATAGTTTCGCCAATAAAATGGAGCGGGAATTTTGGATAAAAAAAATTGCCGAGAAATTGGAAGTTTCGGAAAATATTTTATTTGATGAATTTAACAAGCGCGAATATGTGATGGTTCCGAGAAATGAAATCGGCAACATTGAATTGGAAAACGCGAGCCGTTCCGGAAGTGCTTTGGATAAAATCAAAAATATTCAAATCCAGATTATGGGAGCGCTGATTGGCGATGACAATTTTTGGCGAGAGGGAATTGAAAAATACCAAAATGAAATTGAAAAATATTTTGACAATAAAAGCATTGCGGATATTTTAATAAGCAAAGGCAAACAAGTTGAATTTAATTTTGAAAAGCTTTTGGAGAGCTTGGAAAATCCGGAGCAGCGGAAATTTTTGCGCGAGTTGTATTTTAAAAATTGCGAGGCGGATGAAGATTTTTCTTCCGGAAAAGACAAATGGCTGGCGCTGGAGCAATATTTTTCGGAATTAAAAAGGCAGATCGCCAAGAAAAAAAGCGTTGAGGTAATTGAAAAAATCAAGCAGGCGGAAAATGCCGGTGATAAAGAAACAATCAAAAAATTGAGTGCCGAACTAATGGAAATCAATAACATTCGCTGATATTGGCAATTATTTGTTTTTATGATAGAAATGGTATAGAATAAAACTGTTGAGAAGGACGCAAATAATTGTGTTATTTCTTTTTGTATTCTAAATAGATTTTAATTAAATTTTTTATTTCACACAAAAAAATGGCTATCACCAAAAGAAAAAATAAAAAAACCGTTGCGAAGAAAAAGGTGGTAAGAAAGAAAGCTCCTGCTAAAAAAGCGGTAGTAAAAAAAACTAAAGCGGCAAAAAAGATTGTTAAGAAAACTCCTAAAAAAACCGCGGCAGCCAAGCAGAAAAAACCGTCCAAGAAGGCGGCGGTTCGAAGTGTGAAAAAAACCACTACGAAAAAACCGGCAAAAAAATCGGTAGCTAAAAAAACTTCCGCCAAGAAAACGGTTAGAAATAAAAAACCGGCGATGAAAAATAATCAGAAAGGCGGAAAGGTTTTAACCAAGAAAGAAAAAGTTTCCAGCGCGATTGAGGAATTGGTAACGCGCGGAAAGCAGCGGGGGTTTATTACCGAGGATGAAATTATTCACGTTTTTCCAGATATGGAAAAAAATATTGAAGAGTTGGAGGAATTGTATGGAAAGCTGGAGACGGGTGGAGTGCGGATAATGAGTTCCGGTGAAGTGATTAAAAGCGAGACGGATAAAATCGGAGCGGATTTTTCTTCGGGAAAAGCAAGTCCTAAGAAACCGGCTGAGGAGGTTGAGCCGAACTACAATGATTCAGTGCAAATGTATTTGCGCGAAATTGGTAAGGTAGCTTTGTTGAAGGCGGAAGAGGAGGTTCGTTTGGCAAAATTAATTGAGCAAGGAGATTTGATGGCGAAGCAAAAATTGACTGAGGCAAATTTGCGTTTGGTAGTGAGCATTGCTAAAAAATATGTGGGGCGCTCCAATAATCTTTCGCTTCTGGATTTGATTCAGGAGGGAAATATTGGATTATTTAAAGCAGTGGATAAATTTGATTATCACAAGGGTTATAAATTTTCTACTTATGCGACTTGGTGGATTCGTCAAGCGATCACTCGAGCGCTGGCTGATCAGTCGCGAACTATTCGTATTCCGGTGCATATGGTGGAAACAATTAACAAATATACGCAAATAGTTCGACAGCTAGTTCAGGAATTGGGTCGCGAACCTTTGGCGGAAGAAATTGCAGCAGAGATGGATATGGAAGTGGAAAAAATCAGACACATTCAGAAAATTTCTCAGGAGACAGTTTCCTTGGAAACTTCCATCGGCGACAGTGATGATGATAGCGTGCTGGGTGATTTTATTGAAGACACAGAAACAATAATGCCAGATCAAACCGCTTCGCGAACTTTGCTCAAAAATCATGTAGCGGAAATTTTGGAAGAATTAAGCCCGCGCGAACAAAGAATTCTAAAAATCCGTTTTGGCTTGGACGACGGTGTGACGCATACTTTGGAAGAAGTTGGACAAGAATTTGGTGTAACCCGCGAGCGCATTCGCCAAATCGAAGCCAAGGCCCTAGAAAAAATCCGCAACCAAAAGAGTTTGGGAAAATTGAAGGATTATTAATTTGAGCTAAAAAAGCTAAACTCTTGATTTATTTTTCAAATAATATATAATGGTTTTTGTCGGCTTTTGAATTGGAAAATTATTCTAATTTTTTAAAATTTAGCCAATAATTTTTATCGTTGGCTGAACATTAAAAAATTCCCAGTCAGAAAAAACTGACGGGATAAATATTCCGCGATAGCTCAGTGGTAGAGCAGTTGGCTGTGGACACATTCTTTTGTATAATCTATTATATGAAAGATAAAAGAAAATATACTGATCGCTCTGAATATTTAAAAAAAGCTGTATCAAAACGAAGGAAAAAAATCAGAGATATGGCGATTGAATATAAGGGCGGTAAATGTTCTATCTGTGGTTATAATAAGTGCAAAAATGCATTAGAATTTCATCATCTGAATTCAAATGAAAAAGAATTCGGTTTATCTCAATCGGGCTTAACTCGAAGTTGGGATAAAGTGAAGAAAGAAATTGATAAATGTATTTTAGTTTGCGCTAATTGTCACAGGGAACTACATGATAAAAACGCAGCCTTTGGTAGAAATGCCAAAGTGAAAATAAGGTGAATTGCTGGAAGTCTAAAATCCTTCAGTATGGATTATGATAATCAGCAGCCAAGTCCGCCTCGGGCGGAAAGGTTCAGAGACTATCCCTTTAGGGAGTACTGTCTTTCAAATCAGAAAGATGGGAAGCGCCTTATCTCATAATCTTTTACAAGAAATGAGAATGATATAGTCCACCCTTTTTGGAAACAAGAAGACAAGTGTAACCAATTGGTCGGGGGTTCGAATCCCTCTCGCGGAGCATACAAAAATCCCCTTTGAGGGATTTTTTATTTTTGCGAATTAAAATGTTCATATTCTACCCGTAGAGTGCCTATTGACAGAAAAGCACTCTACGGGTAAAATGAGTATATGAAGGTGTTTCTATCAAATCAAGGGAATTTGCGCAATTTTAAGAGCTTTGCAGAGTCTCTTGATTTGTCGCATCCAGATAAATTAGAAATAACAACGCATAGCAAATGGGTCACAGTTCATCCGGCTAATCTTGTTTTGACTGCTGCGTTAGCTATTCAGGTAGGAAAAGAGAATGCAAAAATTAAGGGCAATGTTCCTGATACTGGAAGATATTTAGATCGAATGGGTCTTTATGATTTAACTAAAACTTTATCTCCTTTTACTTATAATAAAAAGGAAGAAGCGGGACGTTTTGTGCCGATAAAAATAATAAGAACTTCTGAAGATCAATCTCGCTTCATTACTGATATGATTCCGCTCCTGCATTTATCTGAAGAAAACGCCACGATAGTTAAATATATTATTGGCGAATTGGTCCGCAATGTATTGGAACATTCATTTGCTCGAAATGGAGCAATTGTGGCAGCTCAATATTATAAAAAAACTAATCGCGTAAGTATCGGTATTTGCGATACTGGCATAGGTATTTGGAAAAGTCTGCAAACTTATTGGCATCCAAAAAATGATATTGAAGCGATAAAATTGGCTTTGACTCCGGGGATTACCGGAACAACCAGGAGAGAAGGAGGCACTGCGGAAAATGCCGGTGCCGGATTGTTTTTTATTAAATCAATTGCTAAAATTACGCGTAACTATTTTGTTATATATAGTGGCAATGCCGAATACACATTATTAAAACATAAGAAACGCGTGAAGATGCCAAGATTGTACGCTGATCCCTCTCGTGATTCTCATAGTGAAACAAATGATGCTCCAAGTTTTCAAGGAACTTTGGTAGCTGTTGATATTTCGCTTGATGAAACGCCAGAATTTAATAATCTGTTATCTAATATTGGCGAGGTGTATGATAAAGCAATTCGTGAACGTAAAAGATCTAAATATAGAGTACCTAAATTTATATGAAAAAAATAGTTATTAAGATGCGAATGTTTATAGGGGATTTTGCTGAAAATAAAGATATCGCCAAAAAATTAAGGATTGAAAGGATCATGCCTTCCTTATCGAAACGCGATAGTGTTATTTTAGATTTTGATGGTGTAAATGGAGCTACTCAGTCTTTTATTCATGCTCTTCTTAGTGATCCAATTCGTGAATTGCGGGATGTTGCATTTGATAATTTATTTTACAAAAATACCAATGATGATATTCGAGAAATCATTTCAATTGTTTATCGATACATGCAAGAAAGTTTAAGCGATGATAACTAAAGTATAAAATAACAGAAGCGCTAGCTATAAAATTATATCGAATTTAATTTAATGAAAAATAAATTAACTATTATTATAGTTTCAGCTATTTTAGTTTTGGCAATTACTTATGTTGGTTTTTATTTTACGGAGAAAAGAGAGAAGGTGGGAAATTTTGTGAAGCCGGAGGAATCAGTTGAAGTTATTGCGAAAGCGGGAAGAGATAAACAAAAACAAAAAGCGAAAGAGTTAGACGATGTTCTTTTTGTTTCCAATGAAGCTACACCTGAACGCAACAAACAAAAAATATTTGATGTTGTCGATTCGAATAATTTACCCGTGCTGATTTATTCGGAAGAAATCGGACATTATGAAACATCACACGGGAATTATCCTAGATTGGCTGTGTGGCGAAAAGTTGGTAACGATGAAGATGAGAAGCTGGTGGAAGTTGGCAATGTGAATGAGTATCCGACATCAGTTAGATTATCTCCCGACAATAAATTTCTTTTGATTAATTTGAAAAGTAAACTACAAATTTTTGATTTACAAACTAAGGAGCAAAAAGATTTCTTCATTCCCAAGAAAGAAGTTTATTCATACATTTTTTCCAAAGACATGTCTCATTTGCTTGTTTGGGATCAAATATATGGTTTAAGTGATGAGGAATATTATATCCATGATGTGAATTTTCAAACCGGAGAAGATAAGATTCTCAAACATGATAATATGGACGGCATTGCATTTTTTCAGGGTTGGAGAAATGATGGGAAAATTATGCTGGGTTTTCCATCGGGAGAAGTTGCGGGATTGGGTTATTATGATTTGAATACTAATGAAGTAGTGAGTTTATCTGATAGGCAAGCAATTTTTGGGAGTAGAATAAGCGAGAATGGAGAATTTGAAATAAGAGTTAATTCTGGAACAGAAAATATTTGCAATGATTTTTCCGGTTCAGCTTCAGATGGCTTTGATATTGTGGAGTCGATTTCCGCTGATGAAATTGGCAGTGTTGGCGTGAAAGGAAAACTGGGAAATGTAAAAATATCTCCAGATAATAAACAGATATTATATATTGCCGAGGAAATCGCAAATACAAAAGCGGAGTGTAATAATTTTGATCCGAAAATTGATTATTACTATTCAGACATCACGGGAAAAAACTTTAAGAAAATATCAAAAAATAAAGCGAGTGAATTGCTTGAAGAATGGTATGGCGATATAGGTGCTACCCAAAATTATACTGACGATAAAATAGAAATTTTGATAAATGACAAAATAGTCGTTAGTTCTGCTCGAGAGTCGGACATTAGGATTGTGGGCCAGTATTATCTGAAAAAATAATTTTAAAATTTCGTATATTGGAGTAAAAAATTTTTTGCGACAGAGCTTGACAGGATGGCGATTGTGTGCTAGTATTTTTAGTCGTGAGGTTTTTGCGGCAAAGTGAGTGAAAACGTCCAATTTTGGGCATAAACGTCCTTTTTAAAATTGAGGAGAAAGGAAATGAAGAAAAATTTTGAGACTTTCTTGATGGCAATTTTATTTTTTTTGATTTGGGCATCGTCATCTTTCGGCGCCTTGGTAAATATCGAGGCAGGACCGCGTATGAATGATGGGTGGACAAAATTCAAATTCGAAGAAGCCTATCCGGTATGCGTTGTTGATGAAAGCGGTCGTGTAAAAATATATACGACAAATAGTGGTAAATGGTTTGCGGATAATCTTTTGGGGAAAAAAGACATTTATTATTCACTGAATGAATACAATGGTAATGTGGTGAATGCCCCGATTTTTGTATTGGGTGGCAACTCCAATCCGATAAACGTTCTTGCAAAACTTTCAAATGTTGAAGTGATAACGAATCCCAATCTGTCGACTAGATGGGGAGGAGAAGCACCTATTAGATTTTTGGATTATGAATTCAGTATGTTGGATTTCGGCTTTTCCAGAATCGTTGCTGATATCGACGGCAAAGTACCCATCAATTCACTTATTGGAAACGAAGAATCAGTTTTTCGATATTTGACATTTAAATCCACACTGGCGAAGTCTCGGTATGTCGTTTTAAATTCGGGATTTGTTGTCAGTGATAATGGAGGGAAATATTTAGTTTTCTCTCATAAAGATTACAAGGAGAATCATTCCAACTCAAAAGAGACTGTTATAAAAAAAGTTGTTGAGGTGAATATATCACTTGCTCGGTGAATTTCTTTCGTTTCCTTTTTCTCTTTTGGCAGGTGTTCATTGGATATGAATACCTGCCTTTTTTGTATGAAAAAATTGTTTTTGGGGTTGACACGAGGCTGGATGTATGCTAGACTATTGAGTCGTGAAGTTTTGCGGCAAAATTTTAGATAGTTGCCCAATTTCGGGCTCAATCGTTCATTAAAAAGGAGAAGGACAATGAAGAAAATTGCTTTGGTTATCACTTTGATTATGGCTATGGCTTATGGTAAGGCATTTGCCGTTGAGGAAATGGAGGTTATCTCTTTTGGATTTCCTACCCCGCATTATTTTTCTGTGGGCAATCGGTATTTTGTGGTTACCACAGGTGAGGCAAAAATTGATAAGTGGAAAAATGTTGAGACCATTCGGCTTTTCCTAAAACCAGCTGATGACTATAAGCCTAATGATAACTCGGTTATTTTTTATATAGACGAGTATTCGTTTATTTTCTTGGGAAATAATTCCGAGGAGACCGGGAAAATCGAAAGTAAGGTAGTCGTCAAGAATTTTCTTTCTCTTAAAACATTTAATGAAGCATTTGGGTATCTTGAGCACATAGCCTTGGAACATGGTAGCAAGAAAGTGTTCATTGCTTCCGCTCACTTTATTGATCGGAAATCATTTACTATTGAAACTGTCAATATTGAAGAGAAAAGGAAAAAGATGGAAGCTTTATCGGCTAAAGGATGTCCTTTGGGCTCAGGTGCTTATAAAAACATTGAAGATGAAAGGTTTAAATTAAATGCCATATTTTCTCGGTAATTGTTTCCTTTTTCTTCTTTTAACTGGCAGGTGTTCATTGGATATGGACACCTGCCTTTTTTATTTCCAAAAATTGGCCATTGTCTTTTGGGGGAAAATTGGGTAGAATTGATTATATGAGAAGATTAAGAAAAAAAATAAGAATAATTTGGATTGTTATTTCCGTTATTGCGGTTTTGTCGATGATTGGATTTTTGATTGCGCCGGCTTTTTATGGTTTTTAATTTCTAAAAAATCAAAACAAAAATGCGCTTACTTTTTTCAATATTAATAATCGCTTCTGTGATTGGCGGGCTGATTTTTTTTACCTCGCCGACTTTAAAAGAAGCCAAGCGCTCCAAAATG
>Ga0116152_10000710_pt1 | contig 27407 bp, 21 predicted proteins | sample AD_UKC119_MetaG_FD_89894 | JGI IMG/M metagenome (GOLD analysis project Ga0116152, IMG submission 89894) | Active sludge microbial communities of municipal wastewater-treating anaerobic digesters from Hong Kong - AD_UKC119_MetaG | ecosystem: Engineered > Bioreactor > Anaerobic > Digestate... | reverse complement strand
CGGGGTTGTAGACGATACCCGATTCGAACCGTTTCACGCGGCGGACTTCCTCGGCCTGCTGGTCCGGGGTCAGGTTGCGGTGGATCACGCCCATGCCGCCCGCCTGCGCCATGGCGATCGCCATGCGGGCCTCGGTCACGGTGTCCATCGCCGAGCTGAGCAACGGGATGTTCAGGCGAATCGACCGGGTCACCCGGGTCGAGACATCGGCCTGCGAGGGCAGCACGCTGGAGGCGGCCGGAACCAGGAGGACATCGTCAAAGGTGAGGGCCTCGCGAATCTGCATGGGGGACTCCTGTGTCAGGGGTGCATCGCTTGGCACGGCCCTATGGCACGGGATGCCCGGAAAGGAAAGGGGCGCCGCCGCCGCAGCCACGCGCCACGCGCGGCCCGGCCTGTCTGCGCCCTGAGGCGGGGGCCCGGTGACGCGCCCCCATCATGCGCCCCCATTCCGCCCGCAACGCTCACGCGCGCGTCAGAAACGCTTCGAACGCGGCGAGCGTGGCGTCCGAAACGTGGTGCTCCATCCCCTCGGCGTCGAGTTCGGCGGTCTCGGCCGGGACCCCCACCGCGACCAGGAACGACACAACCACCCGGTGGCGCAGCCGCACCCTTTCGGCCAGTTCGGCGCCCGCCTCGGTGAGGAACACCCCCCGATAGGGGCGCGACACCGCCAGGCCCTCGCGCTTGAGCCGCGCCATGGCCTTGGTGACGGTGGGATGCGTGACCCCCATGCGCTGGGCGATGTCGGTGATCCGCGCCTCGCCCATCTCGGCGGTCAGATCGCCGATCAGTTCGACATAATCCTCGAGCAGGGCAACCGACTGCGCCGAGCGGGCCTGCACGAAGCGGTCCGGCGCGGGGGGCGTGTCGTCGTCCAGCGGCAAAAGGGGGGCTTGCATCGGGTGGGGCATCGAGAAGGCATCGTGGGGCGGTAACGGGCGGGGCGCGTGGTGCGGTCGGTCCCCCACCCTAACCGCAGACGCCGCTCGACGCAAACGGGGCGTCACTCCTTTGCCCCTTGCACTTTCCGTAGCCTTGGCTACATTTCGCGCAACAAAGGTCCAGTCATGCAACCCGGAACACTCAGCGACCGCACCCGAACCACGCTGTCCCATGCCCTCGCCGGGCGCCGGGGCGGACTGCGCACCGCGCTGGCCGTCGCCGGGCCCGCGGTCATTGCCTCGGTCGCCTACATGGACCCCGGGAACTATGCGACCAACATCCAGGCCGGGGCCGGCTATGGCTACGGCCTGTTGTGGGTGGTCCTCATGGCCAACCTCATCGCGATGCTGTTCCAGGCGCTGTCGGCGCGACTCGGCATCGTCACCGGCAAGAACCTGGCGGAACTTTGCCGCGACGAATTCCCCCGGCCCGTGGTCTGGGCGATGTGGGCGGTGAGCGAGGTCGCGGCCATGGCCACCGACCTGGCCGAATTCCTGGGCGGCGCCATCGGCCTCGCGCTGCTGTTCGGCCTGCCGCTCATGCAAGGCATGATCGCGACGGCGGTCATAACCTACGCGATCCTGATGGTCGAACAGCGCGGATTCCGGCCGATGGAACTGGTGATCGGCGCCTTCGTGGGCATCATCGGGCTATGCTACCTGGCCGAAATGGCCATCGCGCCCGTGGACTGGGGCCAGGCCGCTCAGGGGCTGACCTCGCCCGACCTGCCCGATGCCACCGCGCTGACCATCGCCGTCGGCATCATCGGCGCGACCGTGATGCCACACGCGATCTATCTGCATTCGGGCCTGACCCAGTCGCGGGTCCAGGTCGCATCCCCGGACGAGCGACGCCGGCTTTTGCGGTTCTCGAACATCGAGGTCGTGCTGGCGCTCGCGGTCGCGGGCATGATCAATATCGCCATGGTCATCATGGCCGCCTCGGCCTTTCACCACGGCCACGCCGAGGTCGCCGAGATCGAGACCGCCTATCACATGCTCACGCCGCTGCTGGGCGCCGGCGCGGCGGTCGCCTTCCTGGTGTCGCTCATCGCCTCGGGGATCTCGTCCTCGGTCGTGGGCACGATGGCGGGGCAGATGATCATGCAAGGCTTCCTGCACATCCGCGTCCCGGTCTGGCTGCGCCGCCTCGTCACCATGGTGCCAGCCTTTGCCGTGGTGGCGATGGGCGTCAATGCGACCGAGGCACTGGTGCTCAGCCAGGTCGTCCTGTCGATCGCCCTGCCCGTGCCGATGATCGCCCTTGTGATCTTCACCGGCCGGCGCGACCTGATGGGCGACCACACGACCGGCCTCGCGATGCGCGGCGCGGCAATCCTGGGCTCCACGGTGGTGCTGACACTGAACCTGGTCCTGCTGACACAGACCTTCGGCCTGCTCGGCTGACAAGCCCCATCATCTTGTCCCAAATACGCACTTGGGGGTCTCCGAGGGGATCGGGGGGTTCTCAGGGGGGCGCGCGCGTCCCCCTGAGCGGGGGGTGCGGGGGGCTGGCCCCCCGCCCTTCCCTCACCCGCTCCCGTCAGACCGGCGGGCGCACATCGGCCGGGATCGGGCAGACATAGGGCGTCTCGGCCAGCCGCGCGGCGTGCTCGGCTTTCGCCTCGGCCAGCAGCGCGGGGTCCTCGATCAGCCTCTGGCCGCAGCGCGCCATCGCCAGACCGGCGTGGACCATCCCCTTGTGCGCGCCCGCGCTCTTGCCTTGCGCCGTCACCTGCCAGGAATGGCCCGGCGTGCCGATCGCCAGGGTCGAAACCAGCACCTCGGTCGTCGGCACCGCCCAGGTGACATCCGCCACGTCGGTCGAACCGACCAGCACCTCGCCGCCGGGCCGCAGCTTCACCACCCAGTCGCACAGCGGCGTGTCGGCGCGCGGCCGCTCGCGGATCACACGCCACGGCGTGGCGATATCCTCGGGGCTGAGCGTGGCCTGGATGGCACGGGCATAGGCGCGGTCGGCGTCGTCGAACGGCACGCCGCCGATCTCCTCCAGCACCCCATGCATGGTGCGGTCCATGACCTCGTTCACCAGGTTCTCGGACACCGCCGAGAACACCTTGCCCTCGACCTGGGTGCCGGTCATCAGCGCCGCGCCCCGGGCCACGTCGCGCACCCGGTCCACCAGGGCCCGCATGTTGGCCGAGGTCAGCGCCCGGATCGAATAGCGCACCACCGCCCGGGCCTGCACCACGTTGGGCGCCCGCCCGCCGGCGTCGAGATAGGCGTAATGGATGCGCGCGTCCTGCACCATGTGCTCGCGCAGATAGTTCACGCCGACCGACATCAGCTCGACCGCGTCCAGCGCCGAGCGGCCCAGGTGCGGCGACATCGCCGCGTGCGAGGACCGGCCGGTAAAGGTGAAATCGATGCGCGTGTTGGCCAGGCTTTCGGGGTCGTCCACGCGCGTCATGTCGTTGGGGTGCCAGGTGATCGCCGCGTCCACGTCGCGAAACGCCCCCTCGCGCACCAGGAAGGTCTTGGCCGCGCCGCCCTCTTCCGCCGGGCAGCCGTAGTAGCGCACGCGCCCCGGCGTGCCGGTCTCCTCCAGCCAGTCCTTCAGCGCGCAGGCCGCCAGCAGGGCCGCCGCGCCCAGAAGATTGTGCCCGCAGCCGTGGCCGTTGCCGCCCGGTTCCAGTTCGCGCTGCTCGGCGATGCCGGCGACCTGGCTCAGCCCCGGCAGCGCGTCGTATTCGCCCAGGATCGCAATCACGGGCCCGCCTTCGCCCGCCTCGCCCATCACCGCCGTGGGGATGCCGCCCAGCCCCTCGGTCACCCGAAACCCCTTGGCCTTCAGCATCGCCGTATGCTCGGCGCACGAGGCGGTTTCCTGATAGAGCGTTTCGGGCGTGCCCCAGACCCGGTCCGCCAGACCCGTCAGGTCCGCGCGGTGGGTGGCGATATGGTGCTGGATCGGGTGGGTATTGCGCATGTTAACCTCCTGCGTCGGGCCGAGTTCACCCGAACCCGCCGCAAAAGGCAATGGGCGGCGCCAACCGGCGCCGCGCCGCCGGGGGTCAGAGCCGCGCCTTCAGCCAGGCCCCGATGCGGCGGACCGCGTCCACGCCCTGCGGACTGGCCCGCCGGATCGACACAAAGGCATGGATCTGCCCGGGATAGGGCAGCAGCGTGACGGGAACCCCGGCCGCCTCGAGCGCCTCGGCATAAAGGCGGCCGTCGTCCCACAGCGGATCGTGGCCGGCGTGGACGATCAGCGCCGGCGGCTGGCCCGCCAGATGGGGCGACAGGATCGGCGCAAGGCGGGGATCGTCACGGTCCTGCCCCTCGGGCAGGTATTGGTCCAGATACCAGCCGACGCGCTCGGTCGGCAGAACATAGGCGTCGTGCATCGCGCGCATCGAAGGCGTGTCCATCCCGGATTCGACCGCCGGGTAGATCAGCACCTGCGCGATGGGCCGGGGCTGCCCAGCCAGCAGATGCATAAGCGCCGCCGTCAGATTGCCGCCCGCGCTGTCGCCCCCGACCGCCAGCCGTGCGGGATCGACGCCCCAGCGCCCGGGATCGGCGCAGAGCGCGCGCCAGGCGGCGGCACAATCGTCCAGACCGGCGGGAAACTTGTGTTCGGGCGCCAGCCGATAGTCCAGCGCGATGACCCGGAGTCCGGCTTCCAGCGCGATCTGGCCGCACAACCCGTCGTGCGTGTCCAGACCGCCCTGAACCCAGCCGCCGCCATGCAGGAACAGCAGGCACGGGCGGTCGGTCCGGTCGGGGTGGGTGTCGTAGATCCGCGCCGGCCGGTCGCCGGCAGCGCCGGGCAGCACGGTGTCGCGGCGCGTCACGCCCGCGGGACACGGCCGGTCGAATTTCGCTGCCAACAGTTGCAGCGACGCGCGGCTTTCGGCCAGTGTCGGCACGACACCGGGCTTTCGCACGCTGTTGAACAACTCGCCCACGGCCTGCGCCTTGGGGTCGATCCGCCGACCGTCCACGGTCCGCAAGCGGCCTGCGAACCAGAGCGCGGCAAAGGGTTCGGGCAGGCGGGTCAACGCCAACAGGCCCAGCAGTGTCAGTTTTCCCATCGGCGCCCTCCGTTTGCCGCAGTTGGCCATGGCCGGGCCCCGGGATCAAGGGCGAACCGCCCCGGAAAACCGTCGCAGGCGGCCCCGGGGCATACAGCAAAACGGCCCCCGATCGGGGGCCGTGCCAAATTGTCAGGGGCTGCGGGTCTCAGCCGATGATCGCGTTCAGCGCCGCCGAAGGGCGCATCACGGCCGCCAGCTTGGCCGGGTCGGGCAGGTAGTAGCCCCCCAGATCGCCCGGCGTTCCCTCGCCGGCGTGCAGTTCGGCCAGGATCGTCGCCTCGCCGTCGGCCAGGGCCTTGGCGATGGGCGCGAAATGCGCGGCCAGCGCCGGGTCCTCGGTCTGCGCGGCCAGGGCCTCGGCCCAGTAGCGGGCGAACCAGTAATGCGAGGTGCGGTTGTCGTTCTGGCCGACCTTGCCCTGGGGGCTGTCCTCGTTGTCCAGGACCTTTTGCGTCGCCGCGTCCACCGCCGCGCCCAGAAGCGCCGCCTTGGGATTGTTGCGGCTTTCCGCCAGGAAGTTGAAGCTTTCACCCAGTGCGCAGAATTCCCCCAGGCTGTCCCAGCGCAGGTGGTTTTCCTCCTGCACCTGCTGGACATGCTTGGGCGCGGTGCCGCCGGCGCCGGTCTCGAACATGCCGCCGCCGTTCATCAGCTTGACGATCGACAGCATCTTGGCCGAGGTCCCCAGCTCCAGGATCGGGAACAGGTCGGTCAGGTAGTCGCGCAGCACGTTGCCGGTAATGGTGACGCAATCCTTGCCCGCGCGGATGGTTTCGAGCGTGAAGCGGGTCGCGGCGCGCGGGTCCAGGATCGGAATGTCGATGCCGGCTGCCTTCAGCGCGGGTTCGACGTATTTGATCAGTTCCGCGTCATGGGCGCGGTTCTTGTCCAGCCAGAAGGCCGCCGCCCCCGTGGCCCGGGTCCGCGCGATGCCCAGCTGGATCCAGTCCAGGATCGGCGCCTTTTTCGCGGTGGCCGAGCGCCAGATGTCGCCCGCCTCGACCGCGTGCTCGTGCAGCACCTCGCCCGAGGCCAGCACGATCCGTACGATGCCTTTGGACGGGATCTCGAAGGTGGTGGGGTGGCTGCCGTATTCCTCGGCCTTTTGCGCCATCAGCCCGACGTTCGAGGCCGCCCCCGCCGTTGTCACGTCAAGCGCGCCGGTTTCCTTGAAATACTTGATCGTCTCGTCATAAACGCAGGCATAGGCGTTGTCGGGGATGCAGCATTTCGCATCCGCTTCCTTGCCGTCCGGGCCCCAGCCCTTGCCGCCGGCACGGATCACCGCCGGCATCGAGGCGTCGATGATGACGTCCGAGGGCACGTGCAGGTTGGTGATCCCCTTGTCCGAGTTCACCATGTAAAGCGCCGGACGCGCGGCCATCGCGGCCTTGTAGTCGGCTTCCAGCGTGGCGTTGCCGGCGATCTTGCGTTCCAGGTCGCCCAGGCCCGAATTCGGATTCCAGCCCAGCGCGTCCAGCGCGGCGCCGTGCCTGGCGATGAAATCCTCCAGCCAGACGCTGACGAAATGGCCGAACAGGATCGGGTCCGAGACCTTCATCATTGTGGCCTTCAGGTGCACCGAGAACAGGACACCCGGCGCGGTGGCGGCGATCTGCGCCTTGATGTAGGCCCTGAGCGCGCGCGCCGACAGGAAGGTCGCGTCCACGACCTCGCCCTCGGTGTATTTCAGGCCCGATTTCAGGACCGTCTCGGTGCCGTCCGCCGCGCTGAACACGATCGAGGCCCCGCCGGCCTGCGCCGCGGTGATGGTCGCGGCCTTTTCATTCGCAAAGAAATCGTCGCCCGGCATCGAGGCGACATGCGTCTTGGAACCGGCGTCCCATTTGCCCATGCGGTGCGGGTGCGCCTTGGCATAGGCCTTGACCGCCTTGGCGGCGCGGCGGTCCGAGTTACCCTCGCGCAGGACCGGGTTCACGGCCGAGCCCTTGACCGCGTCATAGCGCGCCTTGATGTCCTTTTCGGCGTCGGTCGCGGGTTCGACCGGGTAATCGGGCACCGCGAATCCCTTGGATTGCAGTTCCTTGATCGCGGCGTTCAGCTGCGGCTGCGAGGCCGAGACGTTGGGCAGCTTGATGACATTGGCCGAGGGGGTCTTCACCAGTTCGCCCAGCCAGGCCAGGTCGTCGGAGACGCGCTGCGATTCGGTCAGGAAATCGGGAAACACCGCCAGGATGCGCCCGGCGACCGAGATGTCGCGCGTCTCGATGCTGACCCCCGCCGCCGAGGCAAAGGCGCGAATGATCGGTTCGAGCGAGGCGCGGGCCAGTTCCGGGGCCTCGTCAACCTTGGTATAGATGATGTCGGGCGTGTTCGTGTCGGCCATCGCTGGGTCCTTCCTGAAACGGGGTCATCGGGACGGCCAGCACGGCCGGACCCGGGCGCCTGAGAATCGACCGGCAAGCCTGCGGCCGCCGCTCGTTGCCCGCTCTCTCGCGCAAATGCGGCGCTGCGTCAAGCCTATTGTGTGCAATGGTATACACTTCGGGACGGCGCCCCGCGCGCCCCGCCGGAAACGGCGCCGCGGCGCCCGCGCTAGGTGTCCTCGCGGCCCCCGAATTGCAGCGCGTGCAGGCGCGCGTAGCTGCCGCGCAGCGCCAGAAGCGTGGCGTGGTCGCCCTCTTCGATGACGCGCCCTGCCTCCATCACCACGATCTTGTCGGCGCGCCGGATGGTGGACAGGCGGTGCGCGATGACCAGCGTCGTGCGCCCCTGCCCCAGCCCGTCCAGCGCCTGCTGCACCAGCGATTCCGAGCGCGCGTCCAGCGCCGAGGTCGCCTCGTCCAGCAGCAGCACCGGCGAGGATCGGAGCAGCGCCCGCGCAATCGCCACCCGCTGCCGCTGCCCGCCCGACAACGCCGATCCACGCGGTCCGACCCGGGTATCCAGGCCCTGCGGCAGACCGGGCAGGAACTCGTCCACATGGGCGGCGCGGATCGCCTCCATCAGGCGATCGTCGGGCACGTCGGTGGCATTCAGAACGATGTTGTCGCGCAGGGTTTCGTCGAACAGCGCACTGTCCTGGGCAACCACGGCGAATTGCGCCCGCAGCCCGGCCAGGTCCATGCGGCGGATATCCTGTCCGCCCAGGGTGATGCGCCCCGACTGCGGATCCGCCAGACGCGTCAGCAGCGTGAAGACCGTGGATTTCCCCGCCCCCGAGGGGCCGACCAGCGCAGTCGTCTTGCCGGCCTCGGCCACCAGCGAAAAATCGTGCAGAACCGGGTCCGCGCCATAGCCGAAGGTCACGCCCTCAAAGCGGATTTCCTCGTGCCCCGGCGCGGGCAAGGGGGCGCAGGGCGCAGCGGGCTGGGTGATCGTCGGTTGCACCTGCAACAGCCGGTGGATCCGCTCGAGGCTGGCCAGCACGTTCTGCCATGCCCCCGACAGCGCGCCCAGCCGGCGCAGGGGCTCGAACAGAAAGGCGATGGCGGCAAAAAAGGACATGAATTCGCCCACCGTGCGCTCGCCGCCGGCGATCTGGCTGCCGGCGAAGACCAGCACCAGCGCAAAGCCGGGCGCGGCCACCAGATCCGACATCGACCCCATCGCCGCCTGCCCGCCCGCGGTGCGGGTGCGCGCCTTGACAAAGGCATTCAGCGTGTTGCGCAGGCGGCCGGTTTCATGCGCTTCCAGCCCGCCGCGCTGGATCGTCACGACGCCGTGGAAGATCTCGTCCAGCCGGGTCGAGGCCGCGGCCGAGGCCTCGCGCGCGGCGATGCCCATGCGGCGCACCTGCTTTTGCAGCAGCGCCGCCGGCAGCACCAGCAGCGGCGCGCCGGCCAGCGCGATCACCGTCCAGCGCCAGTCCGTCCACAGCGCAACCGCCAGCAGCGAGGCAATCGAGATCACATCGCGCACCAGCCCGGGCAGGATCTGCGCGTAAATCACCGCCAGTTCCTGCGTGTCGCCGCGCACGCGGTCGATCAGATGGCCTGGGGGGTGTTCATGGTGAAACGCCTGGTCCAGCCGCACCAGATGCTCGGTCATCTGCGCCTGTAGCCCGGTGGTGGTGCGTTCGGCCGTATAGGCCAGGATCGTCTTGTAAAGGAACGCGGTGGTCGCGCGGATGACAAAGGTCCCGGCAAAGGCCAGCGCGATCCACAGCACGCGCGCCGACTGCCCCTCGACCAGGACCTGGTCGAACATCGGCTTCAACAGCGCGCTCAGCGCCCCGACCATTGACCCGTCAAAGGCCATGAACACGAAGGCGATCAGAAGCCAGGGGATCTGCGCGCGGATATGGCCGGACCACAACCAGCGCGCCAGCATCCGGTCATGCGCGCGATCGCGGTTTCGGGACGGGTCCTGTTCGGGCATGAAGGGGGGCCTCGGGCTGGGGTCGCCCGGGTCTATAGCGCGTTCGCCCGGCAAGGGGAACCGCTGCCGCGCGGACGGTGCGGAGCCGGGGGCCCGGCCGGGCGGGGGAACAGGGGCGCGCCGGGCGCGCCCCTGCCGGTGTCAGCCCTCCATCGGGCGGAAGGCGCCGTTCCAGTAGGCCAGCGCGCTGACCTCGTCGGCCAGGCGGATCGCCCGGACCTCGCCCACGACGATCGAATGCGTCTCGCGGTCGATCATCTCGGCCAGGGCACAGTCGAAGGCAATGACCGCATCCTTGAGCAGAAGCGCGCCGGTTTCCGCCGTCACCCACTCGGCCCCGTCGTAACGGTCGGCGCCCTTGACGCCGCCGAAGCCGGCGAAGCGCTGCGCCAGCGCCTGGTGCCCCGCCCCCAGCGACGACCAGCCGAAGCAGCCGTAGCGACGGAACAAGGGCCAGGCCGAGGCCCCCTTGTTCACGCAAAACAGCACCTGCGCCGGGTCCGCGCTGAGCGACACGCCCGAGGTCACGACCAGCCCCGAGCGGTCCTCGCCCGTGCCGACCGAGATCGCCGTGCAATGGCCGATCAGGCGGCGCATCGCGCGGGTGAAGTCGCCGGTCATGTCAGCGAATCCCCGCCTTGGCCAGCAGCGGCAGCACCTCGTCGCGGAAATAGGGGAATTCGGCGACGTAATCGACGAAGGACAGCGTCGTGCCGGCGAATCCGGTCTCGTGCAGGGCGATCATCCGTTCGGCCACCTGCGCCGGCGTTCCGATCAGCGGGAAGCCGCCGTGGCCCAGCGCCATCAGGTTGCGGATCTGGGCCAGCAGATCGTGCGGGAAGCTTTGCGCATGGGCGAATTGCAGGTTCACCAGATTGTCCACCGCGGGCCAGTCGATCTGGCTCATGATCTGGTCGTGATACTCCTGCGCCTCGGCCTCGGTCGGGCGGCAGATGACATGGCTGAAGGTCAGCACGCCGATCTCGCGCCCCTTGGCCGCCGCCTGTTCCTTGAGCGCCTGGATCTCGGTTCTGGACCGATCCAGGTCGATCGCCGGGGTGAACAGGTAATTGGCGTTGCGGGTGGCGAATTCACGGCCGAGTTCGGACCCGGCGGCGTTCAGGATCGGCACCGCGCCGTTGACCGGCCAGGGATCGCCCTTGACGCCCTTCAGGTGGAAACTCTGGCCGTCCCAGTCGAAATGCTCGCGGCTTTGCCACAGCTTGCGGATCACGTCATACCATTCCTGCGCGTAGCCATAGCGCGTCTCGTGATCGTCGGGCAGGGTCAGGCCCAGGGCCTCGTATTCGGGCTTGTTCCAGCCCGCGACGATGTTGAGCCCGGCGCGCCCGTGGCCCACCTGATCCATGGTCGCGATCTGCTTTGCGACCACGACCGGGTGGTTGGCCGAGGTGTGGATCGTCGCGAACACCGTGAGGTTGCGGGTCGAGGCCAGCAGCGCCGTCGCCCAGGTGACGGTCTCCAGCACGCCGCCGTGGAAATCCGTCTCGCCGCCGTAACCGATCCAGCGGGCGATCGGCAGCATGAAGTCGATGCCCGCGTCATCGAGCATCCGCGCCAGCGTCAGGTTGTTTTCCCAGCTGTTGACCCAGCGTTCGGGCGCCTTGCTGACGGTCATGCCCGACGAGCAGTTCGTCGAGAACGTGCCCAGCTTGAACCCGGCCTTCTGCATCATCTTGTTCGTTGTCATTGGTCGTCTCCCGTTTTGGTTAGAGTTTTGATTCCAAGTTTGCCTTGATTTTTTATTTGAAACCTAAAATTCGACTCGGCCTTGTGTCAACAGAATTTGCGAGGCACCCTGCCCCCGCGGGCAACGGAGGCGAAGGTGACGCGAAAACCGGCAGACAAGAACGCACCGAGGCCCGGCACGGTCGCGCGGTCAACGGACGACCGGGACGCAGCCGTGCGCGAAACGGGCGTGCGCGAAACAGGCGGGCGCAAGGCGGCGCGCGGCGGCGCGGCACCGGATGGCAAGGGCGGCAAGGCGCTGGATTTCACCTGGCACCTGTCGGCCGATCCGGCCGAGATCGCGACGACCGAACTGGAATTCGCCCTGATGCGCAGTTTCGAAAGTTTCGGGCGCTGGCAGGCGGAATGCCTGATCTCGGCCTCGGGGCTGACGCTGAGCGGGCCCGAGAACGCGATGCTGCACATCATCCGCATGAACGACCGCGCCAAGTCGATCAAGGAACTGGCGCGCCTGACGAACCGCGACGACATCCCCAACATCCAGTATTCGCTGCGCAAGATGGTGGCCGACGGTCTGGTGGTGAAACAGGGCACCAGCCGCACCGGCGTGACCTATGGCGCGACCGAAAGGGGGCGCGCGGCGACCGACGCCTACGCCCGCATCCGCCGCGCTCTGCTGGTCGGCGAACTGGACGCGCTGCCCGATTTCGCCGCGCGCATGGCCGAGGCGACGCGGGTTCTGAACACCCTGTCGGGTTTCTACGAAGAAGCCGCGCGCGTGGCCGCGACCCATCGGCGCTGAGCCGCCCCCCGAGGCACGGCCAAAGGGGGGGCAAGGGGCTCGGCCCCCCGGGGCGGCTTGCGGCGGTTGGCGGCGGCTTGCGGCGGCTTGCCGGGCGCGTGCCTTTCGCCTAGACAGTCCGCAATCCGTCAGTCCAGAGGCACGCCATGCGTTTGAGCCGCTATTTCCTCCCCGTTCTCAAGGAAAATCCCGCCGAGGCGCAGATCGTCTCGCACCGGTTGATGCTGCGTGCGGGGATGATCCGCCAGCAGGCCGCCGGCATCTATTCCTGGCTGCCGCTGGGCTACCGCGTGCTGCGCCGGATCGAGCAGATCGTGCACGAGGAACAGCAGCGCGCGGGCCATATCCCGCTGTTGATGCCGACGCTGCAACCCGCCGATCTTTGGCGCGAATCCGGTCGCTATGACGACTACGGCCAGGAAATGCTGCGCATCAAGGACCGCCACGAGCGCGACATGCTCTATGGTCCGACGAACGAGGAGATGATCACCGACATCTTCCGCGCCCATGTCGGCAGCTACAAGGACCTGCCGCTGACGCTGTATCATATCCAGTGGAAATTCCGCGACGAGGTGCGCCCGCGGTTCGGCGTGATGCGCGGACGCGAATTCCTGATGAAGGACGGCTATACGTTCGACATCGACAAGGACGCCGCGCTGCACGCCTACAACCGCCACATGGTCAGCTATCTGCGCACCTACGAGCGCATGGGCTTGACCGCGATTCCGATGCGCGCGGCCTCGGGTCCGATCGGCGGCGACAACACGCATGAATTCCTGGTGCTGGCCCAGACCGGCGAGAGCGAAGTCTTCTACGACGACCGCGTGGTGGACCTGAAACTGGGCGAGCGCAGCGTCGATTACGATGACCGCGCCGCGGTCGAGGCGGTCTGCGAGGAATTCACCACGCTCTACGCGCGCACCGACGAGACCCACGACCCGGCCCTGTTCGACGGGATCCCCGAGGCCCACCGCAAGGTCGGCCGCGGCATCGAGGTGGGCCAGATCTTCTATTTCGGCACCAAGTATTCCGAACCGATGGGCGCCGTCGTCGTCAACGACAAGGGCGAGCGGGTGCCGGTGCACATGGGCTCGCACGGGATCGGCGTCAGCCGGTTGCTGGGCGCGATCATCGAGGCCAGTCACGACGACAAGGGCATCATCTGGCCCGAGGGGGTGACGCCCTTCCACGCCGGCATCGTCAACCTGAAGCAGGGGGACGGGGCGGCGGACGCGGCCTGCGAGGCGCTCTATGCCGCGCTGGCGGGGCATGGGCTGGAGGCGCTTTATGACGACCGCAACGAGCGCGCGGGCGCGAAATTCGCCACCATGGATCTGATCGGTCTGCCGTGGCGCATCACCGTGGGTCCGCGCGGGCTGGAGCGGGGCGTGGTCGAACTGACCAGCCGCCGCACCGGCGTGAGCGAGGACCTGTCCCCCGAGGCGGCGGTCGCGCGGTTGGTGCAGATCTACGCGGCACATCGGTGAGGGCGCGGCGGGGGCTGCCGCCCCCGCACCCCCGCTTCAAGGGGGGCACGCCCCCCTTGAAAATCCCCGTGCGTATTTCGGACAAGATGATGGGGCGCCGTGCGGATTGCCCCGTTCGCGTTGCCCGGGTCAGTCCCTGGACGCGGGCAGAACGGCCGGGAAGCTGACCCGGAACGAGGCGCCGCCCTGCCCCGGGACATAGGCGATCTCGCCGCCCAGATTGTGCATGATCTCGCGGCAGATGGCGAGGCCCAGGCCCGCGCCGCCGGCCTTGTGGGTATCGGTGAGACGGGCGAATTTCTCGAAGATCAGGGCCTGGCTTTTCTTGGGGATGCCCGCACCGTTGTCGGTGAAATCGACACTGACGTGCCCGGCGCGCCGGCGCACGGCGATGGTCAGTTCGGGTTCGGCCGCGTCGCAGTATTTGCGCGCGTTCGACAGCACGTTGATGAACACCTGCGTCAGGCGGCCCGTATCGGTGGTCAGGGCGATCTGTTCGTCCGCGGCCTGGCGCCGGATGGCAAAGCGCCGCTGCGGCTGGACCGAGTTCGACGCCATCAGCGCGCGGTCGATGAGATCGCCCAGCCGCGCCGACTGGATGTCGAACTTGACCTGACCGTTTTCCAGCACGCTGAGGTCCAGCAGGTCATCAAGCAGCCGCGTCAGCCGGATCGATTCGTCGTGGATGATGCGTGCGTAGCGGCCGGTTTCCTCGGCCGTCACCTCGTCATCCATGAGGATTTCCGAGAACGCCCGGATCGAGGTCATCGGCGTGCGCAATTCGTGGCTGATCTGGCTGAGGAAGCTGTCCTTCTGCACGCTCAGCTTCTGGAGCATCTCGTTCGCCTCGCGCAGTTGGCGGGCGGTGCGGGCGAGTTCCTCGGACTTGGCTTCGATCTGGGCGGAATGTTCCATGATCTGCGCGGTTTCCGAGGCGACGGCCATCAGGTCATCGACCGTCACCAGCCGCCCGCCGACGATCTGCGCGATCATCGCGTGCGCGGTCGCCGCGCCGACCGATCCGGCCAGTTCGCGTTCCAGCCGGTCCAGCACCTCTGGCGTGGGGTCGGGCAGGAAGCCGCCCTTGCCCTGGCGGCGCGCCTCGGCGATGAAGAAGCCCTGCGCCTCGGTCGCGCCGAGGATGCGCTGGGACATCGCCAGCAGGTCCTCGGCCTCGTTCTCGGCGCCCTCGCGCGACCAGCCTTGCGCGGCGGGGCGGCCCTCGTCGCGGGCGAAGTCGTAGACATTGACGAATTGCGCCGATTGCACGCGCTCGACCGGGCCGGGAAAGCTGACCAGCGAGCCCAGGATGAAAGCCGCCGCGTTCAGGCTGAGCGACCAGAAAAGCGCGTGCAGGAGCGGGTCCAGCCCCTCGACCCCGAACAGCGCGTGGGGGCGCAGCCAGGACAGGCCGAAGGGGCCCAGCGCCATGAGATCGGCGCCCAGCACGACGCCCGGACCAAAGGACGGCAGGAACAGCGTATAAAGCCAGGTGAGCGCGCCCACCACCAGCCCGGTCGCCGCACCGACCCGGCTGGCGCCGCGCCAGTAGAGCGCGCCGACCAGCGCCGGCAGCACCTGCGCCATGCCGGCAAAGGCGATCAGGCCGATCGCGGCCAGCGCCCGCGAGCCCCCGGAGACCGCGAAATAGAGATAGCCCAGACCCAGGATCACCCCGATCGACAGCCGCCGCGCGTTCAGCACCAGCCCGCGCATGTCGCCCGCATCCCGGGCCGGGCCCAGCGCGGCGCGCTGGCGCGAGGCCAGCCACAACGGCACGACGATATGGTTCGACACCATCGTCGCCAGGGCGATCGCGGCGATGATGACCATCGAGGTCGCGGCCGAGAACCCGCCCAGGAACGCCAGCATCGCCAGCCCGTTCTGCCCCAGCGCGTGCGGCAGGGTCAGCACGAAGAGGTCGGGGTTCGCCCCCTCGGGCAGGCGTTCGAGCCCCAGCACCGCGATCGGCAGGACGAACAGGCTCATGCCCAGCAGATAGAGGGGAAAGGCCCAGCTGGCGGTCGCCAGGTGGCTTTCGTCGGAATTCTCGACCACCAACACCTGGAACATGCGCGGCAAGGTCATGATGGCGACGGCCGACAGAAAGGTCAGCCCCATCCAGCGCCCCGGCTGGATCGCCCAGGCGGGGCGGTCGGCGGCGGCAATGCGGGCCATGATGTCGGCGGGGCCCTCGGCCAGGCCCCAGACCACCCAGACACCCACCGCCAGCAGCGCGACCATCTTGACGACCGCCTCGACCGCGATGGCGGTGACGACGCCGTGGTGCTGTTCGTTGGCGTCCAGATTGCGGGTGCCGAAAAGGATGGTGAACAACGCCAGGCCCGCCGCGACCCACATCGCCAGTTGCCGCGGCGCCAGCGAGCTTTCGGCGGCAAAGGCGCCAAAGCTGAGGGCGATGGATTGCAGTTGCAGCGCGATATAGGGTGTGGTCGCAAAGACCGCGAGCAGGGTCACGATGACCCCCACCAGGTTCGATTTGCCATAGCGCGACGAGATCAGGTCCGCGATCGAGGTCACGCGCTGCGCCTTGCCGATGCGCACCAGTTTCCTGAGCAGCCACCACCAGCCGACGAAGATCAGCGTCGGGCCTATGTAGATCGTCATGAACTCGAGGCCCGAGCGCGCGGCGTAGCCGACCGCGCCGTAGAATGTCCAGGCCGTGCAATAGACCGACAGCGAGAGCGTGTAGACCAGCGGTGAGCGCAGAAAGCGCGGGCGGCGCCCGGCCTCGCGCAGGGTTTCGGCGCGGTTCTCGGCCAGCGACGCGATGACGAACAGAAAGACGACATAGCCCAGCGCCGCCGGAACCAGGATGTTGAGGGTCATGGCCCCTCGTCCCCGGTCGCACCCGCGGGCGGCGTCGGGACCTGGTCACGCCGCAACGCCCCGCGCAGCGGGCGCGCCAGCAGGGCGGCAACCGCGACCAGCACGAACCAAAGCGCGAAAAGATAGATCGCCTCGGCGGCGGTGCCGGTCTGGGTGGCATCGGGCCCGCCCCGGGTCCACAGCACCGGCAGCAGGACCAGCACGAAGCCCGCGACCGGCAGGATGCGCGCGCCGTCCATGATGCGGCGCCGGCGATAGGTCGCGCGTTCCAGGAACAACGGGGCGCGGGGCGGCTTCATCGCCTCAGACCCCCACCAGTTGCCGCACCGAGGCCAGGAGTTCGGCATTGGCGAACGGTTTGGCCATGAACAGCGAGGCCCCGGCCCCCAGCGCCATGTCGCGCGCCGCGTGTCCGCCGCGGGCCGTCAGCAGGATCACCGGCAAGGCGGCGCTGGCCGGCCGGGCGCGCAGGGCGCGCAGGATGTCCAGGCCGCTGACGCCGGGCAGCATCAGGTCCAGGATCACCAGGTCGGGCGCCAGGTCGTTCACCGCCTGAAGCGCGCCGTGGCCCGTGTTCATCACCGTCACGGTCCAGCCGTCGCGGCGCAGGATGAAGCGGATCGCCTCGGAGATGTTGGGCTCGTCCTCGACCACCAGCACGCGGCGCCCGGCGCCGTGCCCGTCCCCCTTGCCCGCGACGGGACTGTCGGGCGCTCCACTGCCGTCCTCGGCCATGCGCTGGTTCCCCCCTGCCCTGGGATCGCCCGAAAGCGCCCCTCCGCGCCGACTATCGCGTCAAATCACGATCCTGTCAAAGGCCGCGGTCGGCGCGATCGCGGGGCCCGTCAGGCGCCGATGATCGAGGGTTCGCGCCGGGCCGCGCAGCCCGCGCGCGGGCAGATGCGGCAGCTCGATCCAAGGGCGAGCGCGGGCTCTTCGCCGCCCGTCTCGCCAAGGGCCGAGGCCGGGGTCAGCAGCATCGCGGCCTCCCACACCACGGGCGGCTCGAAGCGCAGCGGATCGCGGGCACCGGCGATCGCATGGGCGACGAACCGGGCGGGCGGCCGGCCGGCGAATTCCACCTGGGCGCGCAACGGGCGCTCGGGTTGCACCAGCGCTTGATAGAGCGGCCACAGCGGGCAGGCCCCGCCAAATCGCGGCAGGGCGAACCCCTCGACCGGGCGGCGGAAGATCAGCGTGCCCGATCCGTCGCAAACCGCCAGCCCGAAACGCGGCACGCCGGCCGCGGGTGGCAAGGTCGCCAGGCGGCGGAACACCTGCGCCAGGCTGGCGCCGAACTGGCGCGCCAGGACCTCGGGGGCGAAGACCGCGCCCGGCGCGAACATCGCGGTCAGCGCGGGCATCAGCCGGTCCAGCGGCAGCGCGCGGGCGTCGGCATGGGCGCGCCTGAGCCAATCCCCGGCCAGCGCCCGCGACGCCGCCGAGGCCAGCTCGGCCTGCCCCGCCGTCAGCCGCGACCAGTCCGGGGTGTCCGCGCCTCCGTTGGCACCGCCCGCGCCGTGATCCTCGACCGCTTCGACGTGGAAACCCTGCCGTTCCAGCCAGCTTTCCAGCTCCTCTTGCGGCGCGGCCAGGCCGGTCTCTTCGCCCGAGGTGTCGAGATAGGCCACCAGCGCCTCGGCGGCGGTGGCCAGGCGCACCGAATCCGCGTGCACGTTGGCGTGGAACCGCGCGCGCCACTCCGGGGCGAGATCCTCGGACTCGGCCAGGATCGCCGCGGTCGATTGCACCGCCGTCACCGCCGAGACGATCTCGTGCAGGGCGGCCGACAGGTTGGGGTCGTGCGCCATGCGGTCGGACAGGCGGCCGATGGTCCGCTCGTGCCCCTCGGCGCGGGCGTGCAATTGCGCAAGCAAGGCCGCCCAGCCCGGGAACCGGCCGACGAATTCCTCGGCCCGGTCGGTCTCGGGGGGGGCGTCGGGTGCGGCGCGGGCGGTCGCCGCGCGCAGGGATTCGACCAGCGCGCCACCGGCGGATTCGTCCAGCGCCTCGGGCGGGATCGACAGCGCGCGGGCGATCGCGTCCAGGATACGCGGGCTTGCCCGGCGGCGGTTGTGTTCGATCAGGTTCAGATAGGACGGCGAAACCCCGGCCAGCCGCGCCAGATCGGCCTGCCCGATCCGCCGCGCCGTGCGCAGCGAGCGGATGCGCGATCCCGACAGCGCGGATTTGGGCATGGGACTTGTCTCCGGGTTCGGCCTGTTACACCATGGGGCCGCCGCACAGGCAAGCGGCACGGCGCGCGCCGGGGCGTCCGGGCGGCGGGCGAATGGCACTTTTCAGGCGCCGGGGGCTGACGTATAACCCCGCGGCACACCGCAGACGATGCACGGGCGGCACCCCAAGGGACCCGTTGCCGCCAGCTCAACGAGGATGTCCATGAGCAAAGATCACACCACCGCAGACGTGGCCTTCATCCAGGCCCTCGCCGAACTTCTGAACGCCAACGATCTGAGCGAGATCTCGGTCAAGCGCGAATACGGCGAGAACGACACGCTCAACGTCAAGGTGGCGAAGCATGTCCAGATGATCGCCGCGCCGGCACCCGCTGCCTATGGCGCGCCCATGGCGGCGCCGGCTGCCGCCCCGGCCCCGGCCCAGGCCGCCGCCGCACCCGCCAGCGCCGACCCCGCGGAACATCCGGGCGCCGTCCCCTCGCCCATGGTCGGCACCGCCTATCTGGCGCCCGAACCCGGCGCCGAGGTCTTTGTCAAGGTGGGCCAGCAGGTCAATGCCGGCGAGACCTTGCTCATCATCGAGGCGATGAAGACGATGAACCACATCCCCGCGCCGTTTTCGGGCACGGTGAAGCGCATCCTCGTGACGGATGGCACGCCGGTCGAATTCGGCGCGCCCCTGATGATCCTCGAATAAGGACCGCCCGATGTTCGACAAGATCCTCATCGCGAACCGGGGCGAGATCGCGCTGCGCGTGATCCGCGCCTGCCGCGAGATGGGCATCGCATCGGTCGCGGTGCATTCGACCGCCGACGCCGACGCGATGCATGTGCGCATGGCCGACGAGGCGATCTGCATCGGCCCTGCGCCCTCGGTGGACAGCTACCTGCACATGCCCGCGATCATCTCGGCCTGCGAGATCACCGGCGCGCAGGCGATCCATCCGGGCTATGGCTTCCTGTCCGAGAACGCCAATTTCGTGCAGATGGTCGAGGACCACGGCCTGACCTTCATCGGCCCGCGCGCGGAACACATCCGCATGATGGGCGACAAGATCACCGCCAAGGAAACCGCCAAGGCGTTGGGGATCCCGGTGGTGCCGGGCTCCGAGGGGGGCGTGCCCGACATCGAGACCGCGCGCAAGGTCGCCGGCGGCATGGGCTATCCGGTCATCATCAAGGCCACCGCCGGCGGTGGTGGACGCGGCATGAAGGTCGCGAAATCCGAGGCCGACATCGAAGTCGCGTTCCGCACCGCGCGCTCCGAGGCCAAGGCGGCCTTCGGCAATGACGAGGTCTATATCGAGAAATACCTCCAGCGCCCGCGCCACATCGAGATCCAGGTGTTCGGCGACGGCAAGGGCAACGCGGTGCACCTGGGCGAGCGCGACTGCTCGTTGCAGCGCCGCCACCAGAAGGTGCTGGAGGAGGCGCCCGGCCCCGTCATCACCGATGCGCAGCGCGCCGAGATCGGTGCGATCTGCGCCAACGCGATCGGCAAGATGCAATATGCGGGCGCCGGCACGATCGAATTCCTGTTCGAGGATGGCGCCTTCTATTTCATCGAGATGAACACCCGCCTGCAGGTCGAGCACCCGGTGACCGAGGCGATCTACGGTGTCGATCTGGTGCGCGAGCAGATCATGGTGGCGTCGGGCAACACGCTGTCGTTTCGCCAGCAGGATCTGGAAATCCGCGGTCACGCGATCGAGGTGCGTCTGAACGCCGAGAAGCTGCCGAACTTCACCCCCTCGCCGGGCCGCGTGGCGACCTTTCACGCGCCGGGCGGGCTGGGCGTGCGGATGGATTCGGCGCTTTATTCCGGCTATCGCATCCCGCCCTATTACGACAGCCTGATCGGCAAGCTGATCGTGCACGGCCGCGACCGGCCCGAGGCGCTGGCAAGGCTGCGGCGCGCGCTGGGGGAGTTGATCATCGACGGCATCGACACGACGGTGCCGCTGTTCTTTGCGCTGCTGGACAACGAGTCCGTGCTGCGGGGCGAATACAACATCCACTGGCTGGAGAAGTTCCTGGCCAATGAGGCGGGTTGACGGAGGCGTCGGGGGGCTGCCGCCCCCCGCACCCCCTGCCCAAGGGGGTTTTCCACCCCCTTGGATCCCCCGAGGATATTTCCGGCACAAAGAAGACGGGGCGCGCGCCCATGCGATTGACGCCTGAGCTGGTTCTGCGTGCCTATGCCGGCGGCGTGTTTCCGATGGCCGAGACCGCGCAGGCGACCGAGATACACTGGTTCGAGCCCAGGCGCCGGGGCGTGATGCCGCTGGACGGGTTTCACATCGCCCGCAGTCTGCGCCGGACGCGGCGGCGCGGCGGCTTCCGGTTTCGCTGCGACGGCGATTTCGGCGGTGTCGTGGCGGCTTGCGCGGATCGGCCCGAGACCTGGATCAACGCCGACATCGAACGGGTGTTCCTGGAGTTGCACGCGCTCGGCCTGGCGCATTCGATCGAGGTTCTGTGCCCCGATGGCCGGTTGGCGGGCGGGGTCTACGGGTTGGCGATGGGTGGGGCGTTCTTTGCCGAAAGCATGGTCAGCCGGGTCACGGGCGGCTCGAAGATGGCGCTGGCCGAATTGGTCGCGCGGCTTGTTCGCGGCGGCTACCGGCTGATGGACACGCAGTATCTGACGCCGCACCTGGCGTCCCTGGGCGGGGTCGAGATCGCGCGCGCCGACTATCGCCGGCGGCTGGCCGAGGCGCTGGCCACGCCCGCCGATGCTGCGCACGCCTTTGCCCGCACCAATCCCGAGGCCCCGGACGGCGCCTTCTGGTCAGAGGAACCTGTGGATCGGAAGATGCCCGATCAGCCATGAGATCGCCCGCCGGGCGGTGGTGCTCTGGGGTTCCAGGTGGGTCCGTTCGGCGGCACCGCGCGACCATTGCGGGCGGGTCCCGTCGAGACCGACCTCCCAGGCGCAGGCCGGGCGGGTCAGGTCGTTGAAGATCGCTTCGAGGTCGGCAACCAGCACGGGATCGGCAAAGGTGATGCCCAGTTCGGTGTTCAGAAAGGCCGAACGCAGGTCGAAGTTGAACGAGCCCACGAAGGCCCGGGCGCCATCGACCACGAAGGCCTTGGAATGCAGCATCCGGTCAGGCCCCTGATAGGTGGACACCTCGAAGATGCGCACGCCCTCGGCGAGCAGGCGCGCGCGGTACCAGCGATAGGCGCCGTAGACCAGCAGATTGTCGGCCAGTGCCAGCCCGTTGGTGACCACGTGCACCTGCACGCCGCGCCGTTGCAGGGCGATCAATGCGCGCAGCCCCTGCACGCCCGGCACGAAATACGGGGTCATGATGCGCAACTCGCGTTCGGCGGATTGCAGCAGTGGCAGCAAGGCCTCGGGCAGCCAGTCGGCGCGCCCGGTGCCCAGCGCCTTTTCCGGCGGGTCGCCCAGGAAGGCGAGCGACCCGGTCCAGCGCAGCCGGTCCAGGGCCAGGACCGTGTCCGCGGCCTGCATCGACGGCAGCGCCAGCACCTCCAGCCGCGCGCGAGTCTCGGGCGATCGCAAGAACCGCGCGAGCCGCGTGCGGAACCGCTTCAGCCGCGTGCGCTTGCCGGGCCAGAGGGTGCGGATCGGCAGCGCCACGTCGGAGTTCCAGAAGCGATCGAAGTGGGCCTCGGCCTGACGCAGCACGGGCCCCGCCAGCAGCGCATCGAGGTCGTCATAATCCACCCCGCGGCCCTGCCCGGCGAGGGCACCGAAATAGGCGTCGCCGACGTTGCGCCCGCCTGTCATGGCCAGCCGGCCGTCGGTGATCCATAGCTTGCCGTGCATCCGCCTGTTGTAGGGCAGCAGGGTCAGCACCATTTCCAGCCCGCGCAACAGCCCGCGGTCGCGGCGGCGGATCGGGTTGAACAAGCGCAGTTCGATCCGCGGGTGGCGATCCAGCGCGCGATAGACGGGATCGTGGTTCAACACGTTCACGTCATCGAGCAGCATGCGCACCCGCACGCCGCGATCGGCGGCGTCGAGCACCGCCTGCGCCAGCAACCGGCCGGACAGGTCGTCGTCCCAGATGTAATACAGCAGATCGAGGCTGCGCTCGGCCAGCCGCGCCATGGCGAGACGCAGGGCCAGGGCCTCGGTCTCGGCGGGGACCAGGCGGGCCCCCGAAAGGCCGGGATGCGCGGCCTCGGGTCCGTCGAGCAGGGCGTCCAGGGTGGTGTCCCCGGCGGGGGCGAGCGCCCGGGACGGCGCGCCGCGCCGCAGCTTGGCAAAGCGGCCGGCGGCAAAGAGCGCAGCCAGCGCCAGCGTGCCGGCCAGCGCCAGCGCCAGTGCCAGCCACAGGGGCCAGCCGCTCATGCCCCCAACCTGAGCCGGGCGCGCAGCGGAAGGTGGTCCGAGGCAAGCCGCGACAACGGCGTGTCATGCGGCGCCAGATCGCTGAGTTCCGCCAGGTTCGAGCCGATGATCCGGTCGAGCGGCAGCATCGGCCGGCGGGCCGGAAAGCTGGCCACCGCGCCGGCCCGGCTGACCGCGTCCAGCCCGTGTTTCAACGGCATCAGCGAACATCCGGGCCCGCGCCGCCATTCGTTCATGTCGCCCATCATCAAGGTCGGGCGCTCGGGGTCGATCTCGTCCGCGAGGCGGCGGGACTGCTGCCAACGCGAGGATTTGAGCAGGCCCAGATGCGCGCCGATCACGCGAATCGGCTGATCGCCGAACCGCAGATCGGCGACGATCGCGCCGCGCGGCTCCAGCCCGGGCAGGTCGATCAGGCGCACATCACCCACCTCGGCCCCGCGCGCCAGAATGAGGTTGCCGTGCCAGCCATGGGCCAGGTCGCCCTTTCGGTCGTGCAGGGGCACCGGCGTCAGGCCGGTCGCGTGGTGGACCTCGTCCAGGTCGAGCACGCCCTGACGGTCGCCAAAGCGCCGATCGACCTCTTGCAGGGCCACAAGATCGGCGCCCATCTCGCGCAACACGGCGATGATGCGGTGCGGGTCGCGGCGACGGTCCGCGCCGACGGCCTTGTGGATGTTGTAGGACCCGACGGTCAGTTGGGGGCGGTGCGGCATGGGGTCCTGTCGTTCGGCGGTTTCGGGGCGACTATAGGGCGTGCGCGCGGCCCGGGGCAATCCGTCCGCCCCTTAGGGCAGCAGACACGATCGCGCAAAGGCCGCGACCTCGGCCACAACCCGGTGAGGCTGGCTGTAGAGCAGAAGCTGACCCTCGCCCTCGATCTCGATCAGGCGGGCGCGTGGCCAGGATTGGGCGAACTGCTGCACGCTCTGGAAACTGACGACCGGGTCCAGCGTGCCGTGGATCAGCCGCATCGGATACTCGGCCGTGGCCATGAGTGCCGTCCAGTCGCGCGTCACATGCCAGGCATCGACGCGGAACGCCTGCTGGCCCTGCGCGACGGTATAGCGATAGCCGTCGGTGATCCGCCCGACCAGCCCCAGCCGGTCGGCCACCGCACGGTCCTGGCTGCCCTCGGCATAGAGCGGGGTCATGAACCGTTCGGCGTTGCGGCTGTCGATCTGGGCGATGCCCGCACGAAGCACCGCGGGCAACAGCGCCGGTGCGAAACGCGCGGTCAGGGCCATTGCGCGTTGCCGGGGGGTCATGGTGGCGAATTGTTCGATGCTCTTGATCGGCACGCAACCGGCAACGCCCACCATCCCGGCAATGGTCGTTTCCAGCCGCGCCGCCGCGGTATGCGCATAGACCGCGCCCGCCATGTGCCCCAGCGTGATCGCCCGTCGCACGCCCAGCCGCGCCAGCACCGCGGCCAGGTCCCGGGCAAAGACGTCGGGGGCCTCGCGGACCCGCGGATCGCGGTAGGAGCGGCCGAAATTCGCCCGCTCGGGGGCGATCAGCCGCAGCCCTTCGCGCATCAGATGCGGCGTGATCCCCTGCAAGGCGCCGTGCCCCTCGAGCATGCCATGCACGAAGACCACGGGCAGGCCGTCCTCGGGGCCCAGCAGCGTGACCGGCATCGACCGTCCGTCCCCGACATCGACGTTGATCTCGGCCCGGGCGTCGGCGCCGGCGCCGGCGTCGGCCTCGGGGTTGGGGCCGGCGCCGGCATCGGGCCCGTGCAGCATCAACACCGCGATCAGCCGCATCAGCTCGGACTGCCCGGCGGTGCGGGTCTTGGCAAAGACCGATTTGACCTGCGCCCGCAGGGTGTTCAGGGACCGGACCGTGCGCGCGGCGATGGCGGGCAGATCGCCGCCCCGGGCCAGTTCGCGCACCAGTTCGGTTTCGCGCGGGGTCAGGCGAAAGCTTTCGACCAGCAGCCCCGCCAGCGCCGGCGTCCAGCCGATCGCCATCGGCCGCAGTTCGGCGACGAACCCGGCGCCGGCCGGGTCGCGTGCCGTCACCAGAGCCAGCAACCCGCCGCCCGGCAGATCGGCGCGCGGACCGCCGGATGCCTCGGCCAGGGACAGCACCGCAAAGCGCCCCGACGCCGGCGCGCGGCCCAGCAGGGTCAGGAACGCGGTGAACCGGGTGGCCGAATCGGGTTCCAGCGCGGCGCGGATGGTTTCCAGCGACAGCTCGTCAGCCCCGAACAGCGCCGCCACCTCAGACCCGGCATGCAGAATGCTGCCAGTCCGGTCCAGCCGGATCAGCGGGTCCTCGGCCATGGGCGCCAGCGGCACCACCGCGCCGCGCCCCATCCGTTCGAACAGCGCCAGCGCCCGGCGGAAATGCGTCTCGATCACCGGGTCGTCCACATGCCGCGAGGCCTGCCCCTCGGTCACGTGCAACTCGCCCAGCCGCCGCGCCGCCTGATCGACATAGTCGCCCCAGTCGGACATGAAACTGTCGAAATGCTCAGGGCGCAGCACGACCTCGTAGATGCTGCCGATCAGCCGCGCGCGATCCGTGTCCAGGGCTTGGTCGGGCGGAAAACCGTCGGTCATGGCATTCTCATCGTGCAAGGTGTTGGCACTTTGCCTCACATTCCGCGACTTGGCGAGGGAATTAACCCGAATGGGTGAAGCCGGGACCCGCGAATCCCTTCATTCTTGCCGCATTGAAGTAACCTTCTGTTTTCAGAAAGTCTTTACCGGCGGGTGGCGTGACGATCGCCAGCGAGCCGTCGCCATCGGAGGGGGTCAGACCTGGCCCCCTGCCCATGGCGGGGGTGAGTTCATCGCTGGGCGCACATCCGAGCGTCAAAGCCCGCCGGACGCCTTGCGCGGGCGTTCACGAAAGCCCGTCACGGGGCCGGGCCGTGCCCTGACGGGCGCGCCCGGTCCTTTGCCTGCCTTGTCCCGGTTCCCTCGGACTGGCCCGGATCGGATGGGGCCTTCCCTTTACCGGGCTCCGCACCCTATCCTGCGCCGCACACTCAGGAGGGGGCCGATGCGCGATTTCCAGAAACCTGGCCGTTCGGCGGTCTATGCGGACAACGGGATGGTGGCGACCTCGCACCCGCTGGCGGCGCAGACGGCGATCCGCCTGCTGCAAGACGGCGGCAACGCGGTGGACGCGGCGATCGGCGCCGCCGTGCTGCTGGGCCTGTGCGAGCCGCAGATGACCGGCCTCGGCGGCGATCTCTTCGCGCTGATCAAACCGGCGGGCGACGAACGCATCGTCGCGCTGAACGGCTCGGGGCGGGCCCCGGCGGCGCTGGATGTCGAGGCGATGCGCGCCCTCGGCCCCTCGGTCCCGGTCTACGGTGTCGAAGCCGTGACCCTGCCCGGCGCGGTCGATGCCTTTTGTCGGCTCAACGCCGACTGGGGGATGCTGGACCTCGCGCAGACGCTGGCCCCCGCCATCCACTATTTCGACGCCGGCGTTCCGGTCGCACCGCGCGTTGCGCGCGACTGGGCCGAGGCCGGGCACCTCCAGCACGAGGCCCGGCGCCACTTCCTGCCCGGCGGCACGGCGCCGCGCGCAGGCGACCGCTTCGCCCTGCCCGGCCAGGCCGAGGTTCTGCGCCGCATCGCACGGGACGGGCGCGCGGGCTTTTACGAGGGCGAGGTGGCCGAGGACATGGTCGCCACGCTGCAAGCTCTGGGCGGCGCCCATACGCTGGACGATTTCGCCGCCGTCGCCTGCGACTATTCCGAGCCGGTCAGCGGCCAGTATCGCGGGCATGAACTGATCGAGCACGCCCCCAACGGCCAGGGCGCGACGGCTCTTCTTCTGCTCAACATCCTGTCGCATTTCGACCTCGGCGCGATGGACCCGTTCGGCGCCGAACGCACCCACCTCGAGGCCGAGGCCACCCGCCTTGCCTATGACGCGCGCAACCGGTTCCTTGCGGATGCCGATCACGTCACCCGCCTGGCGCACATGCTGGCGCCGGACACCGCCGCGCGTCTGGCCGCCCTGATCGACATGGACCGCGCCATGGCTCAGGTGCAGCCGCTCAGCGAACAGGTGCACAAGGACACGATCTACATCACCGTCGTGGACCGCGACCGCATGGCGGTGTCACTGATCTACTCGGTGTTCCACAGCTTCGGCTCGGGGCTGGCTTCGGCGCGCTTCGGGATCGGTTTCCAGAACCGTGGCGCGGGCTTCACGCTGGAAACCGGCCACCCGAACGAGGCCGCGGGCGGCAAGCGGCCGATGCACACGATCATCCCCGGAATGCTGCGCCACGAGGGCAGGCTGACGATGCCCTTCGGGGTGATGGGGGGCGCCTACCAGCCCTGCGGACACGCGCGGCTGGTGTCGAACCTGGTGGACTACGGCCTCGGGCCGCAGGCCGCGATCGACGCGCCGCGCGCCTTTGCCGGGCTCTTTTCCGGCCAGGACGGGCTGGCGCTGGAAACCGGCTACGACAGCGGCACCTTTGCCGCCCTCGCGGCCAAGGGGCACCGGATGCGCTGGTCGGCCGAACCGCTGGGCGGCGCGCAGGCGATCACGCTCGATTCCCGCGGCGTGCTGATCGGCGCCTCGGACCCGCGCAAGGACGGGTGCGCGCTGGGCTACTGAGATCGCGCCCCCCCCTTCTTTGTGCCGGAAATATCCTCGGGGGTATCCAAAGGGGGTGGAAAACCCCCTTTGGCGGGGGGTGCGGGGGGCT
>Ga0116152_10000708_pt1 | contig 27450 bp, 23 predicted proteins | sample AD_UKC119_MetaG_FD_89894 | JGI IMG/M metagenome (GOLD analysis project Ga0116152, IMG submission 89894) | Active sludge microbial communities of municipal wastewater-treating anaerobic digesters from Hong Kong - AD_UKC119_MetaG | ecosystem: Engineered > Bioreactor > Anaerobic > Digestate... | reverse complement strand
CACGGGGCACACCGAGGAAGAGCTGCTGCACCATCCGCGCCGGCAGGGCAACTATTTCCGCACGATGCGCCATCTGCACATCCCGGGTGCGGACTGCCACGACTACCGCTACCGCTTCCCGCGTGAAATCTCCGTGCACGAGCCCAAGTACGCCGTGTCGGTTGCCCGCGCCTACGGCAAGCCGCGCGCGATGAGCGAGGCCATGGGCGGCGCCGGCTGGGGCTGCACGCTGGGCGAGTACCGCCGCGGCATCAACGCGCTGGGCGCGATGGGCATCAGCATGTTTGTGCTGCACGGCTTTTACAACGAGTGCGAGCATCAGGGCTCGCAGGCGGACTGGCCCGCCAGCTTTTTTACGCAAAATCCCTACTGGAAATATTTCAAGCCGTTCGCGGCATACATGCACCGAATTTCCACCATCAACACCCTCGGCCATGCCGTGGTGGACGTGGGGCTGTACCATCCCGTCGAGGAGATTGCCATGCATACCGCAGCGGGCGAGCCGGATGCCGTTGCCCGGGCAATCGACCGGCAGTTTCATCAGGCGCTGCGGCTGTTTGTGACACACCAGATCGATACGGATTTCATCGACCGCGACAGCGTGCTGGCCGCGCACGCGGAAAACGGCAGGCTCTGCGCGGGCGGGCAGCGGTTCCGGCTGCTGATCTGCCCTTCCAACCTGCTGATGACCGATTCCCTGCAAAAGACATTTGCCGCGCTGCAGGCACAGGGCGGCATGGTGCTGTATTATCCTGCAGAGGACGGCGATATGGCGCGTGACGGCGTGTGCGCCGTGTACGACCTGCTTGCGCGCTACCGGCAGCGCTTTACGCCCGATGTGGAGATTGCACAGGGCGCATGCGACCATCTGTACGCCAACCACCGCGTGATCGACGGGCAGGATATCTTCCTGCTTGCCAGCACCCTGCCTGCACCCCGACGGCTGCGCGTATTGCTGCGCGGCCACGGCGCGGTTAAAAAGCTGAGCCCCGAAGGCGGTCCGGCACAGCCGCTTGCCTGTGCACAGCAGGCGGACGGCCGCATTGCCGTTGCGCTTTCGCTGGAAGCCGACGAGGCCTGCTGGCTTATGACGGGCTGTGAACCGCAGCCGGCCAGCGCCCCGCAAACCACGGCGAAAACCTTTACAATAGAAGGTGCCTGGGATTTTCTGCCGCTGGACGCCGGCTATGACAAGCGGTGGGCGATCGGTGCCAAAGAAACCGTGCTGTCCGTTCCGCTGGCGCGGCTGACCGATGGGCAAACAGGCCGCGAAATCCCAATCCGCATCCGCAACACCGCCGAGGAAGCCGGCCGCTGCGGGCGGCACATCAGCCTGTGGAACGCCAGCTGGCTGGGGCGGCGCGTGGGCTGGGGCGACGATGCCGACAAGCGCGACCTCTATTTCACCAAAACACTGGCGCTGGACGGCGCGGCGCAAACCGCGCGCATGTGCGTCGCCGCCGTGAACCGCTTCATCCTTTACGTAAACGGGCAGGAAATTGCCCGCCGCGATAGCTATGGAAAGCCGTGCACGCTGGATATTGCAGCACACCTTCACGCGGGCCGCAACCGGATTGCCGTGCACGTGCATACCAATACGCCGCTGGATGGCCGCGATCTGACCCAGGCCGAGGTCATCCCGCCGGACGCGCTTGCCTCGCTGCTGTTGCAGGGCGAAATCATCACCGCAAACGGACGCTGTGCGCTGCTGTCGGACCGCACATGGGCTGTGGCAAGCGCGGTATCGGCCGATTGGATCACTGCCGAGCCCGCCCGTGTGCAGACCGTGGATCCCAAAACGGTTGTCTGCCACGTGGTTCCCGGGCTGTGCGACGCCGACTGGGTATGGGCATGGGAGCGCGGCAAGCCGCCGATGCTGCCGTGGGGCGACGTACCGCTGTTTGATACGCTGCCGGCCTATCCGCGCACCGTCAGGTATGCCATTGCCCTGCCGGAAGGCGCCGCCGCCATCGAGCCGCCCGCCGTATCCGGCAAATACACGGCCTTGCTGGATGGTACGCCGGTTTCGTTTGCCGCGGGCGCGGTCGGCGTGCCGGCGGACGGGCAGCCCCATCAGCTGGAGCTGGACGTGATCGCGGCCTCGCCGGACGACGGCCTGAAGGACAGCCTTAACGTGCATATCCTCCCACAGCCAACCGCGCTGGAGGACTGGCGCGGCCATGGGCTTTTATGGTTTTCGGGCCGCGCGCTGTACCAAAAAACCGTCACCCTGCAAAAGGGCGACGACCTGCGCTGCACGCTGGATCTGGGGCGCGTATGCTATTATGCCGAAATATGGGTCAACGGTGCGCTGTGCGGCACGCGCATCTGGCCGCCGTACCGCATGGACATCACCGAGCAGCTGCAAGACGGCGACAATCACATCGCCGTCGTGGTTGCCAATTCCGCCGCCTGTGCCCGCCGCCATATGCTGGTGGATGAAGGCATGGCGCTGGCCTGGAATCGCTACTGGAACGAGGACAACATCGATCGCGAGCCTGAAAACCTGATCTCCGGTCTGCTCGGGCCTGTCAGGATTACGGTATATCACGAAGAAGGCTGACCGGGCACACGGTTTATTCGCCGATGATCTCCATGCCATCCGCAAGATCATGGATGAAAAGCGCGCTCGTGTTGGTCAGCTGCATCGTGCGCTTGAGGGGAGGCTTTACCGTTCCCCGCTTTTCTCCCTGCGCGCAGTGCACCTCCAGCTTCGTATCGATCAGGCCCAGATTATGAGTCAGATTGTTGGCAAATATAAGGCTTCCCGCGCTCACGCCGATCACGAAGCCACCCTGCCGGATATACACCGTCAGTGTCGCGTTGAATCCCGTATCGTTGATCCGCTCCAGCAAATACCGTGTGTCGCCGCCGCACAGATAGACCACGTCGTACTGCCGCAGCGCTTCGATTTTCATCCCCGCATGCAGGTCGTACACCGTGATATTCTGCTCCCGGATGCCGCATTTCAGCAAATCGTGCATGCATTTGGGCAGCACCTCGATGGCGCCCGCATTGATGGCGGCCGTCGGAATGAACAAGGCTTTCACCAGCGCCATGTCCTTGTGCATGATTTCCGTAAAGCGCGCCTGAATCTCTTGCGTTTCCAGGCCCGCCGATGTCAGCAATACCCGCATAACGGCTCCTTTTCTGTCCGAATTATTCATCCTTCAGCTTCCGAAAACGTCAGATCATACCGCGTTGCGTGGCTCATGAGCACACCGTCGGTCATGCGGATGCGCAGGATAACGGTGTTTTCGTCGGCCTCGTTGATGTGGCCGTTGCCATACCACGCCGCAAACGCTTCTTTCAGCATCCGGTGCAGCGCTTCGTTTTTGGTTTTCCCCAGCCAGCCCAGATTTTCACCGATACCGTGGCCTGTGAACCACTCGCCGCAGACTGCCACCGTGGGATTGTCCGCAATCTGCCGCATCTTGCCCGAAAGCGCATACGTAATCACATAAAAGCTGCCCTGCGCGTATACCGCGTTGACGGTGCGCACCGCCGGCCGGCCGCCGTCGATCGTCGCCAGCGACAGCAGGGTATCACGCCCGAACCGCTCCCGCATGATTTCATACCCTTTGCGTTCTTCCGCATCCATGGCATACACCTCTTTATAACACAGTTCTTTATTTGCATTATAACAGAAAACCCCCGCCTTAGCAGGGGATCTGCAGAACGAGCCGAATTACGATGGTATCCTGGCAATGAAAAGCTTGCGGAGCAAGCTTTCCGCCATTTCTCATTATTCCACCGTACGCTCCCGCCTAATTATCCGGAATGGTGTAGCCGGTCAGCGCTTTCCACGCGGTGCGGATCGCCTTTTGGTGGGTAACGCCGTAATTGGGATCGAGTATCTTGGTCTCGTCCATCGTGCGCAGGAAATGCACGCAGAGATGGCCGTCAAAATCATTATCCGAGATCGAGCCGGACAGGTGCGCCACATCGTGCATCGTGGCCAGCGTCCAGCGGCCGTCCGGCAGGTGCACAAACACCGGCCGCGGCGTCCACGTCACTTCGCCGAACGCCTCGTACATCGTGGCGGTATCGGTGGCGGTCAGCGGCTCACAGTCGGCATGGCGGCCGCGGCTGTATACGCGCAGCGTCCATGTCAGCCCCGATTGATAATCGTAGATCGTCAAATGGTCGCCGGTGCTCAGGTACGGCTTCACCTCGGTGTACCAGTACAGGCACTGCACCGCCGCGCCGCTTGGGCCGGAGGCTGTGCCGTAGGACGACGAGCTGTAGCCCGACGACGCCGAGGTGGACGTAGAATCCAGCCCGCTGCTGGAGGACGAGGATGAGGAAGAAGAGGACGACGAAGAAGACGATGAGGACGACGAGGAGGAAGAAGATGACGAGGAGGAGGACGACGAGGAGCTGGTGACCCCAACCGCGGAGCCGCTGTACAGTAGGGTTAATGTTTTTGTCCCCGCGGCGCCGTCGGCCGTCAGCCCGTTATTGTTCTGGAACAGGATCACGGCCGCCTTTGTCAGCACGCCGTAAACGCCGTCCGCGCTTACGCTGTAGCCAAGGTTTTTCAATGCCTGCTGCATGGTTTTGACGGCGGAGCCGCTATCGCCATAGCGCAGGGTTGTATATGTGGTTGATGTGGTTGTAGTCGTTGTTGTCGTTGTGGTCGCAGAGGAGCTTGCGGATACCGCCGACGAGGAAAACAGCTTGGCATATGTAACCGATCCCACCACACCGTCCACGGTTAAGCCGTTTGCCTTTTGAAACGCATAAACCGCCGACCGCGTGCCCTTGCCAAAATCCCCGTCCAGGCTGCCCGTATAGTAGCCCAGCGACTTGAGCTGCGTTTGGATGGTAAGCACCACGCTGCCGCTGTCGCCCCTACGCAGCGACGTGGAAAACGTAGACGAACCGGAAGAGGAACTGGAGGATGTTGATGAAGAAGTAGACGAGGATGAGCTGTTTGCCGCGCTGTAGAGCAAATTCAGCGTTGTGGTGCCGGCAAGGCCGTCCGCCGTAATCCCCTGCGCCTTTTGAAACGCAATCACAGCCGCGCGGGTGAGCAAGCCAAACTTGCCGTCCGCCGAGCCGATGGTATAGCCAAGGCCAAGCAGCGCTTCCTGCATCAGGCGCACGCGCTCGCCGCTGTCGCCGTACTCCAGCGTTGAAGAACTGGAAGCCGTAGCAAAGCCGGAGGTATCAACGTCGCTTTCCTCATACAGGGCGCTAAGCGTCAGCGTGCCGGCCTTGCCGTCCGCTTCCAGCCCAAGGCTTTTCTGGTAGGCCTTTACGGCCTCTTCCGTGCCGGTGCCAAAGCGGCCGTCGATTGTACCGTCGTAATACCCCAGCGTGTACAGCGCGTTTTGCAGCTTGATCACGTCGCTCCCGCTGGAGCCGAATTCCAACGTTTTATAGGTTGTCAGTGCGGATACACCGGATGTACATATCATGACGATCGTCATCGCAAGCACTACCACGCGCAAGGCTATGCGTTGACCCTTCGTTTTCATCAAAATGTCCCCCTTATGATGCGCACAGGCGCAGTCCATTTCAGCGCCATTATAGCAAATAATTACGAACTCGTAAACACAATATTGCCAATTTGTTACGCTTATGATCAATGCCTTAAGATTTATGAACAAATTTCAGCAGGGAAGAATCCTTGCCCCATAAACGTTTGATTGACGGAAGGGGATGCCGTATGAAGCGAATAATTTTTTTCTTTTGGATCGGCGTATTGCTGATCACGTCCGCGGCGGCGGACTGCCTGCAGATTGACGCGGATACGCTGGCAACGGGCGCCTCGTTATCTTCCCGCATGCAGGGAATCCGCATTCAGGCCACGGTGGAGCCGCCCGCCGATGTACGGCTGACCATCACACAGACAGACACCGGCACGGTGATCTACGATAATACGTACGGCGAGCGCAGCGGTACGTTTGATTCGGGTGATATTTACCTGCCCTATACCGGCCAGGCCGCCACGGAGTATACCGTTTCGCTGCAAATCGCCGACGATACGCTCACCTTTACCTACACCGGCCTGCAGGCGCGGCTGGAAAACAACAGCGCCTATGCCCTCGGCCCGCGTATGGGCGGCGACTGGCCGATGGCCACGGTGATTGATCTGTCCCAATCCGGCACCACCGTCCCGATTATCGCAAGCAACCTGTATGTGATCGGGCAGGCGACCTTTGCGGTGTCCGACGGCATGCTGACGGTGAGCACGTCCTTTGCGGCCTCCGCCAACGTGACGTTGCAAAGCCAGCGCGTGTATGTGCTGGGCAACCCCACCGCCGTATCCGCCGCCGTAAAGCAGCAGCCCGCATACGCCGTAGGCGATGCCATCGACGTTACCGGCCTTAAAACCGCGCTGGTGTGCGTATCCGTCAGCCTCAGCTACGATCCCTTCGGGCTATCCAATTTTACCTACAATGCAAATGACAGCGTGATCCAAAGCCAGGTCGCGCTTTTATCCCATTAATCACAGCGCGTTCGTCGTTGCAAACAGATATACAATATAACCGATCCCCGCGACTAGGTGCCACAGCAGCAGCACGCCGCCGGTGATCATGCGGGCCGCCTCCGTATGGGGGCGGCTGATGACGTGCGGGGTGCCGTCCCTGGCGGTGATGCGCCTGATCCATGCCGACACGCGATAGCCGTACAGCGGCAGGGTAACCGCCCACAGCATCAGTGCCGCGCCCATGACCGCCCAGCCGAAGTTGCCGTCCTGCGCGCGGTAGCCGGTTTCGGAAAGGATCAGCATCTGCAGGATCGCCACGGCGTCCAATAACAGCACGAGGATGAACAGCGGCTTTTTAATCGTTTCCCGATCGGTAAACGTAAGGAGGACAAACAGCGGAAACAGCTGGGTAAACAGCACCAGCCGCAGCACTTCCAGCGTTTTTTCGCCGCTGACGGAAAGCGTGATGCCGCCCTGGCTTTCGATAATGCCGCCGAAATAGAACAGGAACTCAAGCAGTATCACCAGTATCGCCGGCGCCGCCGCCGCCAGCAGCCGCAGATAATAGGCGCTGCCCTTAGGATTTTGAATCCAGCGCACCAGAAAATACAGCCCTGCCGCCGGCAAAAACGCCTGTAAAAAGGTAGGCTTGATCAGCGCGCTTGCCAGCAGCAGCACCGCGATCCACGCCGCGTGCTTCCACGAAAGGATCTCGCGCTTTGCCAGATAGCGCTCTTCCGCCGCCGCGATATAGGAGATTGATACAATCATCGGCGCCATCAGCGCGATCTGCGTGGGGCTGTGCCACGGGTTTGGCGAGCCGCCGCCCACAAACACCGTGGGGTTGACCCACGGCACCCAGATGGACGCGACCAGCGCCGCGCACAGCCCGCATGCCGCCGCCATGATGCCGCCGCGGCCGATCAGCCGCCGTGCCAGCGCAATTAGCGCCCAGGTTTCCAGCCCCTTGCACAGCGCGGTAAACAGCAGCGCGCTCCAGTTTGCGCTCAGCCCCGTCTGCATCAGCAAAAACACGCAGATGCGCCACATCGGGTGCGCCGCCTGCCGGATAAACGACTTGGGATCGGAAAGCGTCGCCTGTCCGGCCCACAGCGTGTGAATGGCGATATCGCTTTGCTCCCGTAAAAGCAGCGCATGAAAAATAAACGCGCTGAGCACCGTGATCCCCGCGACCGCCAGCCACTGCCACCAATCGATGCGTTGTATCCGTTTCATACCCTATTCCTCCAAATCGACGGTCGAGCGATACACATATCCCTCGGAGTTTTCGGCCACCGATATAAAATCAGGCACGGTAATACGCAAATGCTTGGTGAGGATCCACCGGCACTTGCCCGTGTTGTCGTTAAACATAATGCCGGACTGGATACCGAGCCCCGGGTCCAGCTGCGCCATCACCTGAATGTCCATCATCTCGGTGCGTACGGTGTTTTGGAACGGATCGGTGGCATCTGGATCGTAGGTAATGGCCTCGCACAGCGTTTGTATCTTCTGGGAAAACGGCTTGGGATCAAACCGGTATTCATCGGCAAAGGCGCCTTCAGGCGCGCCGGTGGCAAGCAGGATCAGGATGGCGGCGCAGCCCGCGAAGTATGCGATCGGCACGAGCTTTTGTTCGTTCAGGATCAGCCATGCGATCACAAACCACAAAAACGGCGCCAGCGACCGGTAGTCCGCCCAGTCAAGCGTCTCGTAAAACAGGATAATTACCATCCATGGCAGCAGCAGCAAAAGGAAGCACATCACGTACAGCCAGCGGTTGCCTTTTTTCAGGATCACACCCAGCAGGCATAAAAGCGTTACCCCGCAGTACAGCCACCGCTGCGCCACCTCGCCGACGTTGGCCAGCTCCAGCACAAAGTAGTTGTACAGGTTTTTCAATGCGTGGAACCAGAACATCTCCAGCGCTTCCATAAAATCGGCGCGCAGGAAATGATACAGAAAGCCCGATTCGTACGGGCTGGTGATCTTGCGGGTGAACGCGTTGATAAAGAACGAAAACACCACAACCGCCACAGACCACAGGACGGTTTTCAGGTTCATGCGCTTGCCGCAGGCCACAAACACCACCGGCAAAAACAGCAGAAAATAAATGATGCGGTACACGCTCATAAACGTGACGGTGATCAACGCGCCGATCAGCATCGGCACGCTTACCTTTTTATGCAGCCGCAGCAGCAGTCCCGCATACAGCATCAGCAAGCCGTAGTTGGCAAGCTCCGTCATCGAGGTGCAGCAATACTGCACAAACGGCGCGTAGACCAGCATGGCCAGCGACAGCGCAAGCGCCGTACGCGGCTTGGGCCGCACCAGCAAAAGTAGCGCGATCGCGCCCGCGGATATCCATATTGCGTTGCAGATAATAATGGAGGAATACCCCCAGCCGAACCCGTAGGCAAACCACGCGTACAGAAGGATGGGCGAGGGCCCGTGTACGCTGAGCACGCCGATGTCGGGGATCAGCTCGCCGATGCCGATATAGCCCGTATGCGCGCCGTAATGGATCCACGAATACACGCTGCGCCAGTAGTCCAGCTCGTCCGACCAGACGGGAATGGCCGCAAAGCCGTTCTTGCCGAGGATCAGCGACAGGATCCCCACGCCCAGAAACGGCGTGAGAACGAGCATCCCCCAGGCTGCGGCAGTCGCCAAGCGGCGGCGGTTGGTGTTAAGCAATCATTTTCCTCCTACAGGGAGATTTCAAAGCAGTGATACATTTTATCGAAGCCCTCCAGCGTAAAGGTACCGGCCTCGCGCACCGTAACGCCGGCGAAAAACCGCAGTGCACGGTCGTTTTCGGCATAGGTATCCGCGCGAAAGGCGTCGCAGCCGATGCTTTTGCCATAGGCCTTGGCAAAGTCCACGGCCTGCCTGCCGTAGCCCTTGCCGGCGCGGCTGGGATGCACGGCGATGCGGTGCAGGCACACGGGGTTATCGCCCAGCTGCCAGTCCACGTCCCGGTACTCCGGCTCGTTGCCGCCCACGCACAGGGCAAACACGCCGGCCAGCCCTTCTTTGTCGGTCATCTTGTACAGCCGGCCCTCGCGGATGTCCTCCTCCAGCAGCGCCGCGCAGGGGTACCTGCCCCAGTGCCACTGGTACAGGCTGCGCGCGTGCATATCGTCGATCACCCGCTGGTACAGTTCAAAAATCGCCGGCAGATCGTCCGCCGTAGGTTTGACAATGCGCATGGGTTATGCCTCCTCGGTGTACATGGCGTAGAGGTTTGCGTACACGCCGCCCTTTTTCAGCAGCTCCTTATGCGTGCCCTGCTCCTCGATGCCGTTTTCGGTCAGCACCCAGATGGTGGCCGCGTTTTTGATGGTGGTCAGGCGGTGGGCAATGGTGAAGGTGGTGCGTCCCTGCGACAGCTTTTCCAGCGACTGCTGCACCAGGCGCTCGCTCTCGTTGTCCAGCGCGCTGGTCGCCTCATCCAGAATCAGGATCGGCGGGTTTTTCAGGAAAACACGCGCGATGGAAATACGCTGCTTCTGCCCGCCGGACAGCTTAACCCCGCGCTCGCCAACAAACGTGTTGTAGCCATTGGGCAGCGCGGAGATAAACTCGTGCGCGCCGGCAAGCTTGGCGGCCTCGATCACCTTATCCTCGGTAGCGCCGGGCATGCCGTAGGAAATGTTGTTGAACACCGTGCCGGAGAACATGTACACGTCCTGCTGCACCACGCCGATGTTCTCGCGCAGGGAACGCTGCGTGAGGGTGGTGATATCCTTGCCGTCGATCAGAATGCGCCCGTCGGACAGGTTGTAAAACCGCGGGATGAGGTTGCACAGCGTCGTCTTACCCGATCCGCTGGGCCCGACCAGCGCCACGCGCTCGCCGGCCTTCACCTTCAGGTTGATATCGGCCAGCACATCGCGGTCGTTATCCGAATAATGGAAGCTGACATGGTCAAACGTCACGTCGCCCTTGACATCCTTGAGCTCGGTCGCATTGGGCGCGTCCTCCACGTCGGGCTTTTCATCCATCAGGGTGCAGAAGCGCTCGATGCCCGTCATGCCGTTTTGGAACTGCTCGGTAAAGTCCACAATACGGCGGATGGACGTAAGCAGCGTGGACACATACAGCAAAAACGCCACATAGTCGCCCGCCGTGATGGCGCCTTTGATCAAAAACATCGCGCCGGCCATCACCACGATGATGTACATCATGCCGTCGATCATCCGCGTGGAGGTGGAGAACTGCGCCATCAGGTTGTAGCCGCGTTTTTTGATGTTGATAAACTGCTCGTTGTTCTGCTTGAACTTCTCAATCTCGATAGGCTCGTTGGCAAAGGATTTTACCACGCGGATGCCCAGCAGGCTGTCCTCCACCTGCGCGTTGATCTCGCCCAGCTGGTGCCGCCGCTCCTGAAACGTGCCGCGGAAGCGCTTGCGGAAAACCAGCGTGATCACAAACATAATCGGAAGCGACCCGAAGATGATCAGCGTGAGTGTGGGATTGATGGAAAACAGCACGCCGAACGACACCGTGATCTTGATGCCTGCGATGAAAAACTCCTCCGGACAGTGGTGGGCGAACTCCGTAACCTCGAACAGGTCGGAGGTAATGCGCGCCATGATCTGCCCGATCTTGGCGTTGGAATAGTAGGCAAAGCCCAGCGATTGCAGGTGCTTAAACAGGTCCAGCCGCATATCGCGCTCGATGTACGAGCCCATGATATGCCCCTGCGCGGTCATGTAGTAGTTGGCGGCGGCGTCCACCAGGCGCAGTGCCAGATAGAACAGGCCGATTTTTACCACATAGGCCACCGTCAGCGCCGCGGCGCCGTCTACGGCCAGCTGGGTGATGTTGCGCACGATCAGCGGCAGGGCCACGTCGCATACGGTGGTCAGCGCCGCGCAAAACAGGTCAAGGATCAGCATGGGCAGGTATTTTTTAAAATAAGGGGCAAACCGTTTCATCAAGGCAGAGGTACTGATGGTGCGAATTTCCGGTTGCATACAGTCTCCTTAAAATTGTTAAGAGTAAAAAGTAATGCTGAACGTTAACAGCACAGGCAAATGCTGGATAAAGCGCCTGCGCGCTACTGGCCGTCGGTGCGCACCAGGCCTGTATAACGCAGAAGATCGGTCAGCTGATCCTCCTTGGACAGGGGGATGTGCACGACATATGCGGCGTCCTCGCCCTGCGCCGCTACGCGGATGTAATCGTCCGAATCCATACGCACGGCGTCCATGCCGCTCATGGTGTACAGGGTATCCACACGGATGGCGTAATCGGAATCCTGCAAAAGCGACACCGCGCTTGCCGGACGGATAGAATCGATCGTCATCACCTGCCCGTCGGTAAACTGGTAGGTGAGCGTCAGCCTGCGGGCATAGCCGCCATGGTAGGCCGTATCATACAGCGCGGCCTTCTGCAGCGTTAAAATATCGCCCCGCAGCTGCATGACCGAGGTGCCAAAGCTGACGGCAGCGGCCGAAATATCGATATTGCCGGCCATCTCCTGCCCCGTCATCGGGATCTGGATAACCTCCTCCTGCGAGGTTTGGCTGAGCAGCACTTCGTCATCGTCGTCGGGCTCGCCCAGCAGCAAAAACAGGTACAAAAACGCCAGCGCAATGCAAAGCGCCAGGATGATCAGTATTCTTTTCACCACGGCCTTCCATTTGGCCGGCGGCTTTTGCTCGGGCTCGTCGGAAAGCGCCTTTTGCTTGGGGAGGTTGTCGCGCTGCGCGGGCTGGTCATACCTGCGCTTGACGGTTTCCACCTCATTGGGCATATCGGCAGGCGGCTTACGGTTTCCGTTTTGGTTCTTTTTAGTGTTGTCCACGCGTGTGTCTCCTATTTTGTGTCTAGGCGGATGTCATACTTTTGCAGCGCGGCATCCAGATAGCTGGTGTCCCCGTTGAGCTGATGGGCATAGCCGGCATAAAACGCCTGCATCAGCAGGGTGCGCTGCGCCGGGGTCAGGGTTTCGTCCCGCTGCATGGCCTGCAGCATTTCCGCCGCCGGCAGCGCCAGATATTTTGCGGCTTTGGACTGGTTGATATAGCCGAAAAACGAATGCATGTGCTGCGTAGAGCCCTTGAGAAACAGCCGGATAAAGTCCTCCGACAGCCGCTGCAGATACCGGCGCAGAAAAACCTCCTGATCGTCGCACAGGTTGAGGCATTTATCCAGGTCGGGATGATGGAATATCTCGCGGCGCAGCGCCTCGCGCTTATCCTTGTGCAGGGCTTTGGGCTCCAGGTATACGTTGAGGGCATAGCACTTGATGATAGAAAAATCCACGCCCCGCTTGCCGCGGTCGTACAGCCGGCCCAGATGCAGTATTTCCTCGGCGACATCCAGGCTGTCGGGATACTCCGCCTGCAGCGCCAGCAGCAGCTCGTGCTTTTTCATGGGATTTTGCTCGGCATAGACGGCATAAAGGTCCGGCCCGCCGGTGGCAAGCTTCGCCCCGCAGAATGGGCAGAACGCGGCGCTGTCCGCCGCGCTGATCGTTTTATGGCATTGTGGGCATGTAGTTTCAGCCATCCGAATTCCTCCATAAGGTGTCATCCATGTCCGACGGCATGCGCCAATCCCCGCGCGGTGACAGGCTGACCGAGCCGACCTTGGGGCCGTCGGGCACACAGTTGCGCTTGTACTGCTGGGTGAAGAAGCGGTGCAAAAACACCGTAAGCTGGGCTGTAATCTTTTCCTGCGTATACACGCCCGCAAACGCCTGCACGGCAAAGCGCCTGAGGCGGCGGTACCCGCTGCCCGAATCCATCAGGTGATAGAGGAAGAAATCATGCAGCGCGTAATCGCCGATAATCTCCTCGGTGCGCTGGCTGAGCTCGCCTTCGGATACCGGCAGCAGCTCCGGGCTGATGGGCGTGTCCAGCACATCCTCGCATACCTCCCGCACCGCGCCGCCGAAGCTGTGCTCGCTTAAATGGCGCACCAGCCGCTTGACGAGGGTTTTGGGGATGGAGCAGTTGACGTTGTACATGCTCATGTGGTCGCCGTTGTAGGTAGCAAAGCCGAGCGCCATCTCGCTCATGTCGCCCGTGCCCAGCACGATGCCCTGCACCTTGTTGGCATAGTCCATTAAAATCTGTGTGCGCTCGCGCGCCTGGCAGTTTTCATAGGTTACGTCGTGTTTGTTTTCATCCTGCCCGATATCCCGGAAATGCTGCTTTACAGCGGTTTCGATGGGGATCTCCAGCGCGGTCGCGTTGAGCGTTTCCATCAGCTGCCATGCGTTTGATTTGGTGCGCGTGCCCGTGCCCATGCCCGGCATGGTGATGGCATAAATGCCCCTGCGGTCGAGCCGCAGCTTATCAAACGTGCGGGCGGCCACCAGCAGCGCCAGCGTAGAATCCAGCCCGCCGCTCACGCCGATCACCACATGCTTGCAGTGGATGGCTTCCATGCGGGTCATCAGCCCCGTGCATTGGATATTGACGATCTCGGCCAGGTTTTCCTCGCCCTGCCCGTCAGGGGGCACAAAGGGCAGCGGCGCAATGGGGCGCAGCAGCGGCGCGGTTTCGTCCATAGCGGCGCAGGCCATCGGGATGGTGGTCATAGGTTTTAATGCGCGCGGCATCTGGTGAAAGCTGCCGTTGCGCTGGCGCTGATAGCGCAGGCGGCGCACGTCGATATCCGCGATCACGCGGCTGCCGTTGATGGTAAAGCGCTCGCCCTCGCCCAGCACCCTGCCGCTTTCGTAGATGCCCGTATAGCCGCAAAACGCCAGATCGCTGGTGCTTTCGCCAAAGCCGGAGCACGCGTAGGCGTAGCCTGCGTACAGGCGGCCCGACTGCTGCTTTAAAAGCTCACGCCGGTAGGCATGCTTGGTAACCAGCGCGTTGGACGCGCTGGGATTTAAGATGATGTCGGCGCCCTCCACCGCATAGCGGCTGGACGGCGGAATGGGCGTCCACAGATCCTCGCAGATCTCCACCGCGAAGGTGAAATCGCCCATATCAAACAGCAGGTCGCCGGCCAGCGGCGGCTGCGACTGCACATCCGCCTGCTCGCCGCTGACAAACCAGCGGGTTTCGTAAAACTCGTTGCCGTTTGGCAGATAGGTTTTGGGCACGATACCCTTTATCTCGCCGTTTTGCAACACCGCCGCGCAGTTATAAAGCCGCGAGCGCACGTTGACCGGCAGCCCTATCACCACGGCCATGCCGTGGGTCTGGGCAGCGATGTCCTCCATGGCCTGATACGCGCTTTCCTGCACGGTTTTGTGCAGCAGCAGATCGCCCAGCGTATAGCCGGTGATACAAAGCTCCGGAAACACGGCCGCCTGCACGCCCTGCGCTTCCAGCTCCCGCATTTGCTTGAGAATTTCCTGTTTATTCTTTTCCACGTCGCCCAGATGCACCCGCAGGCTCACCGCGGCGATGCGCGCAAAGTCACTCATGCAATATCCTCCGTTTGGCTAACGTGATATACCAACGTGAACCAACACCCGGTATAACAAAAACCCCATCACCGTCGTAACAGCTTATATTTAACAATTCTCAGGGGAACGGGGCATTATAGAACCTGTGCAGTGCCGAGTCGGATTTTCATCAGGTTGTGCTTGCGGAATCCGAAGTAATAGCAGCGCTACGTCGAGGATTTTGCAAGTGCAAGCTGGTGGAAATATGGCCGGCAATGCGCGGGGCTTTGTTCCCCGTTTTCCTGCTTAGGGAACTTGAATCAGCATCGTGTTCTGCTCGTCCATCTCGACCTTGAGGATCTTTGCCTTTTCCAGCGCCTTGAGCAGATCGGAAAAGCGCTTGAAGCCGAGCGCTCGCTCGGAAAAATCGGGATACACGGCCTGAATGTCGGCCTTGAGGATGGAGGGATTGATGCGGTCGAACCCGTCGTCCTTGTACTGCTCGAGGCGGTCGTGGAATGCCTGCACCCAGTTTTCCTTGGTCAGCTTGGGCGCGCCGCCGTTTTTGGCCGCCTGCTTGAGGGAGACCATGACGTTGAAGTTGTCGGAGCGCACGGACAGGTTACCGTACTTCTGGTTAAGCTTGTCCAAAAGTTTGCCGAAGGTGGAGCAGCCAAACGCCTTTTCGTTAAAGTCAGGGCGCAGGCGCAGGATAATGCCCTTGAGCTCGCTGGCATACAGCTCGTCGTTGTCGGTCTGTTCATCAAGGATACTCTCGATCAGCTTGTTGAGCTCCGCCTCGTCCAGCGGTTCCTTCTCCTCGGCCACCGCCTTTTTCTTGCTGGCCGGCTTGCGGGAGCGGCCGCCGACGTTTTCCAGAAACTGGAATTCGTTGCAGGCGTTGATGAAGATGGTGGACGCCGCCTCACTGCGGCTGATGCCCAGCACAAACTTGCCCATACTCTTGAGCTTGCCCACCAGCGGCGTGTAATCGCTGTCGCCGGACACGATGCAGAAGCTGTCGATCAGCGGGTTGGTGTATGCCACCTCCAGCGCGTCGATGACGAGCAGGATGTCGGCGTTGTTTTTCTGGCTGATGCCGTGCCTTAGCGACGGCACCACCGTAAACGTATTGGACAGCAGCACTTCCTTCAGCCCCGCGTACTGGTCGGTATACCCGTACACCTTGCCCAGCAGCACGTCGCCGCGGATCTTTACTTTTTCCAACACGTTCAAAAATGTGGGCGTTTTCGCGCCGCAGTTTTCCAGGTCTACAAATAATGCAAATTTCGGCAGAATAATCATTCCTTTTTTATAGTATGTCCGATGTTTCCAACAGAAACGAGGAACGACCTCCATGCATCCGAACGGAAATCCAGTCCTTCGTCCCCTTGTTTTTCGTTTCCCGTTAAAGCCAAGCAGCAATAGGGAAACGATGATGAAAGCGCCTGTGCGATGCCGCGTTAGATTTTTCTCATATTGTGCTTGCGCAATCCGAAGTAGTAGCAGAGCTACGTCGAGGATTGCGCAAGTGCAAGATGGGGAAAATATAACCGGCCGCGTGCGGGGGATTTCGTCAGCGTTTTCCTATATGCGGAAAGTAAAACGGTCCCCCCGAATCCACTGTTGGCTGGTGTGGAGGGGATGCTCGTGCTGATCGTACACCAGCTGCTCCAGCAGCAGCAGCGCGTTGCCGGACTTGATCTCCAGCAGCTTGCTGATCTGCCCCGCGGCGCTGCGCAGCGAGATATCGTGCACGGCGCGGCCGGGCACCAGCCCGTGCCGGGATAAAAGCTGATACAGCGAACCCATAAGCGACTCCGTTTCCAAAAACGAAAGCGCCGTGGAAAAGCGGTTGTATTCCACCATCACCGGCGCCCCGCCCGACAGGCGCAGCCGACAGATGGAAATGACCTCGGCGCCCTTTTCCACGCCGAGTTTTTGCTGATCGGCCTGGGTTGCCGCCTCACGCTTGCACTCAATCAGGCGTGTTTCCGCTTTTTGCCCGATCTGCGCGCAGGCATCCGAAAAGCTGGTTACCAGACCCAGGTCCCGCTGGATCTTCTCCTGCGCCACAAAGGTGCCCTTCCCCTGACGGCGCACCAAAAGACCCTCCTGCACAATCTCATCCAGCGCCTTGCGCACCGTAACTCGGCTGACCCCGTAGTTTGCGCACAGCGTTTGCTCGCCCGGAATTCGCTCCCCGGCGGGGTACACGCCGGCGGTGATATCGTTGCGCAGCGTCAGCATCAGCTGTTTGTACAGCGGCCTTTCGCTCGTCTTTTGCAGCGGGCTTGTTTGCAACACGCCACCTCCCCGTTGAGGAATCCAGTATACCGCAAACGGGTTAAATCAGCAAATTCTACTCCAGTATCGAGATCAATATATCTTTGTCAATCATGAATTTGAGGGTATCGTCAATCACGCCGGCGGGCATCTCCATCACCACGGGGAGCATGTAAAGCCCGATGGTGGGGGCCCAGCGCGATTTATATTCCTGCAGGTACATATCGTTGAGGCTGAAAAAGTCGTTTTGCGGATACTCCACATCGGTAAACACGCTGTTGTCCACCTGCGACAGTGCGCCGGAGAAATAGACCGAAAACGCGGGCAGGCCGGTCTGCGGATGGATCCAATCCACGGTCAGGTCCAGATCGTAGGGCAGCTCCGCCGCCGTGCGCGACCAGCTGCATGTAAGCGTCAGCGGCGCGGGCACCTCTTCAAACACATAGCCGTCCATCTGCGCGGTCACGGTGCTCTCGCCCGTAAGTGCGCCCTCCACGGGCAGCCCTTCGCCCTCCAGCGATAGGGAGACCGCCAGATCGCCCTCGTACGTTACGGACGCCAGCGCCGTAAAGCTGATGGAATCGCCCGTGTCGATGCCGCGGTAGGTGAAGGTGGTCCAGTAATCGGTGGGGATTGGCAGCTGCAGGCTGATATCGGTAACGCCGTCGGACACCGATTTGGTGAACACCTCGATATCGCCGATCGTGCAGACCATGCCGGTTTCCGTTTCCTGTACGGTCATCCCTTCCTCGTCAGGATCGAGCTCATCAAGCACAAACTCGAGGCTTGACAGCGTATCGGTTACCATGTACGAAGCATACAGCTCGGCCAGCAGCGCGTCGAAATAGCAATACACGCGATAGTAGCCGTCGTCATCGGTGGTGATATAATCCAACGTTTCGCACAGCTCGTACAGGCGCTCGTAGGGAACGACATAGACTGTTTCCCCGTCGTTTTCTTCCGCCGCAACGGGCTGGGCGTTATCCGCATCGAGGTACACGTCCCCGTCCGGCTCGGCCGGCGCGTCCTCGCGCGCTTCCCGGATCATCTCGGCCACGGGCGTGTAGAAGCTGTCGGCGATAAACCAGGTTGCGTTGGGATAGAGGAACATCGCGATATACTGCGTGGGCAGCTCCGTAAAATAATACGGCTTGAGCATAAAATCGAAAAAGTTGTGCATCTGGAAGTGCACGGGATCGTTCATCAGCATCGGGGTGATGAGATAGCGGTAGCTGTGGGCGCCGTCATAGGTGAACGGGATCTTCTCCTCCCCGTCGATGCACAGGGCGGCTTCCATATACACGCGGCTTTGCGGCTGCAAAAAGGCTTGCCCGTTCAGGCTGCCGCTGAGGGTAAGGCGCGACAGGAAGCTTTCCCAATCGGCAAGATGCGCCTCGCTTTTTGGAAACGCGTCGGCATGCAGCCCCACACCCAGCGTGAAATCCACATGCGTGGAGGTATCCTCAATCAGATACGTATCCGCCATCGCAGCGGCCGGCAGCACCAGGCACAAAATCAGGGCAAGGATGCGCAGGGTGATTGCTTTCATGGATTTCAATCCTCCTTCGTCGGGGTTGGAACTACTATGCAGTATACCACAGCCATGGCGCCGCCGCGGAATTTTGTTACGAGTTTTTCGAGCGGCTCAGCATCCGGGCGCGCTGCTCGTGGCTGAGCTCGCGCTTGCGCATGCGCAGATTTTCGGGCGTGACCTCCAAAAGCTCATCGTCGTCGATGAACTCCAGGCACTCTTCCAGCGTCATCGGGTGCACGGCGACCAGGCGCAGGCTGTCCTCGCTTGCGGAGGCGTTGCGCATGTTGGTAACGTGCTTTTGCTTGCAGACATTGACCACCAGATCGTCGGGCCGCGCGTTCTGCCCGCAGATCATGCCCTTATAGACCTTGGTCTGCGGCGTGATAAACAGCGTGCCGCGCTCCTGCGCGCCAAACAGGCCGTAGGCCGTGGCTTCGCCGGATTCAAAGCAGATCATCGCGCCCATGGAGCGGTGCGGGATATCGCCCTTTTGCGGCTCATAGTCTTCAAACACAGCAGACATGATGCCCTCGCCGCGCGTATCGGTCATAAACTCGCTGCGATAGCCAAACAGCCCGCGCGACGGCACCAGAAACTCCAGCCTTACGCGGCTGATGCCGTGCATGCTCACCATCACGCCGCGGCGGCGGCCGATCTTTTCGATCACCGCGCCGGCGTACGCCTGGGGCACATCCACCACCATACGCTCGATCGGCTCGCAGGTTTTGCCGTTGATCTCCCGATAGATGACCTGCGGCTTTGAGACCTGAAACTCGTAGCCCTGCCGGCGCATGTTTTCAATCAGGATGGACAGGTGCAGCTCGCCGCGGCCGCGCACCTCGAAAGAATCGGGGCTGTCGGTATCGTTGACACGGAGGCTGACATCGGTCTGCAGCTCCTTATACAGCCTTGCGCGCACCTGCCGGCTGGTGACAAACCGGCCCTCGCGGCCGGCGAGCGGGCTGTTGTTCACCGAAAAGGTCATAATTACGGTCGGCTCGGTGATGGAGACAAACGGCAGGGCTTCCACCGCCTCCGCGTCGCACACCGTGTCGCCCACGGACAGGTCTTCCAGGCCGGACAGCGCCACGATGTCGCCCATCGAGGCCGTATCGGTCGGCTGGCGCTTGAGGCCGTCGAAGGTATACAGGCTGGTCAGCCGCAGCGGCTGGCTCTGCGTGCCGGTATCATAATTGGTTTTGATCACGTTCTCGCCCACGTTGAGCGTGCCGCGGTTGATGCGCCCGATACCGATGCGGCCCACGTACTCATTGTAGTCGATGGTGGAGATCAAAATCTGCGCGGGGCCTTCCAGATCGCCCTCGGGGGCGGGAATGTGGTTCAAAATGGTCTCAAAGAGCACGGTCAGGTCCTCTTTGGGGTCGTCCGGATCCAGCGTGGCGGTGCCGGTGCGCGCGGAGGCGTAGATAATGGGGCGATCCAGCGCGCTTTCATCCGCGCCCAGGTCGATAAACAGATCCAGCACCTCATCCACCACCTCGTCGCAGCGGGCGTCGGCACGGTCGATCTTGTTGATAACCACGATCACGGGCAGTTTAAGCGCGAGGGCTTTGCGAAGCACGAAGCGCGTCTGCGGCATGGGGCCTTCAAAGCTGTCCACCAGCAGCAGCACACCGTCCACCATCTTGAGCACGCGCTCCACCTCGCCGCCGAAATCGGCATGGCCCGGGGTGTCGACAATGTTGATTTTGCTGTTTTTATAGTGCACGGCGGTGTTTTTGGCCAGGATGGTGATGCCGCGCTCGCGTTCCAAAGCGTTGGAGTCCATCACGCGCTCAACCACCTGCTGGTTTTCGCGGTACGCGCCGCCCTGCTTGAGCATCTCGTCCACCAGCGTGGTCTTGCCGTGGTCCACGTGGGCGATAATGGCAATGTTACGGATATCTTCTCGTTTCATATTATACCTTTCGTATTTCAAAAGCCGATATGTTGGCGTAGGATTTGTCAGTACGTGACGCGGGACGCGGTTTCGGTGAGCGCCAAGCCTGGGTTGTTTTCCAGCGCCAGGCGGATCGACCACTCGTTCTCAAACAGGAGCACGGGACGTTCGTCGCCGTCTATGGCGCGGCCGCTGGTGGACGTGAGTTTCAGGTCGGGTATGGGCACGGGGGGATCGCCCTCCAGCCAGCGCACGAAGCGGAAGGAGAGGCTGTCTTTGAGCATGGTCACGTTGTACTCGGTCTTGAGGCGGTGCTCCAGCACGTCAAACTGCAGCATGCCGACCACGCCAACCAGCAGCTCTTCAAAGCCCGTTTCGTTGCGCTTGAACAGCTGGATGGCGCCTTCCTCGGCCAGCTGGGTAAGGCCCTTCAAAAACTGCTTGCGCTTCATGCTGTCCTCCGGCCGCACGCGGGCAAAAAACTCCGGTGCGAAAATGGGGATGGAGGAAAACTTAAGCTTGGGGCCGTCACTCAGTGTATCGCCGAGGTGGAATATCCCAGGGTCGAACAGGCCGATGATATCGCCCGCGTAGGCCGTTTCCACCGCCTCGCGCTCGTTGGCCATAAACTGCTGGGGCTGCTTTAGCTGCACCTGCTTGTCCTCGCCGGACAGCCACACGTTCATATCCTTTTGAAACTCGCCCGATACCACGCGGATAAACGCCAGCCGGTCGCGGTGGGCGGGGTTCATGTTGGCTTGAATCTTAAACACGAAACCGGAGAAAAAATCGCTGTCGGGCTTCACCAGCCCCTGATCGCTCTGGCGGGCCAGCGGCTTGGGCGTAATGGAAAGAAACGCCTCCAAAAACGGTTCCACGCCGAAGTTGGTGATTGCCGAGCCGAAGAACATCGGCGTCAGGTTGCCGGAGAGCACCTGCTCCAGATCAAACGGGTCGCCCGCAACGTCGAGCAGCTCGATCTCGTCGCGCAGGCGCTTCATATAGTGCTGATCGAGCCTGCCTTCCGCTTCTTCTACGGAAATGCGGCTCTTGGCCGCAATGCGCGCGCCGTGCTCGCCGCCGGAATACAGGTCGATCTTCTCGGAATCGCGGATATACACGCCCTGAAAATCGCCGTCTACGCCGATGGGCCAGTTCATGGGCACCGAGCGCATGCCCAGCACGTTTTCGATTTCTTCCATCAGCGAAAACGGATCCTTGGCCGCGCGGTCCATCTTGTTGACAAAGGTGAAGATCGGGATGCCGCGCATCTTGCACACCTTAAACAGCTTGATTGTCTGCGCTTCCACGCCCTTGGCGGCGTCGATGAGCATCACGGCGGCGTCCGCCGCGACGAGCACGCGGTAGGTGTCCTCGGAAAAGTCCTGGTGGCCCGGGGTATCCAATATATTAATATGGTAGCCGCCGAACGAAAACTGCATCGCCGACGTGGTGACCGAAATGCCGCGCTGCTTTTCGATATCCATCCAGTCGCTGGTGGCATGGCGTTCGGCCTTGCGTGCCTTCACGCTGCCCGCCTGCCGGATCGCGCCGCCGTAGAGCAGCAGCTTTTCGGTAAGCGTGGTCTTGCCCGCGTCGGGGTGCGAAATAATCGCGAAGGTTCTTCGCTTTTCGATCATTTTCTGATGTGCCTTGGTGGTTGCCAGTTGTGTCATGGGATATGGAGCCTCCGCTTGTTGGTCGGGTGGGAAACGGCGAACCAAAGGAGAGCCCGCATTGCGGGCACCAACGGTATATTATGACAGACAGCGGTGCGAAAGTCAACGATTCTCCCACTCGCCGGCTTCAGTATATCAGCCCTTCCCCAGTTCCTCTTCCACCAGCCGCGCGCAGCGCCGCACATACTCGGCGCAGGGACGGTCGGCATTGTCTCCGCCCGTCTTTTTGGCGGGTGAGGCGGTGACGCCGAGGCGGTCGAGCAGATCGCGGCAGATGACGGTGCCGTATGCCGCCTTGAACTTTTCCGCCTTATCCTGCACGGCGGCGTAGATTTGCTGTTTGCCCTCCGCGTCGTCGGGCGCCACATCGGGGCGGATCATGTTGATAGCCATCGCCGCGGCGGTAAATGCACCGCAGGTTTCCCTCAGCCCGCTCACGCCGCCGCCCATGGACAGCATCAGCTTGAGGGCAAAGGTTTCGTCAAGCCCCATTTCCTCGTGAAATGCGGCAAATACGGATTGCGCGCAGCTGTAACCCTGTTGAAAATAATCGTTCGCCTGTTGTTCCTTAGGGGTCATGGGCGTCACTCCTTTGCGGATAGCATTGGATACAGTATCGCACAAATTGCCGCCGCAGACAACCGCCGTGCGCGCTTGAACCGCAAAAAGCCCTATGATAGAATAGACCCGACCATTTTGATCAACAGGAGTACCGCTTTGTGAAACAACCGTTATTGATCTACGGAACCACCAACCCGGGCAAGCTGGCCGCCATGCGCCAAACCCTAGCGCCACTGGGCATCCCGATCACCGGCATCGGCGAGATCGCGGCCGATATCCCCGATGTGGCCGAAACGGGCTTGAGCCCGCTGGAAAACGCCCGCCTGAAAGCCCTTGCCTATCACGCGGCGCTTAATCAAACGGTGTTCGCGTGCGATTCCGGCCTGATGATCGACGGCCTGCCGGAGGCGGAGCAGCCGGGCGTACATGTGCGCCTGGCAAACGGCAAGCGGATGACGGACGCGGAAATGACCGCGCATTACGCCGCCATTGCCGCGCGGCTGGGCGGCCGGGCCGCGGCACGCTACCAAAACGCGATCTGCCTGATCACCGCCGAAGGCACGCTGTATGAGCACAGCGGCGACGATATCTCCGGCGAAACATTTTATCTCATATCCACGCCGCATCCAAAGCGCGTGGCGGGTTTTCCGCTGGATTGCCTGTCCGTGCGCACGGACAACGGCCGATACTATTACGACTGTCCGCCGCCTGCGGACAACGCCACGCAGCCGGACGCCGGCTTTCGGGCGTTTTTCCGCAATGTACTGCGGGCGGAAATGGAGGAAGCTTAATGAAAATTGAAGAGATTTGGAGCCAGTGGAGCGATGCCGACGGGTTTACCGGCGTGTTTTCCGCTGCGGATGAAACCGGCGTTGTTTTTCAAAAATGCGCAGGCTTCCGCAACCGAAGCGAGCAGCTCCCCAACAACGCCGATACCGCGTTCGGCATCGCCTCGGGCACCAAGCTGTTTACGGGGTTGTCGGTCTGCAAGCTGATCGATGCGGGAAAGCTATCATTAGAGGATAAGCTGTGGGACATTCTGTCCTGTGATTTGGGGCAGATCGACAAGCGGGTTACGATACGCCATCTGCTTACCCATACCTCCGGCATCGGCGATTATCTGGATGAGGAAGCCGATGACTACGAGGAAAAATCCGAAGCGCTGTCCAGAACTTATCCCCTTTACCTGTGGGAAACCCTCGCGTATTACCTGCCGATGATTACGCCGCTTCCCCCCAAATTCGCGCCGGGCGAACGCTTCGGCTATTCCAACGCGGGCTTCATCATGCTGGGGCTCGCGGTCGAGGCCGCCGCCGGAAAGCCCTACCAGCAGTTTGTAACCGACGAGATCATCACGCCGCTCCAGCTGCGCCGTACGGGGTTTTACCGCATGGACAGCCTGCCCGCCAACACGGCCTGTGGCTATATGGAGGATGCGGACGGCAACTGGAAAACCAATCTGTTTACCCTGCCGATCATAGGCGGTTCCGACGGCGGACTGTTTACATGCGCACAGGATATGGCTACGCTCTGGCGCGCGCTGTTTGACGGCCGCGTCCTGTCGGAGGCCATGCAAAATGCCTTCCTTAGCCCGCAGGTGAAACGGGACGCGGACAGAAGCTACGGCTTTGGCGTTTACCGGATGGATCGCAGCCAAAAAACGGCGCACTACGCAATTGGCTGCGACGCCGGTGTACACTTCTTCTCGATCTATTTTCCGGAATTCAAGCTCACCGCGACTGCGCTCAACAATACGGAATATGATATCTTCTCCCTCATGGACGCCCTGTTCGCGGCGGCGCTCCCGTAATCACGCGCGCGTTCGCGGTTTCCTTACAATTGCAAAAATCCCATCCGGAAAAATTTGAAAAAACGCTTGACATGCGTTTTTTCTTGTGTTATTGTCCTATTGTGTTATTTAGATAATACAATAACACGTCATCGGAGGTGAAACCATGGCATGGCAATTTGACACCGACCGGCCGATCTACAAGCAGCTCAAGGAGCGTATTCTGCTCAAGATCGTATCGGGCGAATACGGCGCCGGTACGCAGCTGCCCACCGTGCGGGAGCTGGCGGAGCAAGCCGCCGTAAACCCCAACACCCTGCAAAAAGCGCTGACCGACCTGGAGCGCGACGGGCTGGTATACGCGCTGCGCACCAGCGGGCGCTTTGTAACCGAGGATAAGGCGCTGGTACGCAAGGCCAAGGATACCCTGGCTGCCGAAGTGATCGACCAATTTCTGGACCAAATGGAGGCCATCGGCTACACGGCGGACGAGGCCGCGGCCCTGATCCAGCACACAAAGGAGAGGAAATAAACCATGAGCATACTAACCTGTTCCAACCTGACCAAGCGGTTTGGAAGCACGACAGCGCTTGACGGCATCAGCTTTTCCATCGAGCCGGGCCGCGTGGTGGGTCTGCTGGGCCCCAACGGCAGCGGCAAGACCACGTTTATCAAGCTGTGCAACGGCCTGCTGACGCCCACTGACGGCACCGTTAAGATCGACAGCATGTCCCCGGGTGTGGAAACCAAAAAGATCGTATCCTATCTGCCGGAGAATTCCTACTTCAACGATTGGATGAAGGTGCAGGACATGCTTGCCTTCTTCAGTGATTTCTACAGCGATTTCGACGCCGCCCGGGCCGTCGAAATGCTGCGCTCGCTGGGCATTGCGCCGTCTGCGCAGATCAAATCGCTGTCCAAGGGCACCAAGGAAAAGGTGCAGCTGATCCTGGTGATGGCACGCAAGGCCAAGCTGTACCTGCTGGATGAGCCCATCGGCGGCGTGGACCCCGCCGTACGCGACTACATCCTGCACACGATCATCAAGAACTACAATCCGGAGGCCTCCGTTATCATCTCCACGCACCTGATCGCGGATGTGGAGCCGGTGCTGGACGAGGTAATCTTTCTTAAAAACGGCCAAATTGTGCTGCATGAGGACGTGGATACCCTCCGCGAGGAGAAAAACATGTCCGTCGACCAGCTGTTTCGGGAGGAATTCAAATGCTTGGAAAACTGATGAAATACGAGTTCAAGGCCACGGGGCGTATCTTTGTGCCGCTGTTTTCAGCGCTGCTGATCGTATCCGCCGTTACCCGCCTGATGGGCAGCCTGCGCTCCACCGCGCCGCATGTGATCGGCGTTACGCTGGCTTCCATGCTGATTGCCGCCGCGTTTGTAATTACGCTGATCCTTACCATCCAGCGGTTTTACAAAAACTTTATGACCAACGAAGGCTATTTAATGTTTACCCTGCCCGTGAACACCGACAGGCTGATATGGGCCAAGCTGATTGTCGCAACGGTGTGGACCCTCGTGTGCGGCGCGGTGGTCAGCTTATCCATCGCGATCATGTCAACCTCCGACACAAGCCTGCTGCACATATTCCGTTCCAATGCCGACTGGTCCATGCTTACGCTGGATGAAGGATTATTCTCGGTGGAGCTGATCGCCATATTTCTGGTAACGCTGCTGGACGGTATATTGAGCCTTTACGCCTGCATGGCGCTGAGTCTGTATTTCAACAAGCACCGCATCGCCATTTCGTTTGCCATCTATGTCGGCATGATTATCCTGTTCCAGATTCTGGCCGTTATCGCCGCAAGCATCATCAGCAATGCCAACATCTCGATAAACGAGGGCCTGCGCGTTTTCATTGACACCCATCCCAACGGCACGGTACACATGGCGCTGCTGCTGGCACTGCTGATCATCGCCGCTGTAGGCGCCGCGTTCTTCGCGCTTACGCGGCATATGCTGAAAAATAAATTGAACTTACAATAGGAGGAGGAACTTACATGAACATCGGTATCCGACTGCACGACACCATTGCCGGCACGCTGCCCCGGCGTGCGGCGGCCGCTGCCGCGCAGGGCTTTACCTGCGCGCACGTAGCGCTGTATAAGGTGCTGGACACGCCGCCCGCGCCGGCGGACTTTTCACCGGCGCTGGCAGCCACGCTGGTTAGGGAAACCGATCCGCTGCAAATCGCCATCCTCGGCTGCTACCTGAACCTCGCCCATCCCGACGAGGCCGAATATAAGCAGACGCTGGCACAGTACCTGGCCTACCTGCGGCTTTCGGCCTGGGTCGGCCGCTGCATCGTGGGCACGGAAACCGGCAATCCCAACGCCGAATACCGCTACGATCCCGCTTTTAGCCACACCGACGAGGCGCTGGCGCTGTTTATCAGGCGGCTGGAGCCGGTGGTAAAGGAAGCCGAGGCGCTGGGCACCACAATTGCAATCGAGCCCGTGTACACGCACATCGTGCATACGCCCCAGCGCGCCCGCTATGTGCTGGACACCTTCGCATCGCCCAGCCTCAAGATCATTCTGGATCCCGTCAATCTCCTGCATCCGGATAATCTCGACCGGCGCGACGATGTGATCGCCTCGGCGATCGACCTGCTCGGGCCGGACATCGCGGCCATCCACCTGAAGGATTATGTGCTGGAAAACGGCCAAATGCTTACGGTGCCCAGCGGGCAGGGCGTGATGGACGACCGGCCGGTGCTCGCCTATGCGGCGCACCATATGCCGGATGTGCCCATGACGCTGGAAAACACCGCGCCGGACAACGCCGCCGCGGCCCGCGCGCACATCGAGCGCGTATTTAACGAAGTCAAATAATACACAGGGGCTTCCGCCCCTAAAACCCTGATCAGGGGCAGTGCCCCT
>Ga0116152_10000707_pt1 | contig 27477 bp, 25 predicted proteins | sample AD_UKC119_MetaG_FD_89894 | JGI IMG/M metagenome (GOLD analysis project Ga0116152, IMG submission 89894) | Active sludge microbial communities of municipal wastewater-treating anaerobic digesters from Hong Kong - AD_UKC119_MetaG | ecosystem: Engineered > Bioreactor > Anaerobic > Digestate... | reverse complement strand
TGTCTTACTTGCTTACTGGTGGTCTTCAGAAGCACTACCCGTACCAATTACCTCTCTGTTACCAATCGTTTTATTCCCTACCCTTGGTGTATCGTCAATTGGTGATGCAACGGCCCCTTATGCCGCACCTACTATTTTCTTACTTATGGGTGGTTTTATTATGGCAACCGGGCTTGCGCGATGGAACCTCCATCGTCGTATTGCTTTGATGGTTCTGGTTCGGGTCGGCAATAACCCAACGGCTCTTATTGGCGGATTTATGACGGTTACGGCTCTTATTTCCATGTGGATCAGCAATACGGCCAGCACATTGATGATGCTCCCAATTGCCTTATCCCTGGCCAGTGAAATTATAAAAGAAAAAAGCGAGAAAAATGCAGGGTTCATTCTCTGTCTGGTACTTGGCATTGCTTACGGAGCAAATATTGGCGGATTTGGCACGCCGATCGGCACACCACCAAACTTGCTGGTTATTGCATTCATGAAGGAAAATTATGGCATTGACGTGAGCTTCCTATCCTGGATGCTCTTTGGAGTTCCGGCTACTCTTGTAATGCTGCCAATTGCCTGTTTTGTTCTGACCCGCTGGGCATTTCCATTTGAATTAGATCAAAATTCAGTGGCTCAGGAGCTTCTTCATCAGGAACTTAAGGAAATGGGACCTATGTCGACGCCTGAAAAAAGGATGGCATATACATTTGCGTTCATTGCCGCATTATGGATATTCCGAACACCCATTCAGAATAATCTGGGCATTATGCTTTGGCTAAGTGACGCATTAATATCCATCTTTGGCGCAATGATCATGTTCATGATCCCTGCCGGCTCAAAAGAGGAGCAGCACGCAACCCTACTTAACTGGAAAACGGCTGATACAATTCCATGGGGTGTTCTATTATTGTTTGGCGGCGGATTAAGTCTTGCGGCAGCCGTCAAATCAAGTGGTCTTGCCCTCTGGATCGGGAATGAACTCGGGGCCATTGGCACGTTTGATCTCATATTCATTATATTTATACTGGTATCCCTTGTCGTATTTCTTACCGAGCTGACCAGTAATACGGCAACCACCGCAACCCTTCTTCCTATTCTTGGTGCCCTTGCGGTGGCAACAGGACTTGACCCGATGATCCTATTCGTTCCGGTTGCAATTTCGGCTAGCTGTGCCTTTATGTTGCCCGTAGCAACAGCGCCCAATGCCGTGATATATGCCAGCGGAGAAGTTACAATTCCCCAGATGGCCTTTGCTGGATTCAGGGTGAATCTGTTTGCAATTGTTGCCATTACCAGCCTCAGCTATTTTCTGGTACCGATTATTTTTGGCTAAATTTACTGGACTTTTAACAGAATCAGTCCATATAGATCACTATGAGCGAGAAAAAAGCAAAAGTCGTTACATTCGGCTGCCGGTTAAATACATATGAGTCTGAAATTATCAGAAAGCATGCTGATGAAGCAGGGCTAACAGACGCGGTTATTTTTAATACCTGTGCTGTTACTGCCGAAGCCACGAGACAGGCCAAACAGGCAATCAGACGTGCCCGAAGGAAAAATCCGGAAGCCAATATTATTGTTACCGGCTGTGCTGCCCAGATTGATCCAAAACAATTTTCCGAAATGGAAGAAGTAAATCAAATCCTGGGCAACGAAGAAAAACTGACCGCCCGCAGCTATCAAAACTTTGGAATTGAACAATCAGAACGCGTCACGGTCAATGATATTATGTCAGTCAGGAAAACGGCCCCCCATCTGATTGACGGCTTTGAAGAACGTTCCCGCGCCTTCGTACAGGTTCAAAATGGATGTAATCACCGGTGCACTTTTTGTATCATCCCTTATGGCCGCGGTAATAGCCGCTCGGTTCCTGCCGGGGAAGTGGTCAGCCAGATCCAACAACTGGTAGATAACGGTTATAAAGAAGTGATTATTACCGGTGTTGATATTACGTCATACGGGCCGGATTTGCCGGGAAACCCAACACTTGGAATATTATGCCAGAAAATACTTAAAAATGTGCCGGATCTTGAACGCCTCAGATTAAGTTCAATTGACTCAATTGAAACCGATGAAGCCCTGTTTGACATTATTACAAGCGAACCGCGGATGATGCCGCATCTTCATTTATCGCTTCAATCCGGGGATAATATGATCCTTAAAAGAATGAAAAGGCGCCATAGCAGGGAGGATTCCATTGCGTTTTGCAATGCCGTCTTAACAGCACGCCCGGACGTTGTTTTTGGTGCTGATATCATTGCCGGTTTTCCAACCGAAACAGATGAAATGTTTGAAAATTCAATGGCCCTGGTGGAGGAATGCCATCTGACATACTTACATGTGTTTTCTTATTCGGAACGAGACGGCACGCCAGCCGCAAAAATGCCCCAGCTTGACCGAAGTATAAGAAAAGAACGTGCTGCAAGGCTTCGAAATCTGGGGGAAACAAAGGTTGATGACTATTTAAAAAAATCGGTTGGAAATCAGGTAAACATTCTTATTGAGAAAAATATAAAAGGCGAAAATGCGTCCATTGGCCATACAGAGCATTTTGCCCCGGCTAAAATTTCCGGCAGTCATACAGTGGGTCATATTGCAAAGGCCATAGTGACAGGCTATCAAGATGGACTACTTAATGCGGAAATAGTAAATGACTGAAACAGAAAAAAAGCTGGGCTGGTTCGGCCGTCTCAAACAGGGCCTTAAAAAAAGCTCCACGGCCCTTACCGAGGGCATTACAAATATTTTCACCAAAAAACGTCTTGATGCGTCCACGTTGGAAGAGCTGGAAGACCTACTGATTATGTCTGATTTAGGCGTGGCTGTCAGTGCCCGTGTTTGTGAACGGCTTTCAAAAAACAAATTTGATAAGCAAATCAGCGCCGAAGAAGTACAAGTCGCCCTTGCGGAGGAAATCGGTGAAATCATGCAGGATGTGGCAAAGCCCCTTATCATCAGTGGTGAGCATAAGCCACATGTCATTCTTATGGTCGGTGTTAATGGCGCGGGAAAGACGACGACAATCGGCAAGCTGGCCAAACAGTTTAAAAACCAGGGAAAATCAGTGATGCTGGCAGCCGGCGATACCTTCCGCGCTGCGGCAATTGAGCAACTTCAAGTCTGGGGACAACGCAATGACGTGCCTGTTGTCAGTGGTAAGGAAGGGTGTGACGCAGCTGGACTTGCCTATGACGCCCTGAGACGCGCGAAGGAAACAAACACCGATATTTTAATGATTGATACTGCCGGCAGACTTCAGAATAAAAGCCATCTTATGGATGAGCTTAAAAAAATCATTCGGGTCATTAAAAAATTTGATGAAGCCGCACCACATGATACGGTTCTTATCCTTGATGCAACGACCGGTCAGAACGCCGTAATGCAGACAGAGGTCTTTCTTGAACTAGCTGGGATCAGCGGCATTATCATGACAAAGCTTGATGGTACTGCCCGCGGCGGCGTCCTTGTTGCCTGTGCCGAAAAATTTAAACTGCCTATCCACGCGATCGGCGTTGGTGAAACAATTGATGATCTTCAGCCGTTTGATGCAGGAGATTTTTCAAAAATGCTTGTTGGTGTTGACGTAAAGTAAAAGGAAAATATGAAATGAACCAGATCATAAAGTTATTAATCGAGATTGGGCCAATTGTTGTATTTTTCTATGCCAACGGCACCTATTCAGATGCTGACGGTGCGGGTGGGATAATTCCTGCCACAAAAATTTTCATGGTTGCCATGATTATTTCAATGATCTTTTCTAAGATTATTTTTAAGAAAATTGCCATTATGCTTTGGGTGTCAGCCGGCCTGGTCGCCATTTTTGGTGGACTGACAATATATTTTGACAATGAAATATTTATAAAAGTAAAACCAACAATCCTTTATGGCCTGTTTGCGGCGACATTACTTGGCGGCTATGCGTTTGGAAAACCATTCATAAAAAACCTTATGGAAGCTGGCTTTCCTCCTATGGAGGAAATTGCATGGATGAAAATGAGCCGTAACTGGGGACTGTTTTTTGTGGGTTGCGCAATTTTAAATGAAATTTTATGGCGAAACCTCAGCAATGCAGACTGGATAGCCACAAAAATCTGGGTCTTTATACCGCTGAGTTTTATTTTCGCTCTGGCACAAATGCCAATCGTCATGAAACATCAGCTTGAAGAAGATGACGAAAAAGAAGATTAAATTCTGATGTCTAAAATTTGGCCAAGCTTTTCAAAAGCAGGCTTATTATTCACTTTTTGAGACGGATAAATACTCTCGCGAAGGTTTAAATTAGGGCTGCTTTGCCCTTCATCTTCGATGCTATCGCCGTTCTGAAGTTTCTGTAAATTTTTGAGACGAATATCATCCTGAATTTTTTTAAGGGCATCACGATTCTGCTGAATTAAGGCATCACGCTCATTTTGCCTTGTGGTAATCCGGCTTTCACGGGTCTCTGCAAGCTTCTTTTCCTGAAAATCCTCGCGCTGTGTCTGCTGCTGTTGTCTTGATGCATCAAGCAGCGAATTTAGTGAAACAAGTGTCTGTGACTGTGAACCAATTTTCATAACATTAACCAATATTAAAAAGCCCACTTACCGTTATGGAAAGTGGATTTCAGACTTTCTGCCCATTTGGATAATGTCTCTATTCTGCGACGTGGGATTGATTCTAACGCAAATTAGTTAATTTTTCCAGTTCTTTTTGCAATGCGTCTTTTTGCTCTTCGGGTGCATTTTCAATTGCGCTTTTCATGGCGGCAATCGCATCATCTTTCTGACCAAGAACGGCATATGCCCTGGACAACCTGAGCCAGCCCTCAATATTACCGGGGTTTTCCTGTTGTTTCTCTGCAAGCTGGTTGACCATCTGGCGGATAAATTCCTGTTGCTCATTTTTATCCATATTGCCAATGGCTTCTGCCTGTTCCGAACTTATTGCCGGTGCTTTTGTTTCAGGAAGGCCTTGTGCCAACCCCAGCTCTTTTTCAGCTCGACCAATCCATAAATCAACCAAAGCCTTTAAAGGATTATTCGCTTCCAGGCTTTTGCTGATCTTTACCCATTCACTATGGGCGGTTTCCACATCTCCCGCCTGAAAGTCGGCAAGAGCAAGATAATATTGCGGGCCTGGATGATCCGGTTTTATTTTTGCCGCTTTATTGAGAATGACGAGTGCCGCCGGTGTTACCCTTTCCTGTGCAGCAACAATCAGGCTTTCAGCATACATCAGCAGTAAATCAAAATTTTCCGGATCAAGTAAATGCGCCTGGTAAAGGTCTTCGGACGCCTCCTGAAAATTTCCAAGGCTCATTTCAAGCCGAGACAGATAAACAAGCCCACGGGCATCCGGCGGATGTTTGGCCAGCGTCTCGATCAATTGGGCTTTTAATTTTTCTGTCTTTTCTATTTCTTCTGCCTGTTCCTTATCGGTGCGGTCTTTGGTCACCTGTTTAACGGGATAATCCGGCATTCCGGGCGTACCAACTTTCCAGTAAAACACCCCTGACAAAATAAACACGGTTATTATTGATCCTGCAATGATCCAGTTTGGCTTCTCCGATTTAATGTGCTTATTTTCATAATCTGCAGCCTTTAATATTCGTCTTTCAATTTCAATTCGTGACCTTTTTGCTTCTTCCTCACTGATAAGCCCGCGACTTAGGTCATTTTCAAGTTCGTCCAGCTGAGCCTTATAAACATCTATATCAGGTGTGCCGGCCTCTTCGTCGGGCCTATTCTTAAAATAGGGCACCAAAATAATTGAAAGGGCAATAGCAGCAAAAAGGATCAGCGGAATTAAATACATTATTTTTCTGCTCCCTCATTAAGGAGCGAATTTAAACGCCGTTCTTCCTCAGGCGTGAGAGGAGCGACCTCCCCCAATGGTTTACGCTTGCTATAATTTCGATAAATTATATAAAAACCGATGAGCAATAATAGGATCGGCGAAAACCATAAAATTATCGTGGCACCTTCAAATGGCGGTTTTAACAAGACCCAATCACCATAACGGCTGGTCATAAAGGCAAGGACCTGTTCATCCGTATCCCCTTGTGTGATGCGCTCCCTAACAATAATTCTTAAATCCTTGGCAAGGTCTGCACCACTGTCAACAATCGACTCGTTCTGGCAGACAAGGCATCTAAGTTGTTTCATGATTCCCTGCGCCCGCGCTTCCTGCGCCGGATCTTTAAGCGGCATTTCATCAACACCAATCGCATAGGCAGAAAAAGATAGGCCAATAAATATAAGTAAGCTGATCAACCCCCTCATTTGTCAACACTTTCTATAATTGGAATGACTTTGTCCTCAAAATCCATTTCCTGAATGGGTCCGGCATGCTTATAGCGGATAATGCCGTTTTTAATAACATAGGTTTCCGGCACGCCATATACGCCAAAATCAATGGCAACGCGGCCTTTATTATCCGCCGCAAGTTTATAGTACGGATTTCCGCGTTCCTTGATAAAGCCATTTGTATCCCAGGATTTATCCTTATATGCAACGCCATAAATTTTATAGCCGCGCTTTTTCAGTTCCATTAGAAACGGATGTTCCACATAACAGGGCATACACCAGGACGCAAAAAAATTCACCAACACAACCCCGTCTTCCGCCGCAAGATCAGCAGAAGAAAAGCCGCCTTCTTCCCCACCAACTGCAGGCAGTGCAAATTCGGGTACCGGGTCATTAATAAGTACAGATGGGATGTTGCTGGGATTAAGACTTAGCCCCACATAGAGCGCAATTGCAATGGCGCAGAATATTGCCAGCGGAATAAATTTATTCATCTTTCTGCCTTCTCGTCACTGCACCGAGTCTGAACCTCCGGTCACTCAGTGAAATCAAACCACCAATAACCATGATAGCGACCCCCCCCCATAACCAGATCTGCAGCGGTTTATAATAAAGACGTACAGCCCATTGATCATAGGCCTTGTTGTTGGCTTCACCAATCACTACAAAAAGATCCCCCATAAATGTGCTGTAAATGGCCGCTTCCGTGGTCGGCATCGGCGGGGCAAAATATGTGCGTGCTTCCGGTTCCAATGTCGTTATTTCACGTCCATTCTTACGGACATCAAAAGAGGCACGAACGGCTGAATAATTGGGTCCGGACACGCCATCTGTACTGTTAAACCTGACTTCATATCCGCCGATTTCCTGGCTGTCGCCATAAGTCATTATGCTCTGGTCTTCCGTTCCCCAGAATGCACTTCCAGCCATGCCAATCACGACAATTCCCATACCCAAATGGCCCAGGCTCATCCCCACTGATGCTCGTGGCTGCCTTAAAATGCGTTTCATGGCATCTGATTTGAACAGCTTAACCCGTTCTGCCCATTCATAAAAGGTGCTTAGAAACACCCAAAGACCCAAACCAAGCCAGACGGCGGCCATCATGTCCCCACCGCCTGCAATATAAAAGTGTGCAAGTGACGCAACTACCGCTGCGGCAAAAACGAATTTAAGCCGGGACGTTAATCCGATTAGATCGGCACGTTTCCAGTTGGTTGAAGGACCAAGTCCCATAACCAGAAGCAAAGGAATCATCAGAAATCCAAAAGCCAGATTAAAAAACGGTGGCCCAACTGTAATTTTATCACCCGTCAACGCATCACGAAGCAACGGGTAAAGGGTTCCAAACAAAACCACAAGTGCCGCCACCGACAGCAGGAGATTATTGACAACCAGCATACTTTCCCGGCTGATCGGCGCAAAAAGTCCGCCCGGTTGCAGTTTATCGGCCCTAAGCGCAAATAACAGGAGGCTGCCGCCGATTACTATGAATAAAAAGAGCAGAATAAAAACACCCCGCTCCGGATCAGTGGCGAACGCATGAACCGAAGTCAACACACCACTTCTTACAATAAATGTCCCAAGCAGACTGAATGAAAAAGCAATAATCGCCAGAAGAATGGTCCATGCTTTCAGGGTATCGCGCTTTTCTACAACGATGGCTGAATGCAAAAGCCCCGTTGCCACCAGCCATGGCATAAAGGAAGCATTTTCAACCGGATCCCAAAACCACCAGCCACCCCAGCCAAGTTCGTAGTATGCCCACCATGATCCCAATGTTATTCCTGAGGTCAGAAAACACCAGGCTAGCAATGTCCACGGCCTTACCCAGCGCGCCCATGCTGCATCTACACGCCCTTCTATCAATGCCCCGACAGCAAAGGAAAAAGTCACCGATAAGCCCACATAGCCCATATATAAAAGGGGTGGATGAAAGGCGAGTCCCGGATCCTGCAATAGCGGATTAAGGCCGTTTCCTTCCATAGGTAAAGGGAAAAGTCGTTCGAAAGGATTGGATGTTAACAGCAAAAATAAATAAAATCCGACACCAACCAGAGCCTGTATACCCAAAACCCGTACATAAAATGTTCTCGGCAGCTTGCGCCCAAAGTAAGCAACTGCTGCACCGTAAAAGGAAAGAATGAATGCCCAGAATAAAATTGACCCTTCATGATTTCCCCATGCGGCGGCAATTTTATAAAGCATTGGTTTTAAAGTATGGGAATTCCGCGCAACATTGGCCACGGAAAAATCAGAGACTATGAATGCATAAATCAGAGCACCGAATGATATAGAAACAAAAAAGAACTGACCATATGCAGCAGGCGCACTGAGCGCCATCAGTCTGCCTCGGTTCCTCATAGCACCGTAAAGTGGTAGCGTTCCCTGAATAATCGCTAAAAAACATGCAAGAATTAGCGCAAAATGCCCGGCTTCAACAATCATATACTGCCTTCTTCCCCGGGCTTCTGATAAAGTCCTCTTTTCTTCAGACTGTCCAACACTTCTTTGGGCATATAATTTTCATCATGCTTGGCTAGCACTTCCGTTGCGACAAAAGGGCCGTTTTTATGAACTTCTCCTTCAACAACTACGCCCTGCCCTTCACGGAAAAGATCCGGTAATGAGCCCTTATAGACAACACTGACTGTCTCTGCACCATCGGTAATATCAAAATGATACGTCAGTCCATCATCAGCTTTTTCAAAACTGTCAATCGCCACCAATCCGCCAAGCCGGATATGTTCCCCGTCCGGCAGATTACGTTCGGTCAGTTCGGTCGGATCAAGAAAAAGGCTGATATTATCCTGAAGAGCGGATAGGACAAGCCCGATAGCAAGCGCCAGAACCGCCATTGATGTCAGTACAAGATAAAGTCTTTTTTGTTTTCTGTTTGCCGCCCTGCTCTTAGCCATCATTATTCATCCTGATCGCTTAAATTTTCAAGTTCCTGACGAAGCTCGTTCAGTGTTTTCTCATCATCTATTTTTCTTTTCCAGCTGGTAAATCCCAAAACACTTAGAAGCACTATAACCGCGCCGAAGCTTGGCCAGACAAACATACCATAATTACCCATTGTCCTTCTCCTCCGCGATCCTGATCCTGAGACCGCGGATCTGACGGCGTATTATCAGCGATTGTATACGCCAGAGCACCACCGTTATAAAGTAAAGATTAAATGCAAGAATAGAAATTAAAAGTGGCCATAACATGTCAGGGTGTATGCTTGCACCGCCCGATTTCATAAGGCTTGCCGGCTGATGAAGAGTATTCCACCAGTCAACCGAAAATTTGATAATGGGAATATTCACCGCGCCGACAAGCGCAACAATGGCCGCCACGCGGGCCGCTTTAACACTATCCTCTATGGCTTCCCAAACCGCCATATAGCCAAAATATAAAAACAGCAACACCAGTTCTGATGTCAGCCGCGCATCCCAAATCCAATATGTACCCCACATCGGTTTTCCCCAGAGACTTCCTGTAAAAAGGGCCAGTGCCGTAAATACAGCACCAATGGGCGCCGCCGCCCTGGCTGACTGATCGGCAAGCGGATGTTTCCAGATTATTCCGACAGCACTGGCGACCGCCATAAAGCCATAGCAAAACATTGACATATAGGAGGCTGGCACGTGCACAAAGATGATGCGGTAAGCATCTCCCATCTGATAATCAGCAGGGGCAATAAAGAGCCCCCAATAAAGACCGATAACAAGAGTCACTGCGGTTAAGACGAAACACCACGGTGTGATTAATTTACTAATCCGTAAGAAACGGGCTGGGTTGGCAAATTTATGCATAGCTTTGATCTATCCCTTTCACGCTGCATAATCAAGAATTAGTAAAAAAAAACGACATCATGCCTAAATTAGGCCTTCTTATTTCTTTAACTTTTATTATATATAATCATCGAACAAAATGGATTGGGCATTTACGAATATTATGGACCTTAAAGCACTAAAAAGACCCTTAAAACTTTTCATTGGTTGGATGATGTTTATTGTCGGCATCATAACGGCCCCAATTCCATTGCCAATTGGTCAAATCGTGGCACTGATTGGCTTGAGTATTCTTGTATCCGAGAGCCACTGGGTTAAAATTAAAGTGCAGAAGCTAAGGCGCCGCATGCCAATTATTGGCCGTCACCTACAGCTTATTCACCCGCATATGCCAAATTTTCTGAAAAAAGTGATTGAAGACACTGATCCGATCCATCTGGGTGAATAGATTTTCTTATCTCTAATTTTGGTAGTTTTAATAAAGACTTATTCATGATTTTTTCGAGTCTTTATTTGCCTCATTTTGCTTTGCTTTAATACTTACTTTATTTTTATCGTGTATAAGACATTAGGTGCAAATTTTAGACAGGCTCTAATCATGAGGTATATTATTGCTTAACGAAGACGGATTTAAGCAAAATTTTCAGGCATTTGTGCACGCACAGAATGTCGATAATGCGCGGGCTTTTTCCCTGGTAACCTGTGTAGCATGCATCATTTTTATTTTCGGCAATACAGGCCCAATTGACGCGATAAAATATAATCACATTTATAATTATACGAATGTTTCCATTCTCTTTTTTATTATTTTTCTTTCCATCCGGTTTGCTCTAAAAATTGGTTTAGATAATTTGCTCATAGAAAAGATTTGCGTATGGGTTACAATTGTTAGCTCGTTTTTGTTTGCCTCATTATTAAGCTTTATGGATGTCGTTCAAGGAAGCGGGCCGATCGCACTGGCTGTAGGGTATTTATTGGTATCCATATTTTTTTCTTCCCGCTTTTATATAGTCATTTCAATGCTTATCCTGAGCGGTACAAGTTTTTTGTTTTTTATTTCAATGATCGACGGCATTGAAATTATGCAGTATGCATCGGGGCTGCTGGCAATAATAATCTTTAGTACGTTAGCATTTATTAAAACAGAACGTCAGAGAAGAACTGTTTTTGAAACCAATAGAAAATTAGCCAACAAAATTTCAGAACTAAACAGTGCGCTGGATGTAAAGTCATCATTCTTTGGACATATGAGTCATGAGCTTCGCACGCCCCTAAATGCTATAATCGGTTTCTCGGAAATGCTCAAAAATGAAGAATATTTTCCAAAAGATAAGCATAAAGTTATAGAATATGCAGAATTTATAAATTCAGGCGGAAATCATCTTCTTGCTCTTGTTAATGATTTGCTTGACCATAATAAAATTGCAACAGGCGAAGTTACACTTTCACTTGAACCCATAGACGTTCTTAAGCTTTCACAAGATTATATTGATGAATTAAAACCAATTTCCCGTGAAAAAAACCAGACCATTAAATTTTATACTCAAACAAATCGCGCTGAAATTACGACGGATAAGCGCCTGTTTAAGCAAATATTATATAATGTCCTCTCAAATGCCCAGAAATACTCGCCTGAGAATTCAACCATTGAACTGAAAATCAAAGAAGCTGGTAACGATAATTTTGAAATAGTCGTCAAGGATCAGGGGAAAGGAATGTCGGCAGAATTAATTGAACAGATTAAAATTTCCACATCCTCTTCTGAAGCACATTTTATTTCAAATGCTGAGGGAACCGGATTGGGTTTAATTATTGTCTGTCAATTACTTAAGCTTTTAAACGGTACTATAGAATTCCAGTCGGAAGTGAATTCGGGAACAGCGGTTAAACTTACTTTTCCAAGACAGTTTGAAGACCCGACAGGCAAACTCGTTTTAACTTAAATTTATGTTTGATGTTTTTAATCCAACGCCAGCCGGACGGCCGCTGCAGAAGCCCAAGGAGTAATTGCAAGGCTGAACAGGGTAAAAGCACCTAAGAATAAAAAAGCTGCGCTTCCGCCAGTCCCCATGACCATGGAATCAACCGCCATGACGCCAAAAATCAGCACCGGAACATAAAGAGGCAAAATCAACAATGAGAGCAACACCCCACCACGGCGCAATGATACGGTCAGGGAAGCACCGATAGTGCCAATCAATGACAATGCCGGAGTCCCGATGGTCATTGCATATATTATTGGCAAAAAAGCCCTGTCATCCATATTCATAAGAACGCCCAGAAACGGCGTAATTATGATAAGCGGTACACTTGTGGTTACCCAATGGGCCAGAGCTTTTGAAATGACAATGAGTTCCAGCGATAATGGGCTTATGGTATACTGATCAAGAGTGCCGTCTTCATAATCAGCCTGAAAAATTCTGTCCAAAGACAACAGGCAGGATAATAATGCCGCGACCCAAATTATGCCAACAGCAATACGGGCGAGCATATTTTGCTCGGGCCCGACACCAAGCGGAAATAAAGTTACAACAATGATAAAGAAAGCAACCACCATGGCACTGGTGCTGCCGCCCTGCCAGCTTATTTTTATATCACGTAGTGCTATGGACCAGAATTGAGCCGACATTACCACTTTTCCATATATTGTGATGCCGATACCGAATAGTCAGCAAGGTTAAGTATATTCATATCCTCAGAATGAATACCAAGATCTACATGGGTTGCACATATAATCATACCCCCGCCATCAAGATGATGCTGCATCGCTATAGATAACAGCTTTAGTCCCTGATCATCAAGACCCACCGTTGGTTCATCAAACAACCATATGTTAGCGGCATGACACATGGAACGGGCCAAAGCTGTCCGACGGGCCTGACCAGAGGAAAGATAACGTACAGGTGTATCACTTAAGTGACTGATACCCATTTTTTCCATTACAGACGCTATCCTGTCGGGATTATTCCAAAGTCGGGCCCAGAATTCTATATTTTCAAAAACCGTGAATTCGCGCTTAAGTGCGTTCTTATGTCCAAGATAACAAATATGTCCGGAAATCCATTCATGATCACCCAGAACAGAGCTCTCATCCGAAGTTATATCACCGGACGTTGCTTCTATAAGTCCTGAAAGTGTTTTCAGTAGTGTTGATTTGCCTGATCCATTTGGGCCTATGAGCTTTAGAAGTGTGCCAGGCTTAATTTTAAATTCAAGATCGCGGAATACAAGCCTGTCACCACGATTCACGGTCAGATTAACAACTGAAAATGTCTGTGTTTTTTTTCTTAAATTTACTGCCTGCATTTTTTCTTTAAAAAAGCTATAGCAGTATATTGGATAAGTGAGAAGAGCCGAGTTTACCGATAAAGGTTTTTTGAAATATCCTTTGCCCAGATCAACATGGCTGCGGCGAATGTAAAAAGGCCCGCACCAATCAATATTGAAAGAATTTTTTCGCTGTCACCAATTATACCTGAGCCGGAAGCAAACATAAAAAAAGTAGCCCCCATCAGACTGATCAGAAAGTTTTTTCCATTTAATAAACTTGAGATCCATTCAGTTTTAGATTTTCTTTGTATAATCATAATCCATCTCATCATCGCAAAATTATTCCCCTTATGCATATTATGCTGATCGGTTTTGGTGATTTTTTGACATGAATAAGGTAATTTTCAGACGAATAAAGGCGGTCGGGTCACAATTTATCAATTAAATGGCCCTTACAATGAAAATATGAAGGATTTTCCTTGAATTATCCTTTGTTTTCAGTCAAAACACCCATGAGAAATTTCAAAAAATAACAAGGAGTTTAACCGTGGCAACAGTTGGTCAAGATACCCTGAAAACACGCCGTACACTTACCGTGGGCGACAAAGAATATGATTATTATTCCCTTCCTGAAGCAGCAAAGGAACTTGGTGACATTTCCAGACTTCCTTATTCAATGAAAGTACTCCTTGAGAATCTGTTACGCTTTGAGGATGGTGTTACTGTATCCACGGAAGATGTTCAGGCGATTGTCGACTGGCAAAAAGAAAAAAGAATGAACCGTGAAATTCAATATCGTCCGGCCCGTGTTCTTATGCAGGATTTTACAGGCGTCCCTGCCGTTGTAGACCTTGCGGCCATGCGTAATGCCGTTGTCGAACTTGGCGGAAAACCGGAACAGATAAATCCGCTAAGCCCGGTTGATCTTGTAATTGACCATAGCGTGATGGTTGATAATTTCGGCACCAATAAAGCATTCCAACAGAATGTTGACCTTGAAATGTCCCGAAACAATGAACGGTACCAGTTTCTTCGCTGGGGCCAGAATAGTTTTGATAACTTTAGTGCCGTTCCACCCGGAACAGGTATCTGCCACCAGGTAAACCTTGAATATATTGCCAAAACCGTCTGGACGGCTGATGTCGACGGCAAAACTGTTGCTTTTCCTGACACCTGCGTTGGTACAGACAGCCATACAACAATGATCAATGGTCTTGCTGTTCTTGGTTGGGGTGTTGGTGGTATTGAGGCCGAAGCCGCAATGCTTGGCCAGCCGGTTTCTATGCTGATCCCTGAAGTTGTCGGTTTTAAACTGACCGGCAAAGCCCGTGAAGGGGTAACAGCAACAGATATCGTTCTGACTGTCGTACAAATGCTTCGTCAACATGGCGTGGTAGGAAAATTTGTGGAATTTTATGGTAATGGTCTTGACCAAATGACTTTGGCGGATCAGGCAACTATTGCCAATATGGCTCCTGAATATGGCGCCACATGCGGGTTCTTCCCGATTTCAAAAGCAACTCTTGATTATCTGGAATTTACAGGACGCGATGCTGATACAATAGCCCTCGTTGAGGCTTATGCAAAAGCTCAGGGAATGTGGCGTGATTCATCTTCGCCTGATCCTGAATATACATCTGGCCTAGAACTTGACCTTACAACTGTTGAGCCGAGCCTTGCAGGACCAAGCCGTCCGCAGGACCGGGTCGTTCTCAGCAATGCAACAAAAGCCTTTAACGAAGTTCTTGAAACCCGCGGCAAAAGTTCTGAGAAAGACAAAGGCTTTACTGTTGAAGGTAAAGATTTTGAACTTCATCACGGCGATGTACTGATTGCGGCAATCACATCCTGTACGAACACATCAAACCCTAGTGTTATGATGGCTGCCGGTCTTGTAGCCAAAAAGGCAAATGAACTTGGCCTAAAATCAAAACCATGGGTAAAAACATCCCTAGCTCCCGGATCACAGGTTGTGACCGATTATCTGGATAAAGCAGGTCTTAGCCCACATCTAGACGCACTTGGATTTGACCTTGTCGGTTATGGCTGTACCACTTGTATTGGTAACTCCGGACCGCTTGCCGAGGATTTGAGAACCACAATAAATAATAATGAACTGATTTGTGCATCCGTTCTTAGTGGCAACAGAAACTTCGAAGGCCGTGTTAGTCAGGATCTGAAGGCCTCCTATCTGGCGTCTCCCCCGCTTGTGGTGGCCTATGCTATTGCCGGAACTCTACAGATTGATATTACAAAAGATCCAATTGGCAAAGATAAGCTCGGTAACGATGTATATTTGAAAGATATCTGGCCATCAAATGCGGAAATCGAAGCAACAATCCGTATGTCCCTGACCCGTGAGATGTTTGTTGAACGCTATAAGGATGTGTTCGCGGGCACCGAACAGTGGCAAAAAATCAAATTCCCGGAAGGCGAAACATATGCCTGGGATGACAGTAGCACTTATATTCAGCACCCACCATACTTCCAGGGCATGACTATGGAAATAGGAGGAATGTCTGATATCAGAAATGCAAATCTTCTGGCGCTGCTTGGAGATAGCATTACAACCGATCATATTTCCCCCGCCGGTGCTATTAAAGCCGACAGCCCGGCTGGAAAGTATTTGTCCGAGCATGGTGTTGAACGTATTGATTTTAACTCATATGGCTCACGTCGTGGTAATCACGAGGTCATGATGCGCGGTACATTTGCCAATGTGCGCCTTAGAAACCTGATGGCCCCGGGTACAGAGGGCGGCATTACCACCTATATCCCAACCGGAGAGCAGATGAGCATTTATGATGCGTCTATGAAATATCAGCAAAGCGGTACGCCACTCGTTGTTGTTGGCGGCAAGGAATATGGAACTGGATCTTCCCGTGACTGGGCTGCCAAAGGAACAAGCCTGCTTGGTGTTAAAGCAGTGATTGTGGAAAGCTTTGAACGAATTCACCGTTCTAACCTGGTCGGCATGGGCGTTCTCCCGCTTCAGTTTAAAGGAAATGACAATCGTGCCAGCCTTGGTCTGGTGGGAACCGAGACATTTGATATCACTGGTATTGCGGATGGTATTAAACCGCAACAGGATGTGAATGTTAAAATTACTTATGCCGATGGTTCAACAAAAGATATTGTCGTTTTAAGCCGGATTGATACAGCAAATGAGGTCGAATATTATAAAAATGGTGGTATTCTGCATTACGTTCTACGTAATTTAGCATCTGCTTAAAAATCTGAAATTATTAAAGTAAGCCGGCTCAGCAATGAACCGGCTTTTTTTATTTCTAGATTCGTTCTTTTTCTCTAATACCGACAAGAATGCGGAAGGCTTCTCCATTCACCGCCACAACGATCGACAGCATCATAAATGTCAAGAAAGCCGTAGGAACGTTAATAATAATACTTGACCACAGATAGTTAATATCCAAACTCCGTGCAATTTTTTCAAATGCCCATGTAATAAAATATGTATAAAGAGTGATTGGCAGAAAAGCTCTGAAGATTAGAAGCCATAGCCCCCAGGTTCTTCCTGTTGTTTTATGCCAAACTTCACGCAGGCTCATTGACCGCCGGCCAAGGGCCACACCAACAGTATAAAGCGACAGCCTGACTAAAATTGGTGAAAATAAAAGTATGACTATTGACGTACTTTTTATGGCAACGTTCTGTATTGCCAGCTGATCCATAACCACGCCTTGCGAAAACTGATAAACCATAAAACTTAATGAAAGCATCAATGTGGGCACGAATAAGATTGCAGTCGTAATAATAATGCGTGCAACAGACCTTAGCAAACTATCAATATTGAAAACACCAGGTGATACAACATGATCAAAAAGCTGACTATAGGTGGCATATTTCTCACCCATTAAAAATTGTCTATACCAAACGAGTGCAAATGCGGCACATATGATCGCTCTGCTCACCGTCGGGTCTAAAATCATTTTATATTCGTGCAAAGCATAATCGCAGCCCAATTCGATCAATACCCAAAATATAATCGGTATAATTGCCAGGCGAAGAAAATGTTTAAAATGGCCCATAAAAAACAGGTAACTTTGAGAAATTGTTGCATTAATCGATATTTCGTCAGCAACCTTAGCTTTGTTTATTTTTTCAGATTGCAACAAACTCATCTCCAAATACTGTGCCCATCGCGTTGACACGCCAATACCATCTTTTCGTTTGTGAGAAATAGCATATATTTCTGAACAAGATGTTACCCTTATTAATAATTTTAAATAGAATAAAAAAAGCCGCTGACTTATCGTTCAGCGGCTTTTTTTACGGTTTATTTAAAGCTATTTGCCATCATTAATGACAACCTTGAAGCGAACGCCACCGGATCATCCGGTAGGTCACCTTCCATTATTCGGGCCTGATCCAACAGAATTTGAGAGACATCTTTAAGTTTATCAACAGACCCGTCCTTTTTCGCCTCTTTAGCCAACGTTACAATCAATGGATTAGAAGGGTTAATTTCAAGTACCCGGGCACTTAATGCGCCGTCAAGTTTATTATGCATTTTAAGGATACGTTCCATATGTATGTCCATATCATTGTCATCTGCAACAAGACATACAGCACTATCGGTAAGGCGATTTGACGGGCGAACATCCTTAACCGCTTCACCAAGGTTGGCTTTAAGAACAGCAATCAACGCATCAATCTCAGGGGTATTTTCTTTTTCCTTGTCATCCTTTTTATCTTTAAGATCTGCTGACCCCCTGGTCACAGACACAAATTTTTTCCCTTCAAATTCCGGAACCATCTGAAGCCAGAATTCATCTACAGGATCACAGAAATAAAGAACTTCTATACCTTTGGCTTTGAAACCCTCAAGTTGTGGTGAACGTTTTGCCGCTGCCAGGTTATCTGCTGTGATATAATAAATCTTATCCTGATCATCCTTTGCTCTGGATAAATAATCTTCAATGGTTGTTAGTCCTTTATCAGCTGTTGAGTTGAAGCGGGACATTTTAAGTATCTGATCACGTAGGGAAAAGTCTTCATAAATTCCCTCTTTAAGCACGGCTCCGAAAGAATTCCAGAAATCGTTAAATCCGTCAGTGTCTTTTTTGGCTTTTTTCTCAAGCTCCCCTAGTACACGTTTGGTTACCGCATTTCTGATATTTGTCATTACTGGGTTATTTTGCAGCATTTCCCGGCTGATATTCAATGGCAAATCTTCGCTGTCAACAACGCCGCGCATAAAACGGAGATAGCCGGGCAAAAGGTCTTCACAGTCATCAGTAATGAAGACCCGTTTTACATATAGCTTTACTTTTGTCTTACGGGCCGGATCAAAAATATCCATCGGCTGCTGACTTGGAACAAACATAAGAACCGTATATTCTATCTTGCCCTCGGCCCGATAATGAATGGTCATGGCCGGATCATCAAAAGCATGTGCCACATGATGATAGAACTCCTTATACTGTTCTTCCGTAATTTCTGATTTTGGACGCGCCCAAATAGCGGTGCCGTCATTAACCTTTTCAGTTTTTTCTTTCTCTTCTGCGTCTTTCTCTTCATTTTTGCTGATCAGATTAATTGGTAACGTGATATGATCGCTATAAGTCTTGATTATATTCTTTAACCGATGAACGTCGAGAAATTCCTTGGCATCCTTTTTTATATAAAGTGTGATTTGCGTGCCCGCACTGTCTTTCTTTGCGTCAGAAATGGTATATTCGCCGATGCCATCTGATTCCCAGTTATAAGCTTTATCTTCACCCGCTTTTCTGCTTAAGACCTCGACTTTATCCGCAACCATGAATACAGAATAGAACCCAACCCCAAACTGGCCAATCAAGTTAACGTCTTTTTTCTTATCTCCTGTCATTTTTTCAACAAAAGATGACGTGCCGCTTCTTGCTATTGTACCAAGGTGGGAAATAAGGTCTTCCTTATTCATACCAATACCGTTATCAGATACAACAAGCTGTTTTTTGTCAGGGTCGACGCGAATTGTAATGGCAAATTCACCAGCATCTTTCAGAAGCTCATTATTGGTCAAACCTTCATAACGAAGTTTATCGCAGGCATCTGATGCATTTGAAATCAGCTCTCTAAGAAAAATCTCCCGGTCACTATAAACCGAGTGAACCATCATATGTAACAGACGGGATACTTCCGCCTCAAAACCGTGTTTTTCTTTCGTCATTTTCAACATGTCCTAAATTATTCTTATTACTAGTTGAAATATGGCGGGAGCTTTTATGATTTCAAGGGTTATAAGGGAAAAAAGATTTTATCCGATATATTTCATGCGACCACCAAGACCGCCAAACAGCCGATCCATCCGTTCAATCCATGAAAGAAGTGGGTCCCCATCATCAAGCAGTCTTTTTGGGCTGGTCATCCGCGCCCATAAAAACATGCCATAAAGGACATAGTCCTGATAAACCGGTGTCGCGCCACCAATGAAATCAGCGGATTTAAAATACTGGCTATAGGGCCAGAGATTATCTTTGAATATTTTAAAGGGTTGCTCAAAATTATCCCGCGCTTCTTCAATGGTACAGCCGATTCGAGGTTCACGTGTTTGTCTGAAATATTGCTGATTCTCTTCATCAAGAATATCATAAATATCACTGACAATTGTTCTGAATAGAGGGGCAAGTAAAGGCATGGCAACCTGAAGATCAAAAAGTTTTGCCGAAGAACGATCTGTAAATAAGGGTGGTCTGTCAGGGTAAGTATCTTCAAGATAGCAAGCAATTTCCCAACTGTCTGAGACCGCTTTAGCTTTATCTTCAAGAACGGGTACAGTTTTGCTGTTCGCAAAAGACAGTTTTTCTTTTATTTCCGTAAATCGAAGCGACACAAGTTCATAATCAAGACCCTTGTGTTCAAGTGCCAATCTGCTTCGCCAGACAAATGGGCTATAGCCATTTATTCTGTCACGACCAACTAGTTCATAAAGTTTCATGAGAAAATCCCCTTTTTATTTCTTAACTATATCATGCTCTAAATAAAATTGCAGCCAGTGAAATAAATATTGCTGGGTGAAGGGGAGGGAAAAGGGTTTCGCAATATTTAATCACTGACTGCAGGGACTAACAATTATAGGTATATTGGACAATTAAGGCGGAGTTAAGAGTGAAATAAGGTCATTTTGTGGCATTTTGGGTTGCAATCATTTTTTGTTAGGCTCAATATTCGCTTAATGACGGATCACTCAACCATAATCCCTTTTAATTCAGCCTTTCAAAATAAGGGGGCACCATCATCAATTTTTTTTGAACGTCGTGAATTTGAAGCAATTCTGAATGTTTACGGCAAAATGGTTGCTTCCGGGCATTGGAAGGATTATGCCATTTCCGCCAGCAAAGATGTCGCAACTTTTGCCGTATTCCAAAAAGCCAGCGAACGCCCAATTTTTAGAATTACGAAAACCCCTGCCCTTAAACATAAACAGGGTGCTTTTGCTATTCTCAACAGTCAGGGCCTGATATTAAAGCGTGGTCAGGAACTCGGCATGGTCTTAAAATATTTTGATAAGAAATTAATCAAACTTGTTCAATAATCATCGGCTGTTTGGTCGCCGTGGCGGTTTCAAAACTGTGTTTCGTCCGTCCATTTCACTGTCTGTTTCAGGGAAATCAAGTGTATAGTGAAGACCGCGGCTTTCTGTTCTGCTCAGGGCCGAGTGGACAATAAGATCTGCGACGGTTACCAGATTACGAAGTTCAAGAAGATCCGGCTTAATTCTAAAAGTGCTGTAATATTCGCGAATTTCCCCGGCCAGCATATCTATGCGCCGTGCCGCCCGTTGCAGGCGGCGTGTTGATCGGACAATGCCGACATAATCCCACATAAAATGACGAAGCTCATTCCAGTTGTGGGAAACTACGACTTCTTCATCGGAATCGGTCACAAGACTCTCATCCCAAGGTTTAATCTCGTCTGTCAGCTTCTCTTTATTGATAATTTTTAAAATGTCATTGGCTGCGGCTTTGGCAAACACCAGACATTCTAGCAGTGAATTACTGGCCATGCGGTTGGCCCCGTGTAGCCCGGTATGGGCCACTTCACCTATGGCATAAAGATTTTTAACATCCGTGCGGGCATTCAAATCAGCCATAACGCCACCACAGGTATAATGGGCCGCGGGAACGATCGGGATTTGATCCTTGGTCAGGTCATAACCCAGCTTGAGACATCTTTTATAGATAGTGGGAAAATGGTCTTTGATAAACTGGTCGTCTTTATGGGTTATATCAAGATAGAGACAATCAACACCAAGGCGTTTCATTTCATGGTCAATAGCATGGGCAACAATATCCCGCGGGGCGAGTTCAGCCCTTTCATCAAAGCGGTCCATAAACCGCTTGCCATTGGGAAGACGCAAAACAGCCCCTTCGCCGCGAAGCGCTTCGGTAAGGAGGAAAGTTCTCGCCTCCGGATGATATAGACATGTTGGGTGGAACTGATTAAATTCCATATTGGCCACCCGGCATCCCATACGCCAAGCCATAGCAATCCCGTCCCCGGTCGACCCGTCAGGGTTGGATGTATAAAGATAAGCGCGGCTTGCACCGCCTGTTGCCAAAACCGTTGTCTTTGCCCGAAAGACATCAACATTGCCGCGTTTTGTGTCCAGAATATATGCCCCAATGCATTTTTGTGTCTTAATATTTTTTTTGCTGTTACTAACCAGATCAACGGCCATATGATGTTCAAACAGGGTAATGTTCGGGTGTTTTCTAACCTGCTTCTCCAGCGAGATCTGCACCTCTTTCCCGGTGGCATCAGCACTGTGGATGACACGGCGGAAAGAATGCCCCCCTTCCCTGGTCAGGTGATAATCCCCTTCAACAACCTTTTCATTATCAACTTCATCATCTTTGGTAAAATCGGCACCGTTCGCGATAAGCCAGTTGATCGCTTCTTTTCCATGTTCAACAACAAATTTAACCGCCTCATAATCACAAAGGCCCGCACCGGCTTTTAACGTATCTTCAATATGGGCCTGCGTGCTGTCCCGGTCATCAAGCACTGCTGCAATACCACCCTGTGCCCACGAAGTGCTGCCGCTTGAAATTTTATTCTTTGATAAAACTGCCACTTTTGCGTTATCCGCCACGAGGAGCGCAAGACTGAGGCCCGCAGCACCGCTCCCAATCACCAGGACATCAAAATCATAACCTTGCGCCATTGTTATACTTCCTTTGATCTGGTGAGCTGCAGAAAGATATCTTCAAGGTCGCTTTCTTCGGTTTTAAGATCAGCAATCTCAATAGTCGTCGCAGCAATTTTCTTAAGTATATCCCCGATGGAGATTGAACTGGGGCTAAAATGTATGACGATTTCACCGTTATCATTAATTTTCCCCCCAATTTCCGCCAATTCAACCGGTAACTTTTGAATTGGTGTTATCGGCGTAATAATCACCATCTTTTCATCCAGCTGCTTAAGTAGCACCGGTGTTTTTTCACAAATTACCAATTCACCATGGTTGATAATGGCAATTTCATCACAAAGCTCTTCTGCTTCCTCAAGATAATGAGTGGTCAGAACTATCGTTACCCCTTTTTTATTCAGATCCCTGACATATTGCCAGATGTGGGCCCTGAGTTCGACATCAACACCCGCCGTTGGCTCATCAAGGACCAGAATAGGCGGGTTATGTACCATTGCCTTGCCGACCAGTAGTCTTCGCTTCATTCCACCCGATAAAAACCTGGTATAAGCATCACGCTGCTCTTCAAGGCGCATGGCTTTTAAAATTTCCATAGACCGGCGTTCGGCCTTAGGAATACCATAAAAGCCCGCATATAGTTCCAGAATTTCAAATGGTGTAAAGTAGGCATCAATATGGACTTCCTGCGGCACAATCCCAATATTGGCTTTGGCATTTCTGATATCCTTATCCGTATCAAAACCCCACACTTCAACAGACCCGGCCGTTTTATCAACAACACCAGCAATAATATTAATTGTTGTTGATTTTCCAGCTCCGTTCGGGCCAAGCAGGCCAAATATGGAGCCTTTGGGAATTGAAAGGTCAATACCTTTAAGGGCAATTTTTTCTGCTGATGCACCTTCTGCTGCGTATGTTTTCCTCAGGCCACGAATTTTTATGGCCAGTTCTTGATCTGTCATCTTTAATGATCCAATATAAACTTGTTTATTCGGTATCATCCGCTAGTCTATGGGTCAATGAATAATCTGGTATAAATCAAAAATTATGGAACATGAAAAACATGTCTAACGGAAAACATCTTTATCTGATCGACGGGTCCAGCTTTATTTTCAGAGCCTATCACGCCATAAGACCTCTTACCCGGCCGGACGGAACACAGGTCAATGCCGTTTCCGGTTTTTGCAATATGCTTTTTAAATTGCTGCGTGATCTTGACGACACTGAAAGACCCAGTCACCTTGCTGTAATTTTTGATGCCGGACTAAAAACATTTCGTAATGATATTTATCCGGAATATAAGGCTCATCGACCACCTGCCCCAGAAGATCTGATCCCGCAGTTTAAAATTATTCATGACGCCGTGGAGGCCTTCAACCTGCCCTCTATCCAGCTTAAAGGATATGAAGCCGACGATATCATAGCAACTTACGCAAAAAGGGCAGAAGCTGATGGACACAAAGTGACCATTGTTTCCTCAGATAAGGACCTGATGCAGTTGATTGACGATAATATCAATATGTTTGACAGCATGAAGAACCGGTTTATTGGAGCCGCTGAAGTGGTTGAGAAATTTGGCCTTGGTCCCGAAAAAGTCATTGATATTCAGGCCCTTGCCGGTGACAGCGCCGATAATGTCCCAGGGGTTCCTGGCATTGGGGTTAAAACGGCAGCAGCCCTTCTTGAAGAATATGGCGATCTTGATACCCTGCTTGAACGCGCTTCTGAAATAAAACAGAACAAACGACGGGAAAGCCTGATTGAATTTGCTGATCAGGCGAGGTTAAGCCGGGAACTGGTTACGCTTTCACTGGATGTCCCGGGCCTGCCTGAGATTGACAGTTTTAAATTAAAGGATATTGACCCGGAAAGGGTAATGCCTTTTTTGGAAGAACAGAATTTCAAAAGCCTGCAAAAAAGAATTTTTACCCACCTTGGTCCTGAGGTTACAGCGGGATTTGAGCCAATTGAACAGGACGTGCCAAAGGATGTTGTTTATGAAACTGTGACCGCCATTGATACTTTGAAAGAATGGATCAAAAAATGTGAAAATTCGCGACAGGTCACAATTGATACGGAAACCACATCGGTAAATGCCATGGCGGCAAAACTGGTTGGTATATCATTATCAGTTAAAAGCGGCGAAGCATGCTATATCCCGCTTCAACATGTCAGTCATAGTGATGAACCTGTTGATCTTCTTTCTGAAAAGAATGATGAACCAATACCAGATCAAATCCCGATTGATGACGCGCTTTCGCTGTTAAAACCGCTCCTGATTAATCCGGCTATCTTAAAAATTGGGCAGAATATTAAATATGATGCACTGATCCTTAAAAAATATGGACTTACCATTACCCCGATCGATGACACGATGCTGATATCCTATGTGCTTGATGCCGGGATTAACAAACATGGGATGGATGAACTTTCACGGGTTCATCTGGGTATTGAGCCAATCCCGTTTAAACAGATTGCAGGAACGGGTCAAAAGCAGATTACATTTGATAAAGTGGCAATTGACAAGGCCACCGAATATGCAGCGGAAGATGCAGATATTACCGGCCGACTTCATCGGCTTTTAAAACCACGACTGGTCCAGGAAAAAATGCTTACCGTTTATGAAACTCTCGAGAGGCCACTGGTTCCCGTCCTTGTTGATATGGAATATAACGGTATAAAGGTTGACCGCGATATCCTGAACCGCCTTTCAAATGAATTTGCGGTTCGGCTTTCTGAGCTGGAAGGCGAAATTCATAAGCTTGCGGGTCATCCCTTTAATATTGCATCACCGAAACAATTGGGCGAAGTTCTTTTTGATGAAATGGGCATAGCCGGAGGGAAAAAAAGTAAAACCGGCGCCTATTCCACTGGCGCAGATATTCTTGAAAATCTGGCTGCTGACGGACATTTATTGCCCGAAAAGGTTCTTGAATGGCGGGCACTTGCCAAACTTAAAAGCACTTATACAGATGCACTTCAGAATGAAATTAATAAGGACACTGGCCGCATTCATACCTCTTATTCTCTTGCCGCGACAACGACGGGGCGGCTTTCATCCAATGAACCGAACTTACAGAATATTCCTATCCGAAGCGAGGAAGGAAGAAAAATCAGAAATGCGTTTGTAGCTGAGAAAGGGTATAAATTAATTGCCGCTGATTACAGTCAGATCGAACTTCGCTTGCTTGCCCATATCGCCAATCTGGACAGCTTAAAGAAAGCCTTTAAGGACGGTGTTGATATTCATGCTATGACAGCATCTGAGGTTTTTGGAGTTCCCATTGAAGGGATGGCCCCGGCTATCAGGCGACAGGCCAAAGCGATCAATTTCGGCATAATTTATGGCATCAGTTCCTTCGGGCTTGCCCGTCAGCTCGGCATGAGCAGAACAGAGGCAAAAACATTTATCGACCGTTATTTTGAAAGATTTCCGGGCATCCGTCATTATATGGAGGATACGAAGGAATATTGCAGGAACAGTGGGTATGTCCAGACCATTTTCGGTCGCAAAATCCACATAGCCAGTATCAATGATAAAAATGGAATGCATCGGTCCTTTGGTGAACGCGCCGCCATTAACGCCCCCATTCAGGGATCAGCAGCCGATGTTATCAGGCGGGCCATGATCAAAATGCCCGGCGCATTAAAAGACGCAAAACTTAATGCAAAAATGCTGCTTCAGGTGCATGACGAGCTGGTTTTTGAAGTGCCGGAAGATGAAGTCGAAAAAACCGTTCCAATCATCAGAAAAGTAATGGAGAATGCTGCTTTGCCCGCACTTGAAATCAGCGTTCCCCTAACCGTTGATTGTGGTATTGGAGATAACTGGAACGAGGCGCACTAGTTAGAATTCAGCGTTTTTGGACAGCTACGTCGCTAATGAGCACGCGTGCTTTGTCATGCTTAAGAACTATATTTGTTGCGTTCTGAAGCGAGCGGCTTAACAGATTGGCATTGACTGGTCGGTCAATATCAAAAAAATTGAGGGCAAGTTTAAGTGTTTCCTGCATATAGGCATTTTTAAGCCGGGGCAAAATCTTAACAGCTTCGGCGCGTTTTTCGCTATCGTCAATTTTTAACTGAAGCAGAACTGTCATTGTACCCGCCGGGCGTTTACGTCTGTTATACATAGCCACACTGATTGGCGGAATTTCAACAAATTCACTAAGCTCTCCAGAGCTTTCTTTTTTCTCCGCCGATGGATTGGCAGAAGCGGTCATTGTGCCCATGAATAGGCTTATCATCAATATGACAAATATTCTGATTATCATAAGAAGTTCCGTTAAATTATTGTGCCGCCGGTGATGGCCAACACGCGTTGAAGGCCATCCTGATAACGGGCCAGTCTATCCTGAAGGAAGGCGGGGGCCGGTCCAAAATTGTTTTTTGCAGCTTCAAGAACCTGAGCTTTAATCGGGTCATATGTAAGAGACCGATGGGCGCTTTGGATCACTTTAATCGCATTATCCAACTGATTAAAAATATACTCGGCCTCTTTTCTGGTGCTGAATGAAAAGGCTTTGTTAAGGCCTAGTGCAAAAATACCGCCAAGATTATCCGGACCATATTCTTCATTATCCAGATTAAATAAAACTTCCGATGAAATGATACTGCGTTCTTCAAGACCAAGTTTTGAAAGCGCATCACGGCCATCAGCCTCGGAGATAAAATCTATGGTCGCGCCGTTTCTCGCTTCAAGTTTAAGGGCGGGACCATTTTCACCATATGTTATGCTTGCTTTCAGATTTCTTGTCGAAAGTGCGTTTATTCTAGTGACAAGCCTGTCAAAGGTATCCCCTTCGCGAATATCAACTTTTATCTTCCTGCCGCCATTAACGGTGAAATAAAAATTATCCCCAGCCCTTAACGATGTTTGTGTCGCAAGATCCCTGGTTTGCGTATGATCAATTGTCCCGCTGGGCAGCCCAAGCTTATCAAGAACGGATGTTCCGCTTTGTACAACAGCTATGCCTGTTACCTGGTTATATCCGGTTGT
>Ga0116152_10000706_pt1 | contig 27522 bp, 39 predicted proteins | sample AD_UKC119_MetaG_FD_89894 | JGI IMG/M metagenome (GOLD analysis project Ga0116152, IMG submission 89894) | Active sludge microbial communities of municipal wastewater-treating anaerobic digesters from Hong Kong - AD_UKC119_MetaG | ecosystem: Engineered > Bioreactor > Anaerobic > Digestate... | reverse complement strand
TCAGGATTGTCTGGGATATAGGCGATGAGTTTTTTAACTTCTAGAGGATCTTCATCGATACGATAACCACCAACCTTAATCATACCCTCATCAAAATCTATAATACCTGCAATCGACTTTAACAATGTGGTCTTCCCAGCTCCGTTATGTCCTACAAAACCAAAAATATCACCTGCTTCAATCGTCAATGAGACGTTATCGCAAGCTTTTTTAATGCCGTCGTAACTTTTCGTTACCCCCTTAATAACAAGCATATGTAATTCTCCTTTCAAACGCATATTCAAACGTATTTTACCACTTGTCACATCAATTTATCAAAAATAGATGTTATTTTGGTATGTTTGTCATATAATAAAACTATGGTTTTCATATGGTAGTGTCAAAAGTTTAATGGAAGATATGAATGAACATGATTAAGCGACATACCGAACTCGTTCAAATAGAGTTGTTGTATAATCCATGATTTTGAGCCATTGATTTGGCATAAGATCATCAGAAGATAAGAAATCAAGTTCGATAGGTCTGCGATATTTTAATGTTGAGTGACGTCTTAAAAAGTTATAAAAAGTAACGAATAAAGAGATGTAAATATTTGCGTTTCTCAAACTTCCATAACCGTTGGTACCCTGATAGTTGAACTTATATGTTCGATTTAATCGTTCCTCAGCCTGTTTAAAAGAGCGCCATGTCCTCGAGGTGTTATCAGAGTTTTTAACTCCGATGACTTGATATAAGTCGAAATGGATATCATTCAGTTTAAAGAAGACTTGTGCGGCGTTGTAGATGGGGTTGCCATCGGTAACGACATTGAGTTGTTCAGGTAACGTTTTGTACTTACTAAACGTTTCATGAAGCGTGGTCACCGCGTTTAAAGTTGTTCTTTGGTCGAAGATGCGGTAGGATGTAATAATCTTTTGTGTGGTATCTGAACCAAAGAAAACGTAGTTAGATTTCCCCATCACCTTGATATAGGTTTCATCAAAGGTGATGGTATCAGAAAGATTGTAGGGGTAAAGCACATTTAATGATTCAGTGAGGGATGCTGCAGCCTCAGCGTAATTGACGACAGTCTGATGTGTCAAACTGAGTCCGTGAACTTCCTTTAAGATCTGTGCTGTCTTTCTCGAAGATAAGCCATAGTTGACATAGTAAGTTAACACCAGTCCAAGCGTATACTTGGAGTGATGAATGTTATCTAAATCAACTTTCGATTGAATACTTAAATGATGATTTTCCTTTAGTGAAGCCATGGTGAAGTTGAATAATCTAAAATGATACCTAAGTTTATACTGTGTGTCATTGATCATCAGATGGTTGAACTCACCCTCTTTAAGTGCCCGTTTGTTCTCGAGGTAGAAGGGGCAGCGGTAGTTGTGACAGGTCATGACATCGTAATCTTTGCGGACATGCTGAAGCTCTAATTTGTTTTCACAATGTGGACAGCGATGTGTGATTTCTTCATGATACGTTTTCTTCAAAGTGAACGTATGCTTACACACCTTACACATGTTTTGAGTCTTGGTGTGGGCATAGATATAATCATTAGGTGCACCGCAGTTTAAACATGGCCCCTCATAAGAAAAAGGTTTTTGCCTTCGAACAGGTTTGATTTCCTCTACTGAGTCTTGCAGGATGTCTTCAAAAGAAAGCTGTTTGTAATGACCCTGTTTAACGATAGGTGGTTCATCAATCTTAAAAGAAGCGTAACCTGTCATGGGTTGCTTGCGTTTGATAGTCGTTTGTTGTTTTAAAGGTTTGATCAGGGGTGTCAAGAGTTGATTGAGTGCTTCCAGTTGAGTGGTCATCAAGTCGATCCTCTCCTGTATCTCAGGCGTCAAAAGTCTTTCTTCAAGATCTGATGGTAATAAGTGATTTAACATCAAGGGTTCTAGATGGGTTGAAATAAGATAGATATTTAATTCTAGACTCTTTAAAGATTGAATGAAATGTGGTAAACTTTGCATAGGTGGGTAATCTCCTTTTATGTGATGTTCGCACATTCATTATAACATGGGATTGACCACTCTTTTTTATAGACAAATAGAGTGGTGAAATATACAAAAAAAGTAGGTCAAAAAAAGAATTTTTGACACTACCTTTCATATACAAGGAGGGAATTTATGAAGTCAAGTAGAGAATTAAGACATCAGGCGTGGGACTAGCTCAGAAAGAGCTACTGGATGGTGTTTGTCGTTACATTAATCGTAGCCTTAATACCAGCAGGTTCTTCGATCGCTATTGTCGGATTTGTTGTGATGGGACCCCTTATGGTTGGTCAGGCGATTTATTTAATTGATATGGTTGAAACAGGATCAGATGGTAAAAAAATCGAACTTGTTATCGATGCATTCAAGAAGAGTTTTGTTAATTCATTCTTAGCAATTCTATTAACAACTATTTTCACCATGTTATGGTCATTGTTATTCATCATTCCAGGTATCATCAAATATTTCGCATATGCAATGACACCTTATATCATTGCTGATGATCCAGAAATTGATGCCATGGCTGCAATTGATAAATCACAAGAAATGATGAGAGGACATAAGATGGAGCTTTTCTTATTACATTTAAGCTTTATCGGATGGTACTTATTAGCTGGTTTAACATTCGGTGTTGGTATGATCTTCTTATTACCATACGTGAAGACTGCAGAAGCAAACTTCTATGTCGAACTTCGTGGTAAAAAAGTTGTAACAGCTGAACTCGAATAAGTTTAAAATTTTAAATGATTCAACTAAAGGTGCTTAGCACCTTTTTTTGTTGGTAAAAGAAAAAACCCAGTCTTTGACTGGGCATTCATGAATTTTTTGATTACCAAAGATGATGTACGTGTTCTTTAATGTAGGCATCATAGATGTCTTCGACATACGTCATTTCTTCTTGGGTGAGTGGCTTTAAAAGAGCTGCTTTCACATTTTCTGTGATCTGTTCTGGACGTGATGCTCCTGGTATAACGGTCGATACAGCATCAAACATTAAGATCCAGCGTAGCGCATAGAGTGGTAATTGATCTTGTGGAAAAAAGCTTTTTAGTTTGGATGCCGCTTCTAATCCAAGATCAAAGGGGACACCCGAGAATGTTTCACCTTTATCAAAGGATGCACCTTCACGATTGAATGTACGATGATCATGAGGACCAAATGTTGTGTTCTTGGTGTACTTACCTGTGAGTAAGCCACTTGCAAGTGGCACACGAACGATAATGCCCACATTGTTTTCCTTTGCTTTTTCAAAAAGCTCTTGAGCGGGACGTAATCTAAACATATTGAAAATAACTTCAATCGCTTCAACACCGGGGTACTGCATTGCTTTTAAGCCTTCTTCAATCTTTTCAATGGATACACCGTAGTGTTTAATCTTACCCTGTTTCTTAAAATCATCCATCAAGTTAAACACGTATGGATCATCATAAAGATCTGTTGGCGGACAGTGGAGAAGCACCATATCTAAGGCATCTACCTGTAGATTTTTTCTCGAATCATCGATAAACTTTGTTAAGTTTTCTTTGGTGTAAAGATCTTTATCTTGTTTGGGTAGTTTTCTTCCCACTTTGGTGATCACAAACATCTTGTGATCTTTCTTTTGGTTAAATTTACCAATGGCTTTTTCTGACATGCCGCCTTGATACACATCTGCTGTATCAAGTGCATTGATACCTAAATCAAAAGCCTTTTGAAGTGTTTCTTCTGCAACTTCTTCACTAAATGGATCTCCCCATCGTGAGCCGAGTTGCCATGTTCCTAGTGATATTTCTGAAATGTCAAATCCTGTTTTACCAAAAGGTCTTGTTTTCATGATACCTCCTTACATGATATACGCTTGTTTTTTTAAGTCTCCGTAATTGATGTCATAGTTAACAATGATGTCTACTTTAGGCATTGCTTGAAAGTCAACGCTCAACTTTGTTTGTGGGTTATAGTTTGTGATAATGATTGGTCCCCAAATACGTTCTGCAAATTCAGGATGATCAATAAATGGGTTTCTATTGTTTTGTGAATTATAGATCACTTCGTTACGATTTCTTTCAAAATCATCAACAGGGTCTTGGATATGCCATCTTAAGAGTAAATCTAAATCACCAACAGTTGATGTATTAATGATTAAATTCCATCTGACGTGCATATAGAAGATAATACGTGCTATATCTCCTTTATCTGCTTCTCCAGGGAAATAACCACCAGAGACAACACCATGAACACCTGAACCGTATGCAAATGGAAGATCACTTCTCGTAGAATTAATGGGTTGATAAATTGGTTTCAAATTCTGTAAGTCTGATGCTATATTTGCAACACTGTTTTCAGCGCTAGCTCCAAGTTTGCTCTGTGGCCATACATGCTCTCTGGACCATGTTATCCCTGCATCCCACACACCAGAAACAGATGCTCTACTATAGACCAATATGACATTGTTTGCATTATTTGGATCACGATCGGAATCATCTAAAATATAACGTGCATCACCGTATGTTTGTAAATTCATCACTGAGATAAGTGTTCTTAATTCAAATTTTAACTGTGAATCAGTTACACCCGATAAAGACGCATAATAATCCGTATAAACACCATCATATGTCCAAAGTGCATAAAGTGTGATGTCTGATGAAATAAGTGTTTCATCATCAAAAAGAATTGTGCCTGCAACATTGGTTGTCCAAGCTTCTAGTGTGTGATTTTCTTTGGTTAAGTCTACAGGCAATGTAACTAATTCACCATAGATCAGGTTCTGTGTACCAATTTCTACACCTTCACTGATGAATGTAACAACATAACTGTTACGATCAAAATAAAGTTTATACGTAGTTGGTGTATTTGTAACTGTACCTGATGTTTGACTGAGTTCATCATTTAAGGTAAAGCCTTCAATCGTGAGTGGTAATTGAACGCTTGAATCAAGTGGAGCTGTTAAAGTTGTTGTTGATTCAAGCGTGTAGTTTTCATCATCAATATTTTGATAATAAACTTCAACGGTATAACTTCCCATGGGGATTTCAGTAAGTTTAGCTTCAACGGTCATCGTTTGATTGACGGGGTGTGTAAATTCAAAGCGTGTCGTTAATTCAGGTGCGATATACCAACCATCAAACGTGTAACCATCGACAGATGGATTGGCAAATCCAGCGATATACTCTCCAGCTTTGACCGTGACGGTTTTAATAATGTCATCTTGAACTTTAAAGGTGACGGTCACGTCACGATATAAGCCTAAAACTGTGACATAAAAATCACGTGTTAGTGACTGTGAACCTACAGTAACGGTGACGGTCAATGTGACGTCTGTGTTCACTTCAGGACGGTTGACGGTACCAAAGTTATCAATAATCGATGGGTGACTGCTTTCCCATGATAAGGTCGCATTTTTATTTCTTTCTGATGAAAGGGGTAATGTGACGTGTGTTGTAACAGATGCGAGTGAATCCGTATCAGCAAACGTAATATCAATGCCGTTGATCACCGCTTCAATGGATGCTTCTTCTTGACATGAAATTAAGAAAAATGTGGTTGCCAAAAGAAACATCAAGACGAATAATTTTTTCATAATATACCTCGTTTGATTTTTAGAGTGCATATCTATTTTATGATAGATTGATATAAATAACAACTTAAAAAGTTAAAACGTCTTCTTTTTATGATTTAAAAAGAAAAACGCATCATGTGGATGCGTTTAAACCTTTTTATAATCAATACCCGTTAGGTCAATTTTAAACCGACAAGCCCCATCATGTCCTAGAGCAGATGATAACATTTCAATCGGTAAATCTGCATCAAAAATGACATCAAATGGGAACTTCGTAAACCCACCACTACAGTAACACCAATTGGATGAAATCTTAAAAGGGTTATCTTTTAAAACTTCACGAGCAAAGGGACAATGACATAAATAATAGGCTTGTTCATCTTGTGTTTTTGCTTCTAGAAAAGCTTTCGTATCATAAGGAATCTTCGTGATATATAAGGAATCACCCTCTAAAACGGCTGACATCACTTCTTGGTTTTGTTTGACATACTCAATCACTTCAGGTGTAATGTGCTGTTCAAACCAAACTTTATTCTCTTCATAATGATTGGTTAACTCTGCTACTTTCCGATCATGAAGATCTTTTAAGTACGCTTCAAGTGATGGTGCCTTTTCATAATAGATTTTTTCTTGCATATAAACTTCTTTAGGTATTTGATGATGGTTATCTGCTAAGACTCTTCTCAATTCTTTTTCATCTAATTTCGATTCTAATAGTTGAATAAAACCATTCGTAAATTGTGTGATCTCATGAAGAGGTGTACCTAAAACAGGAATCTTCACCTGGCTCATGATATCTTTCGTTCTTTCTTCATTAACTACTTTTGCTAATTTTTTCAAAATGGATTCAATCACACCGAGTCCCCCAGTGTATTTCGTCATATGAATAAAATGTTCATGCATATCCATCATTTTAAAATAACGCATCAACATAACACGGTATTGCGATTGGTTTCAATCAAATAGGCAATCACTTTGTCCAAATCACTTAATGTCATATGATCAAGTGATGATGAACATTGCGTGATCACATACTGATCCATTTCTTTGATAAATGATATGGCTGTATCCACATCTTTTAAATGATTTAATTCATACCATTCTCTTAACCCTTTATCATTCATGTGATTCACCTCACATCATATAGTTTCATCATAACATGAAATTCTTGATATGTTAACAAAAACTGGTTTATCGCATCCTAAAGCAATAAAAAACAGGCCGAAGCCTGTTTCATTATTAAACAAATTCAATGATTGCCATTGGTGCAGCATCGCCGCGTCTTGGCACAGTTTTAATGATACGTGTATACCCACCATTACGATCTTGGTAGCGTGGACCAAGTTCAGAGAATAACTTTTGAAGTGCATTTTGGCCTTCTTTAACATCCTCAAAACGAACGGTTTCAGCAGCTTGTCTGCGTGATGCAAGCGTACCTTCCTTCGCTAAAGTGATCATCTTGTCGGCAAGTTTCTTCAATTCCTTAGCCTTCGCTTCTGTTGTTACGATACGTTCGTTGATGATAATATCAGTAACAAGGTCACGAAGAAGGGCTTTTCTCTGGTCGCTTGTGCGTCTTAATCTACTATAAGCCATGATTTACTCCTTCTCTTCATCGTCAAAATGAAATTTTGATTCTTTATTTGAGGTGTTTTCAAATTCTAAGCCATGTTCTGAAAGTTTTTCCTTCAATTCCTTAAAGGATTTTCTACCAAGACTTCTGAAACGCATAACATCCTCTTCAGTCAAACGAATGATTTGACCTACTGTGTAAATACCAGAACGCTTCAAGCTATTGAATAAACGTACTGATAAATCTAATTGTTCAATCTTCATGTCTAATTTCTTGTTGGTCGGTTCTTCTTCCTGTTCAAAGATGAAGTCTGTTGATGCAGCTTTCTCACTGATTTGAACAATGGTATTGAAGTAGTCGATCAGCATCTTTGATGCGAGTGCTAACGCTTCTTTTGCTAAAATAGCACCATTGGTTTCAATTTCTAACATCAGTTCATCAGCATCTCCTCTTGTCTTTTCAACATGATAAGATACGCGTGTTACTGGTGTATAAATCGAGTCGATGGGAATAATGCTCTTTTCGTTTCTTGAGAAACCTTTATTCTTATCTGCAGAAACGTAACCAACACCACGACGAACGGTAACCTCCATGGATAAACGTCCATTTTCAGCGAGGTTTGCAATCACCTGGTTTGGATTGATAATTTCAACGCCATCAACATGATTGAATTCTTTTGCGGTAACCGGACCGGCACCAACTGCATAGAGTTCAAGTTTTTGTTCAAAGTCAGGGTCGTTAGAATCAACTGCGAAGATGACCTTCTTTAAGTTTAAGACAATACCCATGACGTCTTCATAAACCCCTTCAATCGTAGAGAATTCATGCTCAACGCCATCAATTTTAATATTGACAATTGCTGCACCTGGAAGTGAAGAGAGTAGTACTCTTCTTAATGCATTACCAAGGGTAATACCATATCCTCTTTCAAGAGGTTTAATGACGAAGCGCCCTTTATTGCCATCGACAGATATTTCTTCAACTGCGGTTGGTTTTTCAAATTTTAAATCTTTCACAAGTTACCCCTCCTTTTAATTAGCCACGTGGACGTTTGGGTGGTCTGCATCCGTTGTGTGGAACTGGTGTGACATCTTTAATTGCAGTAATTTCAAGACCTGCTGCTTGAAGCGAACGAATTGCTGCTTCTCTACCTGGACCAGGTCCTTTGACAGATACTTCAACCTTGATCATACCGTTATCCATAGCTGCTTTAGCAACAGCTTCTGCTGACATTTGTGCAGCATATGGTGTTGACTTCTTAGATCCCTTGAAGCCTAGTGCACCAGCACTGCTCCATGCGATTGCATTACCATCAACATCGGTGATCGTTACGATTGTATTATTAAAGGTTGTATGAATGTGTGCAACACCAAGGGGAATATTCTTTCTAACCTTACGCTTTGTAGTTTTTTTCTTAGCCATGTCTTATTCCTCCTTTACTTCTTCTTACCGGTGACTGCCTTTGGCTTACCTTTTCTGGTACGCGCATTGTTACGTGTGTTTTGACCACGTACAGGCAATCCCTTACGATGACGAATACCACGGTATGAACCAATTTCCATTAAGCGCTTAATGTTTAATGTGATTTCACGACGTAAGTCACCTTCGGTAATGTACTTTTGCATTTCAGTACGAATGCGGTTTAATTCGTCTTCAGTTAAATTCTTGACGCGTGTATCTTCGCTGATATCTGCGTCCTTTAAAATTTGTTTGGAAGTGGATAATCCAATCCCATATACATAAGTTAACGAAACCACGACGCGTTTGTCGTTTGGAATGTCAACGCCTGCTATTCTTGCCATAGTTTCCTCCTACTATCCTTGTCTTTGATTATGTCTTTTATTTTTTTTGTTAATGACATAAATTTTACCCTTACGCTTAACGATGATATCGTCTTCGCTTCTTTTTTTAACGGATGCTCTAACTTTCATACCATTTCCTCCTTATTTGCGGCGGTACGTAATGCGGCCGCGTGTTAAATCGTATGGTGATAACTCTACAGTTACTTTATCACCAGGTAAAATGCGTATGTTATTCATGCGGATTTTACCAGATACGTGTGCCAAAACGATGTGTCCGTTTTGGATTAGTTCTACTTTAAATTTTGTATTAGGCAATACTTCAATGACTTTCGCCTCGACTTCAATTAAATCTTCTCTTGCCATAGACTCACTCCTTTTTTGCAATCGTTAAGATCTCATAACCAGTTTCCGTAATCACAATCATATGCTCGAAATGAGCTGAAGGCTTGCGATCAGTTGTGACAGTTGTCCAATTGTCAGACAATATTTTGACGCGTTTGGTTCCGAGATTGACCATCGGTTCTACGCAAAATGTCATTCCCGGTTTTAATACAGGTCCCTGATGGGGCTTCCCAAAATTAGGAACATAGGGGTCTTCGTGAAGACTTCTTCCAATGCCGTGACCGGTGAACTCTTCAACGATACCGTAACCAAATGGTTTGACATAGGTTTCAATCGCATGCGAGATATCCGAAACCTGATTTCCTGGTTTTGCTTGTTCTAATCCTACGTAAAGACTCTTTTCAGTAACCTCAAGTAATTTTTCGATTTCTGGTGTGACTTTACCAACAGGATAAGTTGTTGCAGAATCAGCGTGATATCCTTTGTAATTGACACCAAAATCTAAGGTAATGATGTCTCCTTCTTTAAGTATGTGTTTATTTGAAGGAATACCATGAACAACAACTTCATTGATTGAAGTACAAATGGATCCTGGAAAACCATGATAACCCTTGAAGGATGGTGTGGCCCCAAGATTGATAATAAATGATTCGGCGAGTTGATCGAGTTGAAGCGTAGAGATACCAGACTTGATATGTTCTTCAAGCATTTTTCTAGTTAAATCTAAGATGCGTCCTGCTTCACGCATCAACTCAATTTCACGTTGTGACTTGATTTGTATCAATTCATCTCACCTAATACTTTCTTAATGGTTGTATCCGTGTACTCAATGGTTTGTGTGCCATCAATTTCAACAATAGAACCTTTAGCTTTATAATAACCGATGACTGGTTCAGTTTGATTGTAGTAGATGCGTAATCTTCTTTTAACTGTTTCTTCCATATCATCAGCGCGCTGAATGAGTTTACCACCATCAACATCACAGATGCCTTCAACTTTGGGTTTTTTATTGGTGATGTGGTAAACAGCGCCACATGTTGAACAAACTCTTCTACCAGCGATGCGATCAACAATGACGTGATCAGGTGCAGCAATGTTAATCACTGCATCTAATTTCCATCCTTGTTCAACCAAAAGTGCATCAAATGCTTTGGCTTGTTCAATGTTTCTAGGATAGCCGTCAAAGAGAAACCCCTTCTTGCAATCCTTCATTAAGAGCCGGTGACGAACGATTTCATTAGTAATGTCATCTGGTACAAGTTCGCCACGATCGATATATTCTTTTGCGATTTTTCCTACTTGCGTTTTATCTTTATATAATTCACGAAAGATATTACCTGTAGAAATATGAGGTATATCGTAATGCTTGACCAATAACTCGGCTTCTGTACCCTTACCCACACCGGGAGGGCCCATCAATATGATGCGCATTGCCGTAACCTCCGCTTACTTGAAAATGCCGCTGTATTCGGTTTGACTTGCGTCTGTTTCCACCTGTTGTGTCGTTTCAATAGCAACCCCAACGATAATCAGTAAGCTTGTTCCACCTAATGTAATAGCACTTGCTTCTGCAGCGGTGAAACCGAAAACAATCGATGTTAAAATCGGTAAAATCGCTAATACAACAAGATATACTGTACCGATGACGGTAATCTTGAAGAGGAGCTTCGCGATGAAGTCCTTAGTTTCAATACCTGGACGAACACCTGGAACATATGCATTCGACTTCGTGAGGTTATCTGCAATCTTCTCTGGATTGATCGTTAAGAATGAATAGAAGAATGAGAAGATGATGATTAAAATCACGTAGAAGATAAATCCAATGGGTTGTTGGTAATTGAAAATGCTGTTAATCCATCCACCAATACCTGATGTTGTATCTGTTGATGAGAAACCAATAATGGTTAATGGAATACTTAAAATAGTTTGTGCGAAGATGACTGGAATCACGCTTGCACTGTTAATCTTCATAGGAATATGAGAATCAGCTTTTCCTTGACGATTAGCATATTGAATAGGAATCTTTCGTGTTGCAATATGCATGTAAACGACACCTAATAGGATACCGAAATATAATGTGAGGATGAAGATGAAGATGACAATGTCCCATCCACCTGCACCATTGACAATATACTTTGTCCATAAGGTTGTCCACATAGATGGTAAGCTGGTTACAATACCTGCAGTAATTAAAATGGATGTACCATTACCAACACCGCGTTTTGTAATTTGGTCAGCTAACCAAATCATCATTGCTGAACCACCCGTCATAACGAGTGCCATATAAATATAGAAGAAATAACGATATTGTGTAACTGCTGATGCTTCGAGTGAAGAAACTAAGATGCTACCGTTAACACTCATACCTAAGATCAGTGCGAACGCTTGAATAAATGCTAATGCAATGGATGAATAGCGTGTGATACGGTTAATCTTTTGTTTCCCTGTTTCACCTTGTTCGCTCCATTCCTTAAAGGAAGGAACAACCATTTGAAGCATTTGGATAGCGATCGATGCCGTAATATAAGGAGAAATCCCTAATGCGACAATCGAGAAACGCTCTAAGGCTTGACCACTGAAGTTATTCAAGATGGCAATAAAGCTTCCGCTTGATTCCATAACTTGTTTAATCGCATCAGTGTTGAAGAGTGGTACAGTAATATGACTTGCAATTCTAACAACCAATAGAATGATCAATGTGAATGCTAATCTTAGCATCACGGTTTTGTTACTTAGAATTCGTTGTATACGTAGCCACACTTTACATCACCTCTACAGTTCCACCAGCCGCTACAATAGCTGCTTCAGCAGCCTTTGAAAATACATGTGCTTTGACTGTTAACTTCTTTTCTAAGGTTCCATTTCCTAAAACCTTAACACCAGAGTTAAGTTTTTTCAAAACATTGCGAGCAATTAACACTTCTGGCGTTACAACTTCACCATCATTGAATAAGTTCAAATCAGATAGGTTAACGACAGCGTATTCTTTACGGTTAACATTTTTGAATCCACGCTTTGGAAGTCTTTGGAAGAAAGGAAGCTGTCCGCCTTCAAAGCCTGGGCGTGGACCGCCACCAGAGCGCGCGAGTTGACCTTTCGATCCTTTACCAGCTGTTTTACCAGTTCCAGATCCTGGACCTCTACCAACACGTTTACGGTTCTTGCGAGCACCTTCTACAGGTCTTAATTCGTTTAACATGGGTCGTCCTCCTTACTCTACTTCTTGTACGTCAACCAAATGGATGATGGTGTTTACCATACCGGTAACGGCTTCATTAGCCTCTTTTACCACGACTTGATTAACCTTTTTTAATCCTAATGCATGTGCTGTTTTAACTTGATTTGGCTTGCGGCCAATCAAACTTCTCTTAAGTGTAATTTGTAGTTTCATATTAGACCAACTCCGATACATCTACACCGCGAAGTGCAGCAACTTTTTCAGGTGTTCTAAGTTCTTGTAAACCAGCAAATGTTGCACGAACCATGTTAATAGGTGTGCTTGAACCAAGAGATTTAGATAAAATATCATTAACACCGGCGAGTTCGAATACAGCACGGACCGCACCACCAGCGATGATACCAGTACCTTCAGATGCTGGCTTTAAGAATACTTTACCTGCACCGTATTGGCCTGTTACTTGATGTGGAATTGTTGAATTAACAATAGGCACTTCAATCATATTTGTTCTTGCTTGTTCTACTGCTTTTTTGATAGCGTCGGGAACTTCGGCAGCTTTACCTGTACCAAAGCCTACTTGACCTTGCTTGTTGCCGATAACAACTAAGGCAGCAAAACGGAAACGACGTCCACCCTTAACAACTTTGGTTACGCGGTTAATGGCAACAACACGTTCTTCGAACTGATTGTCGTTTTGTTCTTCTTGCATGAATCTTTCTTTTGCCATGTTCGTTTTCCTCCTTAGAATTGTAGACCAGCTTCGCGTGCAGCTTCAGCGAGTGCCTTGATACGTCCATGGTATAAATAACCACTTCTATCGAAGACAACCGAAGTTACACCTTGAGCTAGTGCTTTTTCAGCGATCAATTTACCAACTGCCTTAGCAGATTCAACGTTTGAATGCTTAAGACCGAGTTCTTGTGAACGAGCGCTAACGACTGTTGTTTGATTGAGATCATCAATGAGTTGTACGTAGATAGCTGTATTTGAACGATAGACAGAAAGTCTTGGACGTTCGCTTGTTCCTTGAACAATTTTGCGGATACGAAGATGACGTTTTTGTCTTGTTACATTACTTGAAATTTTCTTAATCATGTCAGTATCCTCCTTTATTTAGCAGTTTTGCCGGCTTTACGTGGAACGTATTCATCAACATAGCGAATACCTTTTCCAAGATATGGCTCTGGTTTACGAACACTTCTGATCTTAGCCGCAAATTCACCAACGAGTTGCTTATCAGCACCTTCGATGATAATGTCTGTATTCTTAGGAATCGTTACGGTTAAGCCTTCAGGAATAGGAAGATCAACTGGATGAGAATAACCCATTGATAAGTTGACAACTTTACCTGAGAGTGCAGCACGGTAACCAACACCACGAATTTCTAACTGCTTTTTAAAGCCTGTTGATACACCTGTAACCATGTTAGCTAACAAGGCTCTTGTTGTACCATGAATTTTTCTTGTGAATATTGCATCATTTGGACGAGAAACTGTAATATCAGTTCCTTCTTGCTTGATGCTTAGCATATCGTTAAATTGGAATTCAAGTTGACCTTTTGGACCCTTAACTACAACGTAGTTTTCTGGGCTAATCGTTACAGTAACGCCAGCAGGAACATGAATCACTTTATTACCTATACGTGACATATTATCCTCCTTTATTACCAAACGTAGGCGAGCACTTCGCCGCCAACTTGAGCTAAACGTGCCTCACGATCAGTCATGATACCTTTTGATGTTGAGATGACTGCGATTCCGAGTCCATTTAACACCTTAGGTAAATTTTCAACTGAAGTATAAACACGAAGTCCTGGTTTCGATATCCGTTTTAGACCCTTAATAACACGTTCTTTTGTTGAAGTGTACTTGAGAGTCACTACAATTTTGCCTTGTACACCATCTTTAACTACATTGTAGTCAACGATGAAACCTTCTTTTTTAAGTACTGATAGGACATCAGCCTTAAGACGAGAAGCTGGCATTTCCACTTTCTCATGACGCATTCTATTTGCGTTACGAATACGGGTAAGCATATCCGCGATTGGATCAGTCATAACCATAGTTCTTCCTCCTAATTACCAGCTTGCTTTTTTGACACCTGGTAGTTCACCTTTGTGTGCCAATTCACGGAATGTTAAACGTGACAAGCCAAACTTGCGCATATAGCCTCTTGGGCGACCATCTAATGCATCGCGGTTTCTTAAACGTGTTGGAGAAGCATTACGTGGGAGCTTAGAAAGAGCTGCATAATCACCTTTTTCTTTAAGTTCTGCACGAATGTCTGCATAACGTTCAACGATTTCACGACGCTTTGCTTCTTTTACGATCTTTGATTTCTTTGCCATAGTGCGCCTCCTTACTTCTTAAACGGCATACCGAGAAGAGTCAATAATTGACGACCTTCTTGGTCTGATTGTGCCGTTGTAACAATTACAATGTCCATACCACGAACTTTTTTAACTTTGTCGAGGCTGATTTCTGGGAAAATGATTTGTTCTTTGATACCTACTGTGTAGTTACCGCGACCATCAAATGAATTTGATGAAATACCTCTAAAGTCACGTACACGTGGTAAAGCGATGTTAATCACTTTATCAAGGAAAAACCACATGCGGTCGCCTCTAAGGGTAACCTTAGCACCGATAGGCATACCTTCTCTAAGTTTGAAGTTAGAGATGGAGTTCTTAGCCTTAGTTACTAATGGTTTTTGTCCAGTGATTGCAGTTAATTCTTCAACAGCGTCATCTAAGACTTTTGGATTGAATACTGCATCACCAACACCCATGTTGACCACAACTTTTTCGATTTTTGGCACCTGCATAACAGACGTATAGTTAAATGCCTTAATCAGTTCGGGTTTGACAACATTTTCATATCTTTCTTTAATTATGCTCATTGTTCAAACTCCTTATTTATCAAGGCTTGCGCCTGATTTTTTAGCATAGCGAATCTTTTTACCATCGACTTCTTTAACACCAACGCGTGTTGGTTTTCCAGTCTTTGGATCAACTAATGCTACGTTAGAAACATGGATAGGTGCTTCTTTTTCGATAATGCCGCCTTTGTCATTAGCCTGTGTTGGTCTTTGGTGTTTCTTAACTTTGTTAACACCTTCAACTAATACACGGTCTGTTCTTGGATAAACTTTTAAGACGCGGCCTGTCTTACGAGTTTTTACACCTTTTTTGTCAGTTACAAATTGATCGGCTCCAGCGATGACTGCAACTGTATCTCCAGCTTTAATATACATCGATTGAACCTCCTTATAGTACTTCTGGAGCTAGGGAAACGATCTTCATGAAGTTCTTTTCTCTTAACTCTCTTGCCACTGGACCGAAGATACGGGTTCCACGTGGGTTTAAATCATCTTTAATAATAACGACTGCATTTTCATCAAACTTGATGTATGAGCCATCTTGGCGACGAAGTCCAGATACCGTACGAACGATGACTGCCTTAACGACATCACCCTTCTTAACAGCGCCAGCTGGTGTAGCTTTCTTGACTGTTACAACGACGATATCACCGATGTTAGCATAGCGGCGACGTGTGCCACCGAGAACTTTAATCACAAGGACTTCTTTAGCGCCACTGTTGTCAGCAACGACTAATCTACTTTCTTGTTGTATCATAGTGTTTTATCCTCCCTATACTAGATCGGCCTTAGCAACAACCTCTAAGAGACGGAATCTCTTGGTTTTAGAAAGTGGTCTTGTTTCCATGATGGTCACTCTATCACCAATTCCTGCTAAGCCTTCTTCGTCATGCACGTGAAACTTCTTCGAAACCTTTACACGTTTTCCATATAAAGGATCTTTCTTGTATGTGTCAACAACCACCGTGATCGTCTTATCCATTTTGTCGGATACAACTGTTCCGGTATAAATTTTTCTATTATTACGTTCCATGGTATCCTCCTTATTCAGTGCGTTCGCTGATGATTGTCTTCATTTGTGCAATCGTCTTCTTAACTTGACTAATACGAGCTGTATTTTCAAGCTGTCCTACTGCAAGTTGAAAGCGTAGGTTAAATAATTCAGCTTTTAGCTCGACAATTCTTTTTTCAAGATCAGTTGTGCTAATCTTTCTGATTTCTGCCGCTTTCACGCTTGCTCACCTCTTTTAACAATCTTTGTGCGGATTGGAAGTTTATGAGATGCTAAACGAAGAGCTTCTTTTGCGATTTCATCAGAAACTCCATTAACTTCAAACATAACTTTTCCTTCTTTAACAACCGCTACCCAATGGTCTGGAGCACCTTTACCAGAACCCATACGCACTTCGAGTGGTTTCTTGGTTTTTGCCAAGTGTGGGAAGATGTTGATCCATACTTTCCCTAATCTTTTCATATGTCTTGTCATCGCAATACGCGCTGCTTCAATTTGACGGTTGGTAATCCAAGCGCCTTCTTGAGCTACGAGAGCGTAATCGCCATTGAGGATTTCATTTCTTCCTTTAGCTTTACCTTCATAACTTACGCGGTGAGGACGACGAAACTTTGTTCTTTTAGGCATTAACATGATTATTTGCCTCCCTTACTGTCACGCGCATTACCCTTATTGCGGTCTTCGCGGGGTCTGCGTCTTTCTCTGTCTTGACGTGGTGCTCTTTCATCTTGTTTTCTAAGGTTTTCTTCACGTGTTTGTCCTGGTAGAACTTCACCATTGTAGATCCAAACTTTAACACCTAAAATACCATAGGTTGTGCGAGCTTCTGCAGTTGCATAGTCGATGTCCGCTCTTAATGTATGTAGAGGAACTTGTCCTTCTGAGTAGCCTTCGCTACGTGCAATTTCTGCACCACCAAGACGACCTGATACGAGTGTTCTAACACCTTTAGCACCTGATTTAAGTGCTCTCTGCATTGCAATTTTTTGTACACGTCTGAATGATGCACGGTTTTCAAGTTGTTCTGCGATGCTTTGTGCAACAAGTGTCGCTACGCGTTCTGGACGCTTAACTTCAACGACGTTAAATACGATTTCTTTTTTAGTAAGTTTTTCTAATGCAGCAACAGCCTTTTTCTTTGTTTCAGCATCTCTACCGATGACAATACCAGGTTTTGCTGTGTGAAGTGTGACTTTCACGCGGTCTTTTCCGCCTTTACCCTTCACGCGTTCAATTTCAACGTGAGATACTGCGGCTTTTTTATAAAAATCATTGAGGTATTCGCGGATCTTCGCATCTTCTTTGACCAATGTGGGAACGACAGTCTTTTCTGCATACCACTTTGAATCCCAATTACGAATGATACCGAGACGCATACCTACTGGATTAACTTTTTGTCCCATGTATTCTCACCCCTACTCTTTATCTGCCACAACAACAGTGATGTGGCTAGTTCTCTTTTGAATGATGTCGCCTTGACCTTTTGCTCTTGGGAGCAATCTCTTTAAGCGAACAGATTCATTCACATAACATTCTTTAACATAAAGATTTTCAACGTTTGCATTGTTATTGTGCTCAGCATTGGCAACTGCACTGTTAAGCACCTTTAAAATAATCGGTGAGGCAGCGCGTGGTGTGAACATCAAGATTGCTTGTGCTTCTTTAATGTTTTTGCCACGAATTAAGTCGATGACCAATCTTGCCTTTCTCGGAGCAATGCGAACGGTTTTAGCTATAGCTCTTGTTTCCATATTCATTTCTCCTCCAATTATTTCTTCTTAGCTTTTTTGTCTTCCTTGTTGTGACCGTGATAGGTACGAGTTGGTGCAAATTCACCAAACTTGTGTCCAACCATATCTTCAGTAACATACACAGGTACATGTGATTTACCGTTATAGACGGCAACTGTATGACCAACGAAATCAGGGAAAACCGTTGAACGGCGTGACCATGTTTGGATCACTTTATTTTCGTTTGCTGCATTCTGTTTTTGAACTTTTGCTAACAAATGATCATCACAGAATGGACCTTTTTTAACTGAACGTGCCATAATTTTCCTCCTACTTCGTACGGCGGCGAACGATTAAATCGTTAGACGCTTTCTTATGGTCGCGAGTCTTCACACCGCGAGCTTTCTTACCCCATGGAGTCATGGGTTGCTTTCTACCGATAGGTGCTCTACCTTCACCACCACCGTGTGGGTGATCGTTAGGGTTCATAACAGATCCACGTACAGTTGGGCGAATACCCATGTGACGTGTTCTACCAGCTTTACCGATATTGACAAGTTCCCAAGTTTCATTACCAACGATACCGATGGTTGCGCGGCAAGTACCTAGGATTTTTCTTACTTCGCCTGATTGAAGACGTAATAGAACATATTTATCTTCACGGCCTAAAATTTGTGCAGATGCACCGGCAGAACGAGCGATTTGTCCGCCTCTACCTGGTGATAATTCAATGTTGTGGATGATTGTACCCACTGGGATATTCATGATAGGCAATGCGTTACCTGTCTTGATATCAACTTGTTCACCAGAAAGAATTTCCATACCTACTTCTAAGCCCTTTGGAGCTAAGATGTATCTCTTTTCGCCATCTACATAGTTAATGAGCGCGATGTTAGCACTGCGGTTTGGATCGTACTCAATGGTAGCTACCTTACCAACAATGTTATCTTTGTTACGCTTAAAATCAATTACACGATATTTTCTTTTTGCACCGCCACCAATGTGACGAACAGTGATTTTACCTTGGTTGTTACGTCCACCTGTGCGAGAAAATGGCTGTAGTAGTGATTTTTCAGGAGTAGATGTTGTGATTTCTTCGAATGTTAACACACTCATGCCACGACGACCTGGGGTCGTTGGGTTGTATTTTTTAACCGCCATTTGGTTAAACCTCCTCTAATCTTTCACTTTTAAATTGTGAAGGCGTCAATCTTTTGACCTTCAGCTAATTTAACAATCGCTTTTTTATAAGCTGATTTGTAACCTTCATACTTGCCCATCTTTTTATATTTAGGAAGTACGTTAACTGTGTTGACTGATAAAACTTTCACATTGAAGATTGTTTCAACAGCCTTCTTAATTTCAACCTTGTTTGCTTTTGGATCAACTTTGAAAGTATAACGATTTTGACTTTCAATAAGTTTGGTTGATTGTTCGGTAATAATTGGAGCTTTGAGAATATCATAATACTTAGTCATTGCCCAATACCTCCTCTAATGCTGCAACTGCATCTTTTGTAATTACTAAATTTTTGCAGTTAAGAATGTCATAGACGCTGACATGATTTGCTAATGAGAATGCAACTGTTGGAATATTTCTTGCTGCAAGCATTTCATTGTTAGTGAAATCTGTTGCTACGACGAGTGTCTTACCAGTAACACCTAAGTTATTTAACATTTCTTGGAATAACTTAGTTTTTGGAGCTTCGATTGCTAAACTTTCAACAACTTTAAGCTGACCATTTGCTGCATGATAAGATAATGCTGATCTTAATGCTAATTGACGAACTTTTTGGTTCATCTTAACAGCGTAACTTCTTGGAGTTGGTCCGAAGACAACACCACCGTGACGCCATTGTGGTGAACGTGTAGAACCTTGACGAGCACGACCTGTACCCTTTTGACGCCATGGTTTTCTACCACCACCTGATACTTCACCACGGTTTTTAACATCGTGAGTACCTTGTCTCATTGCTGCTCTTTGCGCATTGACTACATCATATAAAGCTTGTTGATGTGGTTCAATACCAAACACGTAATCTGATAAGGCGAGTTCAGCAACCGTTTGACCTGCTTGATTTAATACATTTAGTTTTGGCATGATGACCCTCCTTACTTAGCACTCTTGATCGCTGTCTTAACGATGACAAGACCTTTGTTAGGTCCTGGTACGCTACCGCTGATCAGGAGTAATTGATTTTCAACATCGACACCTGCAATTTTCAAGTTCTGAATAGTAACTTGTTCGTTACCGTCATGTCCTGGTAAGTTTTTACCTTTCAATTTGCCCTTGATTGGACCCATTGAACCTGGACCACGGTGGTATCTAGAACCGTGAGTCATTGGCCCACGATGCTGTCCGTGTCTTGCGATCGAACCTGAGAAGCCCTTACCTTTAGAAGTTCCAGTGACATCGACAACTTCACCGACTGTAAATAAATCTGTCTTAACAAATTCCCCAACTGGCAAGCTAACTAATTCATTCTGCACTTCTTCAAAGCGGATTTCTCTAATGAAGCGCTTAGGTGCTGTATTAGCTTTTTTCACGTGCCCTTGTTCAGGCTTGTTACTTAATTTTTCCCGTTTAGTTTCGAAACCAACTTGTGTAGCAACATATCCGTCTGTTTCAACAGTCTTTTGTTGCAAAACCACATTGTCAGCCACGTCAACTACGGTTACTGGAATGAGAATGCCATTTTCATCAAAAATTTGAGTCATTCCTAGTTTTCTACCTAAGATTCCTTTGGCCATAATTTAACCTCTTTCTTTTTTTCTTAACTATTTTTTAAGTACGATATCAATACCTGATGGTAGATCGATATCCATTAATGCACTGATCGTCTTTGGGTTTGGATCAACGATTTGAATTAATCTCTTGTGCGTTCTACGTTCGAATTGTTCACGTGAATCTTTGTTAACGTGTGGTGAACGTAAGATGGTGAAGATTTCTTTTTCAGTTGGAAGTGGAATTGGACCTTGTACGGTTGCACCAGTTCTTAACGCACTTTCAACAATCTTCTTCGCAGCTTGATCAATTAATCTGTGATCGTATGCCTTTAAACGAATTTTAATTACATCTTTTGCCATTTTTTTAAGCTCCTTTCGCCTATAATCTTGTATAGACTTGCTCCATGAGAAAACCTAACACGTAGACAACGGCTATCCGTGTGTCAGCAACCTCCCATTTCACAGCCTCCTCGCGTTTACACACGAGCGTTACTATTATATAAGAAAAGCCAAGCAAATGCAACCCTCATGGCACATTTTCTTGGCTTTTTTAGTTATTTCTCTTCAGTATCGTCATTGTCTTTCTTTTTATTTTTTAGATTTTTGACTTTTCCGTATAATCCACGTGGTTTTTCGTATTTTTTATCGTTTTTGCTGTTTTCAGCTATATTACGATAGAATAATGTACGATCACGATCTCTTTCATAAACACCTACATATTTACCCTTTCTCGCTATCTTTTGTTGGATGATATCTATTAAGTACCCATTGGATTGCACAGGAACAATAAAACACTTGTGCTGGATATTAACGTATCTGCGAAAAATAGATTCTTCTGTGAGATGATAACCTGATATACTAACTTCTCCGTGATAACCCCATGTTTCACGTGCTGTCAACTTTAAATGTTGAATATCTGCATGAAGATTGGAATCATGAAGTTTATCATAATTGAGTGTATTTCTGCTCCAGGCATATTCAGGAAGATAGTTGCACGCTAATAAATCCAGATTTGCGATAAAATAGTCCTGTTTTCTAAGTTCTTCTGCTTCAAACATTGCTCGATAGGTACCGAATTCGAAAACCGTTTCTACCCTTTCAGCGTATTGATTGTTTTCCATCATGTATTTGATGTGGTATTCAAAAATATCAAAATCCATTTTTGATTCCAATTCTGGAACTACAAAATATAGTCTTTCCTTGGGATATAAATCTAAGGCTTTAGATGCTGCTCTAAATAGAGGTTCGTATATTTCTGGATAGTCGTCCAATAAATTCTTGATTTGAAATTTACTGTCAACTTCATCAATCATCATGACTTGATTAAACGACGGAATCCTAATCATGATTTCTTTCCCTTTGTAAGTTTGAAAAATGTAACTAAACCTATCAAACCACTCATCAAATGATAGAGGTGCTCCCTTTGCTATCATAACAGGTCCAGTGTAGTACAATAATGAGCGATTAAAAAGCGGGTGTAAATTAGCTAGTTTTGCATCCTTATAATTAGATATCATTGTCCGCAATGAGTAGTTTTCAAAACTTACCGAATCCACCCCATATCCACCGATAAGTTGATATTTAATTGATTTTCTATATGTATTCAACAAATCTCTTGTAGGATTTTTATGGACTGATTGAGTCGCTACATTAATAAGAATTAATTCGCCATCTTGAAGTTCATCTTCGTGATGAACGATTGGATATTGATAATAGATGGCAAGATGATTAAACAGTTCTTTGTGATGTTTATTACGATAAATAATACCTTGTAATCGTGTACTTGGTCTAAAGAAAATTTCAGGAGTGAGATGATCAACTACCAAAATGAAGTTTCCTTTTGTTTTTTTACTAGCTTGTTCTAACAAAACGTGATGCGTGTTTGAGAGAATTCGATTTTGAATAACTTCCTGATGTTTGCGAATAGCTGCTTTAATATTTTTGCTATATCTTGGATCAAAATCTTTTTCTTGTTTTTTGAATTCAACTTTAAAAGCCAGTTGATATGCTTCAGAAATGAGCATTCCTTTATCAAAAACATATTCATTGAGCAACTCAGTTACACTTGATGAATCAAATATATTATCGATAACGCGTGCTGGTGTTGTTAGTAAGCGAAGATATTTATTTCGATCTTTTTCAATTAATCGATTGATATCTGCTTGCACAAGTGATGTAATTTTTCTGATGGTTGATTGTTTTTCTTTAACACTTAAATGGTTTGTGAATGTCTCTTCACTATAAATAACAACCGTGCCTAAAGCCCATTTTTGAAAAATTAGATTAGTATTTAACTCATAGCTTTCTGGATGTCTTTCTATTGTTTTTTTCCTCTTGTAAGCCATACGTGTTCCTTTTCTTAAATTTTTTATAATGTGTATTTGGCAGCTCCAATAATTCCTGCATCGTTTCCTGTTTTTGCTAGAACAAATGGAACGTCTTTGGTTCCAAAACGTGCATAATGACTATAGTATTCTCTAATTCTATCAATTAAACCTTGTCCAGCTCTGGCAATACCCCCACCAATAATAAATATGTCTGGATCTAAACTTACTGCTAGCATACTAGCGCTCAATGCCATGTGTTTTGCTACACGATCTACAACAAGATGACCAATGGGATCATTTAATTTTTCAGCATCAAAAATACTTTTCACTGTTAGATGTGAAAAGTCAATAATACTTTCATATTGTGTCGAAAGTTCACGCGCATAACTTAATATAGCTTTAGTACCACATACTTGCTCTAAACATCCTGTATGCCCACATCCACAAACTTCTGTTCCTTCAAAAATAGGCATATGCCCAATTTCTCCCCCAGAACCAGTTCTTCCCTCAACAATTTGCCCGTTTACAATAATTCCACCACCAACTCCTGTTCCCAACGTGTATAAAATTGCATTTTGAAAGGGGGTCTCTAATGAATAGTTCTCACCGTATGCTGCGATATTTGCATCATTAGACACTACGACTTTAATGTGTTGCGGCAAAAGACGTTTCATATGATGAATAATGTCTAATTGCTGCCAACTTAAATTAGGACATTTTTCCACATAACCGTTTTTTACTGGACACGGAATAGCTAAACCTACTCCGTGTACATCGTTAAAAGATAACGCATTTTTGTCAATTAATTGACATATAAGATTAAACACTTCTTGAAAGATTGAGACAGCATGATCACCTTTTGGTGTGGGAATCTCGGCTTTATCAATCATTTTGAATTCATCTATTCTAAATAGTCCGATTTTTATATTAGTTCCACCAATATCTATACCAAAGGTATATTTCATGCCCTTCATCTCCATTCTAAATTATTATACCTATAAATACACAAAAAGAAAAGTGGAAAAGAGAAAATTATACAAAAAAGAGCACATAAAGTGCTCATTTGCTCTTACAACTAGTATCTTTGCTTAAAATACTGACTGATATTTTCAAGTGATTTTAATAGAACTTCGTCTTTTTCAAGATCTAAATCTTTAAATAACGAGTCAATCATCTCATCATGAAACTCATCATGAATAGACAAAACTTTACGTGCGCTATCCGTTAATGATAAATATACTTTTCTTCGATCAGCTTCATCTCGATCTCTTTTTAGGAATTCCTTACGGACAAGTACATTAACTGATGTTGTTAAAGTCCCCAATGTAACCCTAAGTTTGTGTGCAACATTGCCCATTGTAGGTACATCAACATTTCTTACTGCTTCCAAAACATGGACTTCTGTCATGGATAATCTAACACCTTTTTGTTTTAGAACATCCGACTCAATACTCAATATGTGATTAAATACATCTACCAAAAGCTCATTAATTACAACTTTAGGTGAAACCATTTAAAAACCACCTTCCCTTTATAAAACTATATAGCCAACACCTAGGGTTCCTGGACCTGCGTGAGCTCCAACGACTGGAGTAAGAGGTACAAGTTCTATAGTGATATCAGGTCTAAAAGCTTGAATTTGTCCTTTAATCTCTGCTGCTTTATCCAAATTGTTTGTATATGCAATAAACATTATAACATTTTTACCGTCAATATCATGTTTAATGACTTCAAGCAAGCGTTGTTGAGCTTTACTTGTTGTTCTAATTTTTTCAAATGGAACAAGACTACCGTCCCTTTGAACATGAAGCAGAGGTTTAATCTTTAAAAGCGTGCCTAAAAATCCACTAGCAGCAGATAAACGACCATTCTTTACTAAGAATTTTAACGTGTCGACTAATACATAGATATATACATTATCTCTTATTTTCTCTAATTTATCAATGATATCTCTTGTTTTGAAACCACTTTTTATCATTTTAATGGCTTCAAGGACCAAAAAGGCTTCACCATAAGATACACTTCTTGAATCAATAACATACACATTAATGCCTTGAACCATTTCTTTCGCAAGAAATGCACCTTGATAAGTTCCGCTTAATTTTGAAGAGATCACAATAGCAATCACATCGGTATACCCTTCTTCTTTAAGCTCTTCATAAACACTAGCAATTTTTCCTGTTGAAGTTTGAGAAGTTGATACATCAATATCCGGGTTGGCTTGAATAATATCATAAAACTCTTTTGCTTGAATATCTACATAATCTTCATATTCTTTTCCATCAAGATTTAATGTTGATCTAATCATCTTTACAGGATAATCTAATTTCATATAATCAACACCAGAATTACCACATACAACTAGTCCAATTTTTTCACTCATATTATTTTCTCCTTCAAATTATTTGAACTTCAAATAATGTACTAATAATATGATAACACAAAATTTTATTAATTCAAGAACATTAACTCATTTCTAATATATATTTATAAGCTCTAACTGATTTATTGCTGCCAATTTATCTTGTTCATTTGCATGTGTTGAAATAAAATTTGTTAATAAATCAATTTCTTGATTATTGTATATGACATTTTCTTTAATATCTATGTTTTTTATACGATCATATTCAGGTCGATATATCATAACATAGTTGACAGTTTTAACACCTTCATTCATCATGTTTGCTAAGACCTGTCTATGTGTAATTGAATCTTGTAGTTTTTTCGTATAACGTTCTTCGCTACGCTTCTCGTCTTGATTAAACATGCCAAATTCCAAGACAATAATTAACCGATCATAAACAATAAGGTAATCTGCTCTCATATGATTGCCATAAACAAGTGGATACTCCATAAAAATATGAAGTTTATCTGAAGATATACCTTTCTTAAACAAGGATGTCATCGTTCTTCTCATAATTAATAATGTATCCATCCACGTTATAGTCTCTTCATCTTTCAATGGCCAGATAGTTAGATTGTTTTTATTAAATTGATTTTGTAGATCAACATAAAGCTCATCTTCGTTGTATTTTAATACACGTTCTTTAAGTAGTTGTTTTTCAATTTTCCAGTTGATTTTCTCTAGATATTCTGTAAATCGATTGAATCTAGTAGCACTTTCAAAATGGTACATACTTTTTATTGTCATCATATCACCCTAATTATGATATAGACTTTTATCGTAATTTACTTTAAAAATAAAAAAAAGCCCAATCGATTGGCTTCGCAAAGGTATGGATGGTGGCTCCGGGCAGAATTGAACTGCCGACACAAGGATTTTCAGTCCTTTGCTCTACCAACTGAGCTACAGAGCCTAATAATGGCGGTCCGGACGGGATTTGAACCCGCGATCTCCTGCGTGACAGGCAGGCATGTTGACCCCTACACCACCGGACCATTTGGTTGCGGGAGAAGGATTTGAACCAACGACCTCCGGGTTATGAGCCCGACGAGCTACCAGACTGCTCTATCCCGCGATATAAACTTTATATAAATTTTATTAGACTTCTCGTGGCGGAGGAAGAGGGATTCGAACCCCCGCGCCTTTTACAGCCTGTCGGTTTTCAAGACCGATCCCTTCAGCCAGACTTGGGTATTCCTCCAACATTATAACATAATTTTATTTGGATGTATAGCAGCTTAGTTGGTGGACCCGGTAGGACTCGAACCTACGGCCGACCGGTTATGAGCCGGTAGCTCTAACCAACTGAGCTACGGGTCCAAACTGGTAGCGGCGGGGGGGGTCGAACCCTCGACCTCACGGGTATGAACCGTACGCTCTAGCCAACTGAGCTACGCCGCCATCATACATCTTTAGATGAAAGTTTGAAACCTAGTGCTAACTAAATTACCTAAAATGGTGGAGCTTAGGGGGATCGAACCCCTGACCTCCTGCGTGCAAAACAGGCGCTCTCCCAGCTGAGCTAAAGCCCCATTTCAGATTAAACCATAATGGTACCTCGAGCCGGACTTGAACCGGCACGGATTCATCATCCATGGGATTTTAAGTCCCACGTGTCTACCTATTTCACCATCGAGGCATATAAAGTGGTGACCCGTGTAAGAATCGAACTTACGACACCTTGATTAAAAGTCAAGTGCTCTACCGACTGAGCTAACGGGTCCGTGGTGCCGAAAACAGGACTTGAACCCGCAACCTACTGATTACAAGTCAGTTGCTCTACCAGTTGAGCTATTTCGGCTGTTATTTAATTAAGAATGGTGGGAGTTAACGGGCTCGAACCGCTGACCCTCTGCTTGTAAGGCAGATGCTCTCCCAACTGAGCTAAACTCCCATTAATAGAGATACTGCCTGGCAACGACCTATTTTTGCTCCTTGGAACTATCGTCGGCGCTGAAGTGCTTAACTTCTGTGTTCGGAATGGGAACAGGTGTGTCCACTTCGCCATCGTCACCAGACATCTCTCAAAAC
>Ga0116152_10000703_pt1 | contig 27552 bp, 23 predicted proteins | sample AD_UKC119_MetaG_FD_89894 | JGI IMG/M metagenome (GOLD analysis project Ga0116152, IMG submission 89894) | Active sludge microbial communities of municipal wastewater-treating anaerobic digesters from Hong Kong - AD_UKC119_MetaG | ecosystem: Engineered > Bioreactor > Anaerobic > Digestate... | reverse complement strand
TCGCGCGGTAGTGCCCCCCGGACACCGGGGATACCGGCCTGCATTACCCGCATGGCCACCTGTGCGAGTGTCCAAAGATAAAGGGTAAAGGTTAATTTGTCCTGGCGGCGCGAAATCCAACGTCGTTGTACCGGTAGACGGGGAAGTTGTTGTTGCGGTAGGCGGAGCGCAGGTCCCACGGGCTGTCGTGCCAAGAGCCGCCGCGCAACACTCGCGCCGCGTTCGCGCCGCAGCCCGGGCGGGCACCTCCATCTGGCCGGGTCTTTGTGTAGTCACTTTGCCAGCAGTCTTGCACCCATTCGTATACATTGCCATTCATGTCCTGCAAACCAAAGCCATTAGCCGGAAAACTTCCCACCGGGGAAGTATAGACAAATTGATCACCGCAAAAGCTGCCAACACAATTTGCCTCGTTTTTACCAATGCTGTTCCCCCACGGATACGCTGTCTTCGCCCTACCCCGGGGCAGCATATTCCCACTCCGCCTCCGTCGGCAGCCGGTAATCCTTGCCTGTTTCCCGGCTCAGCCAATTCACATAGGCCTGCGCATCATTCCAGCTCAGGCACACCGCCGGGTGTTCATCGCTCTGTTCAAAGCCGGGCTTGCGCCATGAGTTGCCTTTGACATCACCCCACTGGCCGTCCTTGTCATACGACCAACAGGAACCCTGAGCTTCTGCCGTCGTCTCGTAACCCCTGCTGCTATCCACAAATGCTCGAAACTGACCCACCGTCACCTCCGTCTTCGCCAGCCAGAACGGTTTCAGCGTGACTTCATGCGCAGGCTTTTCCGAATCAAAACAACCACCCTCTACATTATCCCATTTCCGCACACAGCCCATCGTAAACACGCCACCCGGAATGGCGATCATCTCCGGCTCGAACGGCAGGCGTTTCGCCTCCGGCTTCAAAGCTGCCACCGATGCGGTATCCACCTGCATCACCCGTTCGCCGCCCCCTATGAAAACATCCTTACCGCTCCAGACAACCACCACCGCCAGCACCATCAGCCCCGGCCATTTACCCTTCTGCATCCATTGAGCCACACGCGCCTTGCGCCGCGCCGCAGCCTCCGCCCGCTCTTGTGCCTGCCGTTCCCGCCGGGCTGCTGCTTCCCGCTCTTCCTGCTCCCGTGCCAGCCGCTCCTGCACCTCCTGCCGGGCCTGCTCTTCTGCCTGTCGACGCTCCTGCGCCTCCCGCAAGGCCGCCTGCTCACGCTTCCGTATTTCCTGTTCCGCCCGGCGTTTGGCCAGCGCCTCACGTTCCCGCTCTTCCACCTGCCTGCGCGCCTCGGCCTCCTGACGTTCCCGTTCCGCCTGTCGGACTGCCTCCGCCCGCTCCTGCGCTTCCCGTTCCGCCTTGCATCTGGCTGCTTCGGCCTGTGCCTGCTCCTCCGCCAGCCGCAGCCGCTCTTCCTCACGCGATGCCTGCAGCAGGTCATGCACCTTCAGCACCACCTCGGTCAGCGCTTCCTCCAGTTGATGCGAACCCAGCGGAAACCGTGCCAATGGCAGATTATCCGTGGTCGCCCCCTGCAGCTCCTCCAGCCAGGGCACCGCCTGCCATGCGCAAGGCCGCACAATCACCGGGATGACCCGCAAGCCATCCTGCTGACGACGCTGCAGAAATCGGGGAATTTCCTGCTCGGCGACAAAACGGGAAATGAGGAAATCACTGCTGACCAGCAGAATGGCGACCTTGGCCTGCGCGATCGCATCCTCGATCGCCGTCAGCCACGCCTTGCCCAACTCGATCTGGCGGTCATCCCAGACGGAAAACTCGCCGTGCTGCTGCAAAACCTGCAACTGTTTCTGCAACTCGTTCTTCCAGGGTTCGTCTTTGTGGCTGTAACTGATGAAAATATCGGTCATGGGGATTTAAACGGAATCAGCAGGCGACACCGCATGATAACCGATCAGGATGAAAGTGTAAGCAGGGATAGGGGCATTGTGCGTCAAAGCACATTGACTGCAAAAGCACCTACCGCCTTGTTCAAACGATTATCATTAGTCCAAAATCCCGTACAACCGTTATATTGCGCAGTCGCCAGATGCAGGGCATCCGGTGTTTTCAGACCGAAACGGGCGCGCAACTGCAAAGCGGCGTCATAGACAGTTTCAGGCATCGGCAACCCGATTTTTGAAGCCAGAAAATCCTCATATTCCTGCACCAATAAATCATCCTGATCCCGCAGGGGTTTTGCCAACACTTCAAGACGCGATAACGGAGAAACAGCCAGTAAAGCATCGGACAACTGCTCCAGTTTCTGCAAAACAGGCTGCTCAAAAACCGGATGCTTTTCGACCAGATAAATGATGATGCAGGCATCAAGGTAGATGTATTGCGTCATCCTCAATCCCACTCATCACGATATTCCTGAATGACCTGCTCCATCGCCGCCGGATCGCCCGCCGGACGCAGGCGATGCCTTTCAGATTTCAAAAAGGCCAGCGTATCCTCGACACGCCCTTTACCGCTGTCCCAGACGCTTACCATCCCCGACCCCGGCAACAGGGTCAACACAACGCGAGTGGGACGTGTAACCGTCAGATTTTCCAGCAAACGGACCGTGCCGTCAGGATGAATGATCGCTTCCACTGCCTGCAACATTTTCTTCTCCCGACCTGATTCTGTAAGCCTTGCGGCAAGGCTTCATGATAACCGATCAGAACGAGGGAGTAAGCAACTGATCAGGCCCGCTCAATCTCCGTAATCTGTCCGCCTGCACCAAAAATCCAAATTCCGTCCCTGACGCCTGCAAGCATCCCTGCCATAATGGCAGGCTGACAAATACTGAAAATACCACCCATGCAGGAGCCGCCATGACCAAGCACATACTGGTGACGGATGATGATGCCCATATCTGTGACGTGATCAGCTTTGCGCTGGAAAAAGCCGGCATGCAGGTCACGGTCGCCAATGACGGGCTGCAGGCAGTACAGGCATTCCGTAACCAGGCGGCGGACCTGATCGTGCTCGACATCAACATGCCGGAAATGGACGGGCTGGAAGTCTGCCGTGAGCTACGCCGCTTTTCTGAGGTGCCGATCCTGTTCCTGTCCTCACGCGATGATGAAATCGACCGGATTCTCGGGCTGGAAATCGGGGGTGATGATTATGTGACCAAACCGTTCAGCCCGCGCGAGCTGGTGGCACGCATCAATGCCATTCTCAAGCGCGCCCAGGCCAGCCCGTCCAGCCCCGCTGACGAGGCTGCTCAGGTACGTCAGGGCCGGCTGCTGATGCAGCCCGAACAGCACCAGGCCTACTGGCAGCAGCAGGCCGTGAGCCTGACCGCGACCGAGTTTTCCATGCTGCTGCTGCTGGCCAGAAACCCGCGCCGGGTGTTCAACCGCGACCTGATCATGCAGCAGGCTTACGAAAGTAATGTGTATGTCAGCGACCGCACCATCGACAGCCACATCCGCCACATCCGCCAGAAATTCGCCGATGCCGGCTGTCAGGGCATTATCGACACCGTGCACGGCGTCGGCTACAAACTTGCCGCATGCTCATAAATGCCCGCCTGCCGCTGCCACGCGGCGTGCGCTTCAGTTTGCGCACCATCCTGCTGATCGTGATGCTGACCATTATCACCCTGCCGTTGCTGGGGCTGTATTTTTTCCGCATCTATGAAAACGAGCTGGTGCGCCAGACCGAACTGGAGCTGATTGCCCAGTCAGCGGCACTGTCGGCAACCTGGCGACAGGAACTGCGCCAGCTCAATCCCGACAGCAACCACTATGGTTACATTATCAATACCTCGCCCTTCATCCCCGGTCGGAGCCGAAACGACCCGGAGGATGCCGATCCGTTCCTGACCCCCATTCAGCCCACTCTGGATCTGGTCAAGCCGGTGCATGGCCCGCGCCCGGATGCACGCCTGACCTACGAGCTGCCGGAAGCCTTCGTGCGCCAGGCCGGTCAAAATATGCAGGCCATTCTGCGTGACACCCAACAGATTACACTGGCCGGCATGCGCATTCTGGACAGCCATGGCATTGTGGTCGCGGGGCGTGAAGAAATCGGCATGTCGCTGGCGCATATCACTGAAGTCCGGACCGCACTGGGCGGGCACTATGCCAGCGTGATCCGTCAGCGCATTTCCGACGAGCCGCCCCCGCCACTGTATTCCATCAGCCGGGGCACCAACATCCGCGTGTTCACGGCCTTTCCGGTCATGGAGCATAACCGGCTGCAGGGGGTGATTTATCTGTCCCGCACCCCGAAAAACATTCTCAAGCACCTGTACCTGGTTCAGGACAAACTCTGGCTCGCGACCCTCAGCCTCGGGCTGGTAGCCCTGCTGCTGACGGTTTTTGTCTCCTCCAGCATTTCACGCCCGATCCGCGAGCTGATCCTCCAGACCCGGCGGGTGGCCCGTGGCGAACAGACCAGTATCGAACCACTGCAGAATCCGGTGACTTACGAGGTGGCCCAGCTGTCGGAAAGCTTCGCCACCATGTCACATGCACTGGCCGAACGCTCGGATTACATCAGCCGCTTTGCCACCCATGTCTCGCATGAGTTCAAGACCCCGCTCACCTCGATGCAGGGAGCACTGGAGCTGCTGCAGGAGCACATGGACAGCATGCCGGAGGAGCGGCGTCAGCGTTTTCTGACCAACCTGCTGAACGATACCCAGCGCCTGAAAAATCTGGTCTCCCGCCTGCTGGAGCTGGCACGGGCCGATGCGCTGGAACCCAGCCGCCAGACAACCCGGCTGTATCCGGTGCTGGACAGCCTGCACAGCCGTTTTCGTGACCGGGGACTGACACTGGATTACAGCGGGCTGGCCAACCATACCGTGGTCATGAGCGTGGAAGCGCTGGAAACCGTGCTCGGCAACCTGTTCGAAAACAGCCTGCAGCATCAGGCCGGCACCGTGCACCTGAGCGCCACCCGACAGGGGCAGACCCTGCAGCTGATACTGCAGGACAACGGCAGCGGCATTTCGGCAGCCAACCGCGAGCGGATATTCACGCCCTTCTTCACCACCCGGCGCAATACCGGCGGTACCGGGCTGGGGCTGGAGATCACCTCATCCCTGCTGCGCGCTCATGGCGGCCATATCCGCCTCGGTCACAGTGATCGGGGAGCCTGCTTCATTTTGACCCTGAATGCCGGATTTCCGTAATTTGCTACGCATCAGGCTGAAAATCCTTCCTCATCCCCCAGTGTATTTGCTATTTCATGGAGGTAAACCCCTTAAAGCAGTGTGATTGAGGCCGTCGCCATGAAATTCCTGAGACACCTGATACTGGCACTTGTGCTTCTGCCTGTCTGGGCCTGGGCCTTCTCGCCCTCGCTCCAGATCCGGGTCGAGTCGGAGTGGGGCAATGCCTCCCCCACGGATGTCAAGGCCGTACTGGATTCTGTCATATTCACCATGACGCCCTACGTCGGGCTGCGCAGTCTGGACGACATTATTGTCAGGAATGACCGCAAAGGCCCCATCTCACTCTATGAGCGCGGCAGTCAGGATGAATACATCATCCTGCTGGATGTTCACGGACGCTACTGGGCCCAGCTCGCCTATCAGTTCTCCCATGAAATCTGCCACCTGCTGAGCAATTACGACCTGGCCCCCAATAATTCCAGCCGCCAGCAGTGGTTTGAGGAGTCACTGTGCGAAGCCTTCAGCCTGTATACCCTGGAGCAGATGGCCCGTGACTGGGAAACCGATCCGCCCTATCCGGGCTGGAAGGATTATGCCCCGGAACTGCAGAAGTATGCGGATAACATGCTGAATCAGCAGCACCGGAATCTTGCCAGCAATCTGCCTGAGTGGTACCGTGAACACAGGAGCGTACTGGAAAACAATCCTTATGCTCAGGATCGCAGGCTGAATGAAAAATTTGCTTCCCACCTGCTGGCCATTTTTCAGCAGCAGCCCCTGAACTGGCAAGCCATCAATTATCTGAATCTCGGCGCAGAAAACGGGGACCACTCATTCCAGAAATACCTGGACGACTGGTATGCCCATACCCCCCGTGAGCTGCACTTTCCGATTGAAGCCATCAGTCAGGTTCTGGATGGCCGTGTAGCAACACTGCAACGACCCTGAACAGGTTGCTGGTCATCAGCTTAAATGGTATCCGCATCTTTTTTGTAGGATATTTACCACAATGGATGAACTTTTCCGCGTGGGCAACATCACAAAACGGGAGGCCGTAAAAGCACGCGTACCAACCAAATAATCTGAGGGCAGAATAACATGCAAAAATCACTTCTCTTTTTGGGCGCACTGACCATTTTCATGATGGGTTACTGGGTACCGGAAGACCGTCATGTCCCGGTTGACGGAGCGAAACCCTATGACTGGAATCCGGCTTCATTCTGGTATGTCGGAGGGCAGAATGCCCAGAAAGGCATCAATATCTTCGCCCGTCAGGGCACACCCGTGGAAGCCAGCACCAGCGGGCTGGTGATTTACCGCAATACCGACGCTGACGGCGACAAATCGGTCTACGTTCTGGGTTCCAAATGGCGCGTGCATCATTATGCCAATCTGGGCGAAGTGGATGTCATTCCCGGCACCTGGGTCAAAACCGGCGAAAAAATCGGTGCGGTAGGCACTCCCGAAGGCAACAGCGTCTCGCGGCGGCCCGCCAACCTGTATTACTCCATCCGCAGCCTGCCACCACAGGTTTCCGAGCTGGAGCCGGCCAAACCGTTCTGGCTCGATCGGGTGTTTTATGTCGACCCGCACAAATTCCTGACCGAGTATCAGGCCTCCGACACCGGAAACGCCAAACTGGCAAAGACGGTCAAACCGGATACCGCCGGACACTGACACCACACGGGACGCTCCGCCTGACTGGCGACCCCGGCAGAATCACGTATACTTGGCACACGCTATGCCAAGTAGATTCTGCTCATGACCGATAATCAGAAACCGCTGGTCCTTGTTGACGGCTCCTCCTACCTGTTCCGGGCCTTCCATGCCCTGCCACCGCTGACCAACTCAAAAGGTGAACCCACGGGTGCCATGCATGGCGTGCTGAACATGTTGGACAAACTGCGCAAGGATTATGAGCCGGAACACATGGCGGTCATTTTCGATGCCCCGGGCAAAACCTTCCGCGATGCGCTCTACCCGCAATACAAGGCCAACCGCCCGCCCATGCCCGATGACCTGCGCAGCCAGATCGAGCCCCTGCTCGACATTATCCGTGCCCAGGGTTATCCGCTGCTGATTATCGAAGGTGTCGAGGCGGATGATGTAATCGGCACCCTGGCCAGCCGGTATCCGGGCCGTGTCATTATCTCGACCGGAGACAAGGATATGGCCCAGCTGGTTAACGAGCGTGTACACCTCATCAATACCATGAGTGATACCTACGCCGATAGTGACGGAGTGAAGGAAAAATACGGGGTGGCCCCGGAACAGATCCGTGACTATCTGGCGCTGGTCGGGGATACGGTGGACAATGTGCCCGGCGTGGACAAGGTCGGCCCCAAGACAGCGGTGAAATGGCTGGACCAATACGGCTCGCTGGCCAATATCATGGAACAGGCAGACACCTTCAAGGGCAAGATCGGCGACAACCTGCGCACGGCACTGGCCCACCTGCCCCTGTCCTACGAGCTGGTCACCATTAAATGCGACCTGAACCTGGCGCTGACACCGGCAAGCCTGAGCTTCACGGCACCGAACACCGAACAACTGCAGACACTCTACGAACGCTACGAGTTCCGTACCCGCCTGCGCGCCCTGACGCAAGCCGGTGTCGAAGGTGACAGGGACGCTGCAGCCGGCGGGACAGGTAATGCCACGACAGAAAACCGGCAAACAGCGGACTACACCACCATCCTGACTCAGGAAACACTGGACCGGTGGCTTGAAAAGCTTAACAAGGCAGAACTGTTTGCCTTCGATACCGAAACCACCAGTCTGGATTATCTGGAGGCCCGCATTGTCGGGGTGTCCTTTGCCACCGCCCCCGGTGAAGCGGCTTATCTGCCCCTGGCCCACGATTACATCGGTGCACCCGCACAGCTCAATCGCGAGCAGACCCTGGAACGCTTGAAGCCGCTGCTGGAAGATGCCGGGCAACACAAAGTGGGGCAAAACCTCAAATATGACCGCAGCGTCCTGCTGAATCACGGCATCACCCTGCGCGGTATTGCCCACGACACCCTGCTGGAATCCTATGTGCTGGACTCCAATGCCCGGCATGACATGGACAGCATGAGCCTGAAACACCTCGACCATACCACCATCCATTTCGAGGATATTGCCGGCAAGGGTAAAAACCAGCTCACCTTTGACCAGATTGCACTGGAGCAGGCCGCCCCTTATGCGGCGGAGGATGCGGATGTCACCCTGCAACTGCACCGGTATTTCTGGCCCCGGCTGGAAGCCCTGGACCGGCAGCGCCAGCTTTATCAAGACGTGGAAATGCCGCTTGTCAGCGTCCTGTCCACCATTGAGCGCAATGGTGTCCGGGTGGATGCCAATATGCTGGCACAGCAGAGCCGGGAACTGCAGGCACGCATGGAAACGGTGGTGGAGCAGGCCTATGCCGCTGCCGGTGAGCGCTTCAATCTCGCCTCACCCAAACAGATTCAGGCCATTTTCTTTGACAAACTCGGCCTGCCAGTGATCCGCAAGACCCCCAAGGGCCAGCCCTCCACAGCGGAAGACGTGCTGGAGGCGCTGTCCGAACAGGGGCATGAACTGCCCACCCTGATTCTGGAGCATCGGGGGCTGGCCAAACTCAAGTCCACCTACACCGATAAACTGCCACAGCAGATCAATCCGCAGACCGGCAGGGTACATACCTCTTACCATCAGGCTGTTGCCGCCACTGGCCGCCTGTCCTCGACCGATCCCAACCTGCAGAATATTCCGGTGCGTACTGCCGAAGGTCGCCGCATCCGCCAGGCTTTTGTCGCGTCGCCCGGTCACAAAATCCTTGCTGCCGACTACTCACAGATCGAACTGCGCATTATGGCCCACCTGTCCGGTGACCGGGGCCTGCTGGAAGCCTTTGCGGCCGGACAGGATATTCACCGGGCCACCGCCGCTGAAGTGTTTTCAACACCGCAGGCACAGGTGACAGCCGAACAGCGCCGGGCCGCCAAAGCCGTGAACTTCGGTTTGATCTACGGCATGTCCGCTTTCGGGCTGGCCAGACAGCTGGGTGTTGAACGCATGGAGGCACAAGCGTATGTCGACCTCTATTTTGCACGCTATCCGGGTGTCAAAGCCTATATGGACAACACCCGCGAACAGGCGCGGGCACAGGGTTTTGTTGAGACCCTGTTTGGCCGGCGTCTCTACCTGCCGGATATCAAGGCGCGCAATGCAGCGCTGCGCCAGTACGCTGAACGTACAGCCATCAATGCACCAATGCAGGGAACGGCTGCCGATATTATCAAAAAGGCCATGATCGCTGTGGATCAATGGCTGCAAACAGGGGAGTCAAACACAAAAATGATCATGCAGGTCCATGATGAACTGGTCTTTGAAGTACCGGAGGCCGAAATTGAACATGTCAGCCAGACCATCAGTCAACTGATGACACAGGCAGCACAGCTTGATGTACCCTTGGTGGTGGATACCGGTATCGGCAATAACTGGGATGAGGCACACTGAGCATGAACCTGATCAATGTGATTGCGCTGCTGATAACACTGGCCGCGCTGTTCAGTTATGTAAACACCCGATGGATCAAACTGCCAACCACCATCGGCCTGCTGCTGATTTCGCTGCTGTTTTCACTCGGCATTATTGCCAGCAGCCATCTCGGGCTGGAGTTTGAGGCCACAGCACGCGATATTCTGGCCAGTATCGACTTCAACGAAACCCTGATGAATGGCATGCTCAGTGCCCTGCTGTTTGCTGGTGCCCTGCATGTGAATCTGGAGGAACTGGCAAAGCAGAAGTGGGTGGTTGCCGTGCTCGCCAGTGTCGGTGTGGTCGCCTCAACTTTTATGGTCGGCTTCGCTGCCTGGTACCTGTTTGGATGGCTGGGGCTGGACATACCGCTGATTTACTGCCTGTTATTCGGCTCGCTCATTGCCCCCACCGACCCCATTGCCGTGCTGTCCATCCTCAAAAGTGTTGGCGCTCCCAAATCGCTGGAAACCAAGATTGCCGGTGAATCCCTGTTCAATGACGGGGTGGCTGTCGTGGTGTTTCTGGTCCTGCTCGGCTTTGTCGGCAGCGGTCATGGCGACAGCAGTGCGGAACTGAGCCTCGGCTCGGTGCTGACCCTGTTTGCCACCGAAGCCATCGGCGGGGCCGTCTTCGGCTTTTTGATCGGGTATGTCACCTACCGGATGCTGGCCAGCATCGACAACTATCAGGCTGAGGTGCTGCTGACCCTGGCACTGGTACTCGGTGGCTATTCTGCCGCCATGGCCATGCACATTTCCGGCCCCATTGCCGTTGTGGTGGCCGGACTCCTGATCGGGAATACCGGACGCCAGTTCGCCATGTCGGCAAAAACACGCGATCATCTGGATACCTTCTGGGAGCTGGTGGATGAAATCCTCAATGCCGTCCTGTTCGTACTGATCGGACTTGAAGTCCTGATTCTGACGTTCCAGCCCCAATACCTGTGGGCCGGTCTGATCATGATCCCCGTCTCCCTGCTGGTACGCTTTATTTCAGTCGGTATTCCGGTCACGCTCCTGAAACAGACCCGCAGTTTCAGCCCGCGTGTGGTACGCATTCTGACCTGGGGCGGCCTGCGTGGCGGTATTTCCATTGCATTGGCCCTGTCCCTGCCTCCCGGCAGCGAACGCGAAGCCATTCTGGTCATCACCTATGTGATTGTGGTGTTCTCGATTGTGGTTCAGGGGCTGACGGTTGGCAAGCTGGTCAGCAAGGGTAGCTGATCGGGATCAGGGGAACCTGACGGACAAAGAAAAGCCCGCCGGTTTGCGGGCTTTGAAATCCGAATATGGATTTCAGGTACAGCCGGTTTTTACCAGCTGATGGTCACACGCTTGCGCCCGAAGCGCAGCGCCTTGCGACGATCCTTACCCATGTAAATATCGATTTTTTTCTCCCAGCGCCGGTGCATCTTGTCCAGCACTTCAAATTCACCATCCATGCCACTGATCCTGACCTTGTCGCGGTGCTTCAGGCCATAAAAATTCAGCAGATCGCGGGAGACGGCAATGGCCTTCATTCCCGGCTTCAGTTCATCTCCCCAGGCTGCTACATTGGGATCATCATCCGTCTGCGCGGGAAGGGAGTTGTATGCGGTCGCATCTACTCTGAGACTTTGGCCCGCTTTTCCTCCTGCCAGCGCTGGTGATGCACAAAAGCCCACCAGTACCAGCAGGACAAAAAAACGAAAGCTCCTGTTCATGAGAGTAACCTCAAAACGTTGTTAAATAGATGGAGCGAACATTAACAGATCATAAGTACCTGATAAACCACCGTTCCTACCAATTTTTGAATCATGGTACATGCTTGATAATTATCAACGGAACTTATTTTCAGGTTCTAAAAGATGCCATATCCACCCAGAAAGTAATGATTTTTACAGAATCATTCCCTCCCTGTTGCCCGCTCATCCCGTTTACCATGCAGCAGGGATTGATCGATTTTTTCTAAACATTCATAAAATTTATAATTATATATAGATCATATTAATTGATATGTCCGTCAAATACGATTGCGAACTGATCAATAATCAAGCTGCTCAATCTTGATACCCACACAAACGGGGGCATCAGCGGGTATTTTGCCCCGACTCTGTTAAAATCTGCTCCGAACCATCATCCCAACCACGATCACAGGCTATCACCCATGCCGCGACTGCTACTCAGCACCCTGAACGCCCGCTACAGCCATGCCTCACTCGGGCTGCGTTACCTGTACGCCAATCTGGGGGAAATTCAGCCTTTGGCTGCGATTCAGGAATTCACCATCAGCATGCGTGCCCTGGATATTGCCGAACAGCTGTTGGCTGAAAAACCCGACATTATCGGTTTTGGTGTTTATATCTGGAATGCACAGGAAACCCTGCAAGTGGTGGAAGTGCTGAAAACCCTGGCCCCGGAGTGCATCATCATTCTCGGTGGCCCGGAAGTCAGTTACGAAACCGAAGTTCAGCCTCTTACGGCACTGGCGGATTATGTTATTACCGGTCCCGGTGAAACCAGTCTGTACCGGCTCTGTACCGAACTGCTGGCAGGCCGGCAACCGCAGCAGAGAATGATTGCGGGTGAAACCGTCGCCCTGGCACAGCTTAACTTTCCCTATGCCTTTTACACGGCGCACGACATCCGACACCGGGTCATCTATGTGGAAGCCTCACGCGGCTGCCCGTTCAAATGCGAATTCTGCCTGTCCGCCCTCGACAAAACCGCTTACCCCTTTGAGCTGGAAGCCTTTCTGGAACAGATGGAACAACTGTGGCAACGCGGGTTGCGCCAGTTCAAGTTTGTGGACCGCACCTTCAACCTGAAAATTACCACAACCCTGAAGATACTGGACTTTTTCCTGGAACGGCTGGATCAGGCTACCTTTCTGCACTTTGAACTGATTCCTGACCACCTGCCCGAGGTGCTGCGGGAACGTATCCGGCGTTTTCCTCCCGGCAGCCTGCAATTTGAGATCGGCATCCAGACCTTCAACCCAAACGTCCAGTCATTAATCAGTCGTCGCCAGGACCACGCCAAAACCGTAGCCAATCTGCACTGGCTGCGTGAGGAAACTCAGGTTCACCTGCATACTGACCTGATTTTCGGACTGCCGGGTGAGGATCTGGACAGTTTTGCCCAGGGCTTTGACCAGCTGGTCCGTCTGCGCCCGCATGAAATCCAGCTTGGCATCCTCAAGCGCCTGCGCGGTACACCGATCATCCGCCACACCGAGGCTTTTGGCATGTGCTACAACCCGAGGCCCCCCTACAATATCCTGCGCACGGATCGTATTGACTTCAACACCCTGCAGCAGATGAACCGTTTTGCACGTTACTGGGACCTGATCGGTAATTCCGGGCGTTTTGAGCAAACCCTGCCCCTGTTGCTGGAAAACAGCCCATTCCAGCGTTTCCGGGCACTGAGCCTGTGGCTCTATCAGCAAACCGGACAAACCCACAAGATTGCCCTGCCCCGTCTGTTTCAGCTGGTGCATCAGGCCGGTATCGAACAACTGGGCCTTGAGGCTGGCAAACTGACCCGTGCCATGACAGCAGACTATTCACTGACAGGTCAGAAAGGCCCGATTCCATTCACCAACCCGGCATCATCACAGCCAGCCCAAGCCCGGCCCGAAACACCGGCGACAGCCAGTCCCTTGCCATCCCGGCCCTCAAGCCAGCCCCGGAACCCGCGCCAGCAACGCCACCTGCGGGCTCAATAACCGGAAGAAGTGAATACGATAGTGCCTTCATTTCACGCTGCCCGTATCCGCCCTGAGATACTGACGTATGACCGTCGCCATTTCATCCGGGGTTTCACCATGCTGCAGTTTCTGCTGCAGCCGTCCCTGCCGGTCAATCACGTAAGTCACGGAAGAGTGATCCATGGAGTAATTCAGGGCTGAATCCGGAGTCTCAACCTTGCGGTACAGTACGCCATACTGTGCAGCGACCCGGGCAATCTGTTCCGGCGTTCCAGATAGTCCACGCAGTCGGGTATGGAAAAAGCGTGCATAGGCATCTGCCTTCTCAGGGGTATCCCGCTCCGGATCAATCGTGATAAACACGCCCTGCACCTGTTCCAGCTCCTCGGGCGTCAAACGGTCAAAGGCAACCTTCAGATTACCCAGACTGGTCGGACAGATATCAGGGCAGGAAGTGAAACCGAAATAGAGCAGCACCACCTTGCCACGTAGGTCAGCCAGTCCGAACTTCCCGCTGCTGCTCTCAAGTTCAAAATCCCCGCCACGCCCGGAAACAGTGGCGCTGTTTTCAATCGTGGCAGAGCGTTGCCAGGTCTGCCAGCTCCAGGCCAGCCCGATACCACCGGCAAAGGCCAGCATCAGCAATAAAGGATACAGCAGGTTGTTACGGTTTTTTTTCACAACATTTTCATGGCTTTCATCAGAATGGCCAGCTCCCATAGACGGTTTCCCTGTGTGGAGGAAAAATAAACATGCGACCGTATCGGATTAAACTTTTTCTTGTGCGATACATTGCCCTGAAATGGATACAGGTTGTTCAGCCTGCGATAGGCATACCGGAGTGCTTTCATGGTGAATTCATTGTGCCGGAAATGTCGACGCAGCACGAACAGGGGCATCAGCCCAAGGGAAACCCGCTGACAGCCTTCCGCTTCAAATACCCGGATGGCTTCCAGAATGATAAAGGCGCTGGTTCCATTGGGAGCCTGGGCCGTAATGCGATCAAAATTATGGTAATAACCGATAATGTGCTCATCCTGATAGACGGGATCAAAAATCGCCAGCCCGATCAAGCGGCCCTGCTGTCTGGCCCAGAAATAACGCACATCCTTTTCCTGCCGGGGAACAAACGGACGAGTCAGCAGCAACAGTTCCCTGTCACCCTTATCCTGAATCCATTCCGCCGACAGGGCGCTGATCTCGGTCATGTCACAAGCCGACAGCGGAACTTCCTCTACCCTGACTCCCTCACGCTCACACTTGTTGCGCCACTGGCGCAGTTTGGCGCGCTCCTTGCCTGCCAGTTCAAACGGAATGGGTAAATCCCCGATCTGTCCGAAATGATTCACTTCATAACCCAGCGTTTCCATAATGCCGCCGGTTACGGCAGAACACTGAAGTACCACCACGCGCTGATACCGGGCAATAAAACGTTCCAGCATACCCTGCACCTGGTCCGGTGCACAAAGCGGGTCAGCCAGAACAATCCTGCGTCCCAGCGGTGCATACAACCAGTGATGAAAATCCAGATAGGCAATATAGCCAATCCCCGGTTCCAAGTAATGGCTCAATCCCTGTTGCAGGGTTGAGTACGCCAGACAACCCGTACCATAACGCTGCAGATACGGCATCAGCTCGGCATGAGGGACGGGTTGCTCGTTATTGCGCCTGAAAAACATTACTCTGACTGCCCCGGTACGGCAAAAGCGCCAACAGTAGCCGCATCCACGGCTTCAGGCAAGACCCGCAGATGCAGCCGCTGTCCGTCACCGGGTCAGGTTCAGGATTTCTTTTTCATCGAGTCGCTCAATTCGGAGACTTTTTTCTTGGCGCTATCCACCGCATCTTCAACATTATCCTCAATCTCGTCAGCCAGCTTTCCGGCCTTCTCCTTCCACTCCCCGGCAGTTTCCTTGACTTCTTCGGTCAGCTCTTCGGTTGTTTCAACGACCTCTGCCTTGAAATCGTCAATGTTCTGACTCGCCCGCTCACTCAGGTCCGTACTGGCTGTCGCCACTTCAGCCGGCGTTGCGGTATTGATACCCAGCACTTTGTATAAGGCACAAAAACTGAACACACCGGTCCCCAGCACGATCAAGCCCAGCAAAGCCAGCCAGAAGCTCTTGAACAAGCCGATCACCAGCAGGACAAGACCAACCGCAATACGGATGTTTTTATCGTTACGCCCGACATTCCGCTCCAGAGTCATCTCAACCCTCCTTAAAATAAAAAATATTAATATAACATAGACCACAATCGCCTTTCACAAAGAGTCGCAGCCATCGCCCATCCAATCCTAACAGAAACCGGCAGACAACCGGGCTTATCCCCTGAAGTTACTCAGGAAGGTTGAACCAACCTGTACCCTGGTGCAACTCTAGTGGCAGCCTGAGTCCAGAGCATCAGGAAAGTTCCAGGCCCACCCTGAGACAGACACCCGACTCCTGTGGCAACAGGCAGTTGCCAATCAAGAGTACAATAGCAGGCAGTTTTTGGCAGAAAAAAATTGTAACAGATGATGAACTTGTTCCGCATCTGTTACAACTAATAAAGCGTGGATACGAATTGACAATTACTAATGGCGATTTTTAGTCGAAAGAAATCTCATTAGGGCGAAAAAATGAGAACAGGCACTTTTCTGAATTTTTCATGACCTGACAACATCCATACTTTATCAGGAACATAATACAGTGCACTATTTATTTGGCAGAACCGGAAGCAATGAAAACACACGGTAAAACCACCCAAATCAATCATAACTTTCATATACTTATCATTGAAAGCGATGATTATTTTTCTACCAAACTGGTTACAGCACTGTCTGCATATTACCAGACATCCACACTGGATGAAATAAAAAATTTACCGACTCTACTCTCCAGACAAAGCATAAGTCTGATTATCCTTAACGAGGATAGCTGTGAGGATGCAACCTTTAAGTGGCTGGAATGGCTGACAGCCAACAGAACAGAAGTCCCGGTCATATTAATTTCAGAAAAGAATACTTCGATTCACAGGGTTCGCGTACTGGAAGCCGGTGCCCGTGATTATCTGTCCAAACCTTTTGAAATAATGGAATTGCTGCTAAGAGCAAAAAACATTCTGCGTGATACCGGTCATCCGGAGGTCAGAAAAAGCCTCTTCAATCCGGAGCGACGGCTTTTTATCAGGGATGAAATAAAAATCAAACTGACCATCACTGAAACAAAGTTATTACAATTCCTCTACCAGAACTCGGGCAAGATCATTTCCCGTGATGCCATTTCAGAAGCACTCCGGGGAGACCAGCACCATCCACTGGATCGGAGTATTGATGTTCATGTCAGTCGCCTCCGGAATAAAATTGAGGCCAACCCGACCATGCCGAAACTGCTGAACACCGTATGGGGTAAAGGCTATCGCTTTATCAAGCCTGATTAGCAGTCCTTGTGATAAATTTTACTGTCTTAAGATAGACTGAAAATATGATTGTTACTAACTTTACACCAAAGCCATTGAAAAGCATGGACACTTTGGTACATTGACCCCAGTGTCCGGGGCTGGATTCAGGGCTGATCAGACACAGGGCACAACACAATTCCAGACTAAAATCATACAATAGAGACCTGATAGGCATGAACATCCGCGAGTCTGTACTCCCGTGCATTCTTTTATGCTTTTGCAGCATGAATACCACGAATGCCACCGCCCAGAACAACCCGGAACTACTGAGGCAAATCACTTACGACAATAATAATCATACCACATACACCTTTCAGCACTATATTGAAATCTCGGATTTTCTGCGTGACGTGCTGTCTGACAACTATGATTATGTACGACTGAAATCCATGGTCACCAAAGTCTGGAAGCGCCAGTCCGGCAAAAACCGCCTGGAAGTGATGCGAACCCGTCGCTGACAGGGTGATCCGACTGTGCTTTAATCTGCGCCCTTTGCCGCACGGATTAAAGAACCATGCAAACCGGACACCACCGTCCAATCCGCAGTTTTGTATTACGACAGGGACGCCTCACCAAAGCCCAGGAACATGCCCTGACCCACTATTGGGAGCTGTATGGCATTGATATTCCCGAACATGCTCTGAACGGAGTGGCGTTGTTTGGCAACACCGCGCCGGTGACACTCGAAATCGGTTTCGGTAACGGCGAGTCGCTGTTGCAGATGGCGCAGAACCAGCCTGAACATAATTTCATCGGCATTGAAGTTCATGCACCGGGCGTCGGGCACTTGCTGTCCCGTATTCACGAGCTGCAGCTTGACAACCTGAAAGTCATGCATACCGATGCCGTTGAGGTACTGAAAAAACATCTGGTGCCAGCCAGCCTGCAGCGCATACTGATTTATTTTCCGGACCCTTGGCATAAAAAGCGCCATAACAAGCGCCGCCTGATCCAGCCGGAACGGGTCGGGTTACTGGGCAACCTGCTCGAAACAGGTGGCCTGCTGCATCTGGCTACTGATTGGGAGGACTACGCCCAGCACATGGCAGAGGTCATGCAGGCCAGCCCCCTGTTCCAGAGTCAGGCCCCGGATGGCACAGCCTTTGTGCCCCGACCGGATTTCCGTCCGCTGACCAAGTTTGAACAGCGTGGCCTGAAGCTCGGACACGGCGTCTGGGACCTGCTTTACCAGAGGCTGTAAAGCAGGGACAGCACCAGGCTGAAGCCCAGCCACATCAGCAAAGTCAGGGGCACCCCGAGGCGAACAAAATCCCCGAAAGTGTAGTTGCCGGCACTCATGATCAACAGGTTGGTCTTGTAAGCCATCGGGGTTGCAAAGCTCATATTGACACCGAACAACACCCCGAGCACAAAGGGTTCCGGATCCAGCTGCAGGCTGGTGGCAATCTTGATGGCAATCGGCGTCCCGATCACGGCAGCAGCATTATTGGATACCACATTGGTGAAAATGGCCATGAGCAGAATCAGGCCGGAGAGCACCACAGCCGCCGGCGCTCCCCCGACCAGACCCACGAAGGACTGTGCCAGAAAATCACTGGCTCCGGTCGCCGTCATGGCCTGACCCAGCGCCAGGCTGGAAACCACGATCATGACTACCGAAACATTCAGGGCACGCGAGACATCGTGCCAGTTGAGGCAGCCACAGACCAGCAACGCCAGTACGCCCAGGGTCGCGCTGATGGAAATGGGCATGAGGCCACTGGCTGCCGTCAGCACCACCAGTGCCATGACCAGCAGAGCCAACGGTGCCTTGCGGGAGCGGGGTATTTCAATACGGGTATCCAGCACCATGAACTCATGGCGTGACTTCAGGGCGGCAATATGTTTGTGTGTTCCCTGTGCCAGCAGAATATCACCATGGCGCAGGCGAAAATTTCCCAGACCCTTGGGCATCTCGCGGATCTGTTCTCCTCCCCGGTGAACCGCCAGCGCTACCATATTATAGGTTTCGATGAAGTGCGTTGACTGCAGGGTCCGGCCCAGCAACGGGGAACGCTGATCCACAATAATCTCGATCACGCGCTGATCATTGCTCTCCAGCGGATTCGATTCATCCACCCGATGGCTGCCGGCATACAGTGTTGCATCAATGGCATTCTCGAAGAACTTCAGGTTCTCCGGCGTATCATGAACCAGCAGGCGATCACCTTCCCGTACCACCGCATCCGGCAGCGGCAGGATCAGGGCAGTACTGGAACGGCGAATCTTGTCAATGGCCAGCCTGCCATCCGTAGCCTCTGCCAAGTCTGCAACCGACTTGCCGACAGCCCAGCTGCCTTCGGGGATCACCAGATGCGCCGTAAAAACCCGGCTGGATGAATCACCCATGGGAATATCGCGCCGGGGCAGGATCAAAGGAGCGAAAACCCACAGAAACGCGATACCAACCAGCCCCACAATGGCCGCAGGCAGGAAGAAGTCAAACATGCCGATGCGTCCCAGCCCCTGCTGTCCCGCCACACTGACCACCAGCAGGTTGGTGGACGTCCCGATGGTAGTGCTCATGCCACCCAGCAGGCTGGCGAACCCCATCGGCATCAGCAGTGTTGAAGGACTGCTTTTGGTCTTCAGCGCCACACTGACCAGAATCGGAATCAGCAGGACGACAATCGGGGTGTTGTTGATAAAAGCGCTCAGGATGCCGGTCAGAATCAGCGTGGCCAGAAAGGACAGATGGGGGCTGGTACGCCAGGAGCGCGCCAGCAGGTTCCCGATCGGCTCCAGAGCACCGGTCTTGACCAACGCGGCACCGATAATCATCAGGGCACAGACCGCCACCAGAGCCTCATGACCGAAACCGTAAAAAAATGACTCCGGGTTCAGATAGCTGCCATCGGCCAGCTGATAGGGATAAAGGGCAAATCCCCCCGTCAGCAGGCACAGCACGACCAGTGAAGAAGTCTGCAACGGAATCCGCTCACGGGTGAACAGGATCAGGGCAAACAGCGTCAGAAGCAGCACGGCAAGCGCATGGGGGTTGATCATCATCCACATCTCCTAAGCTCGGGGCCTGAATTCGCACTATTTTTAGACATCATGCCAACACAGGCAAGCTTGACAAATTCAGGATTGCCCTCTTACCCCCTGCACCATTATGCATTACAATTTGCACGCTTCACGTGCAGCTAAGGGTTCCAAATCAAACGCCAGACAATTATTATTGCCGCCTTTGCCAGAAAACCTTGCACTGACAACACAAAGAAAGCGTATTGAACAGCTTGGCAGTGTCCCACATCGGGGGCGTTTCCGCCAATACTGTCCTACGGGATCAGGAGCAGTGACCGCAAGGTTATTGCATTTACATGAGATTTTGAATAATGACTGACTTAAGCAAATACCGGAATATAGGTATCTTCGCCCACGTTGATGCGGGCAAAACCACGACAACCGAGCGCATCCTGAAACTGACCGGCAAGATCCACAAGCTCGGCGAAGTGCACGAGGGTGAATCTACCATGGACTTCATGGAGCAGGAAGCCGAGCGCGGTATTACCATTCAGTCCGCTGCCACCACAGCTTTCTGGAAGGATCATCGCTTCAACATCATCGATACCCCTGGACACGTCGACTTTACCATCGAGGTCTACCGCTCGCTGAAGGTACTGGATGGCGGCATCGGCGTTTTCTGCGGTTCCGGTGGCGTGGAACCCCAGTCCGAGACCAACTGGCGCTATGCCAACGAATCCGGCGTCGCCCGTCTGGTCTATGTCAACAAGCTGGACCGTATCGGGGCCGACTACTACAACGTCGTCGATCAGGTAAAGAACGTTCTGGGTGCCAAACCGCTGGTTATGGTACTGCCTATCGGCTTCGAAGACAGCTTCGTGGGCGTGGTGGACCTCCTGACCCGCAAAGCCTGGGTCTGGGATGACTCCGGGGACCCGCTCAACTACACCATTCAGGACCCGCCGGCAGACATGGCCGGGAAGGTTGAGGAATGGCGCAGCAAGCTGATCGAAACCGCCGTCGAGCAGGATGATGAGCTGATGATGATGTATCTGGAAGGTGAAGAACCCTCCATTGATGACCTCAAGCGCTGCATCCGCAAGGGGACCATTGCCCTTGACTTCTTCCCCACCTACGCCGGCTCATCTTTCAAGAACAAGGGCGTGCAGCTGATTCTGGATGGCGTGGTGGATTACCTGCCATCACCTACCGAAGTCGAGCCACAGCCGGAAGTTGATCTGGAAGGCAACGAGACCGGCAAGTTCGCCATTGTCGACCCCAGCGGTCCGGTGCGTGCACTGGTATTCAAGATCATGGATGACCGTTTCGGTGCCCTGAACTTCGTGCGGGTCTATTCCGGCAGGCTGAAGAAAGGCGATACCCTGCTCAACACCTTTACCGGCAAGAATGAACGTGTCGGTCGCATGGTGGAAATGCATGCCAATGACCGCACTGAAATCGAGTCGGCCCAGGCCGGTGACATTGTAGCCCTGATCGGCCTGAAAAACGTCCAGACCGGCCACACGCTGGCTGACCCGGATCACCCGGCCACGCTGGAGCCAATGGTATTCCCGGACCCGGTCATCTCCATCGCCATTGCCCCCAAAAACAAGGGTGCTGCCGAGAAGCTGGGTGTGGCCCTGAGCAAGATGGTGCAGGAAGACCCGTCTTTCCGCATGGAAACCGATCAGGAAACCAACGAAACCATCCTCAAGGGCATGGGCGAACTGCATCTGGATATCAAGGTTGACATCCTGCGCCGCACCCATGGCATTGATGTGGAAGTGGGCAAGCCACAGGTTGCCTACCGTGAGTCCATCACCATGCCGGTAGAAGACAGCTATACCCACAAGAAGCAGTCTGGTGGTTCCGGTCAGTATGGTAAGGTCGACTACACCATCGAACCCAACGAGCCGGGTGCCGGTTTTGCCTTTGAGTCCGTGGTAGTCGGCGGTAACGTACCGCGTGAATTCTGGCCCGCCATCGAGAAAGGCTTCCGTGAGAGCATGGAAAAAGGTGTACTGGCCGGTTATCCCATGGTCGATGTCAAGGTCACACTGCGCGATGGTGCTTTCCACGCGGTCGACTCTTCGGCAATTGCCTTTGAAATTGCTGCCAAGGGTGCTTATCGTCAGTCCATCCCCAAGGCCGGTCCGCAGATTCTGGAGCCGATCATGAAGGTTGACGTTTTTGTCCCTGATGACTACGTTGGCGACGTGATCGGTGACCTGAACCGTCGCCGTGCCATGGTCAAGTCCCAGGATCGTGCCCCCATCGGTGTCCGCATCAAGGCCGAAGCCCCGCTGAGCGAAATGTTCGGCTATATCGGCGACCTGCGCACCATGACCTCCGGGCGTGGCCAGTTCTCCATGGAGTTCTCGCATTACTCACCGTGTCCGAAAAACGTGGCCGATCAGGTCATCAAGGAAGCGGCTGAACGCAAGAAAGCCCAGCAGGGCTGATCACCCGGTACCCGGACCAAAAACTTTTACTCCAGACCCCGCCCTGTGCGGGGTTTTTTCTGCAACAGCCGACCGCATCCATAGCGTTGGAGGATTGCAGTCAGGTCCCTAATTAGGCTATAACGACCAAATGTCGACAATGACCTGAAAAAACCGAGGAATTTAGTAGCATGAGTGACAAAATTCAGGTTGGCAATCTCAAAGTGTCAACACTTTTGCATAATTTCGTCAACCAGGAAGCCCTGCCCGGTACTGGCGTGAGTCCTGAAACCTTCTGGGCCGGACTGGACCGGATTGTGCATGAACTGGCACCCCGTAACCGTGAGCTGCTGGCTATCCGCGACCGGATGCAGGCGCAGATTGACGACTGGCACCGCCAGCACGGAAAAAACGTCGACTTCGCCAGCTACAAGGCGTTCCTGCAGGACATCGGTTATCTGCTGCCACCCGGTGAGGGTTTTCAGGTTGATACCACGGGTGTTGATGAAGAGCTGAGCACCATGGCCGGACCACAGCTGGTGGTGCCGGTCATGAACGCCCGTTTTGCCCTCAATGCCGCCAATGCCCGCTGGGGCAGCCTGTATGATGCCCTGTATGGCACCGATGCCCTGCCACAGACCGACGGTGCAACCATTGAGGCCCGATACAACCCGGTACGCGGTCAGAAGGTCATCGCCTTTGCACGTGAATTTCTGGATCAGGCAGCCCCGCTGGCCAGTGGCTCCCACAAAAATGCCACCGCCTACCACATGACGGCAGGCGCGCTTTCTGTCAGCCTGAACAATGGCAGTACCACTGCACTGGCCACGCCGGATCAATTCGCCGGCTACCAGGGGGACAGCACCAACCCGTCCGCCATCCTGCTGCAGAACAACCAGTTGCACTTTGAAATTCAGATCAACCGTCAGGGCCAGGTTGGTGCCAGTGATGCCGCCGGTGTGAATGACATCCTGATGGAAGCGGCCATCAGCACCATTATGGACTGTGAGGATTCAGTGGCCGCCGTGGATGCCGCCGACAAGACCCACATCTACCGCAACTGGCTCGGCCTGATGAAAGGCGACCTTCGGGAAGAGGTCAGCAAAAACGGCAAGACCTTCGTGCGCCGCATGAACCCGGATCGCAGCTATACCGCCCCGGACGGCTCGGAACGGGTCCTGCACGGACGCAGCCTGCTGTTTGTGCGCAATGTCGGGCACCTGATGACCAACCCGGCCATTCTTGACCGTGACGGCAATGAAATCCCCGAAGGCATTATGGACGGCATGCTGACTGCCATGATCGCCATGCACAACCTCAAGGGCAATACCAGCGCCATCAATTCGCGCCGGGGCTCGGTCTATATCGTCAAACCCAAGATGCACGGCCCGGAGGAAGTCGCTTTTACCAACACCCTGTTTGCACAGATTGAAGCAGCACTGGACCTGCCACGCCATACCCTGAAGGTCGGTATTATGGACGAGGAACGCCGCACCAGTATCAACCTGCAGGAATGTATCCGCGCCGCCAGAGAGCGTGTGGTCTTCATCAATACCGGCTTCCTGGATCGTACCGGCGATGAAATCCACACCGCCATGGAGGCAGGACCGATGATCCGTAAGGGCGACATGAAAAATGCTGCCTGGATCAAGGCTTATGAAGACAATAATGTTGATGTCGGCCTGCGCTGCGGCCTGCAGGGCCATGCCCAGATTGGCAAGGGGATGTGGGCCATGCCGGACCGCATGGCTGACATGCTGGCCCAGAAAATTGCCCATCCGCTGGCGGGTGCCAATACCGCCTGGGTGCCATCTCCGACGGCTGCCACCCTGCATGCCCTGCATTATCACAAGGTCAATGTGCGTGCACGTCAGGATGAGCTCAGAAACCGCACGCCTGCCGATGTGGATGCCATTCTCACCATTCCGGTGGCACGGCATCCGGACTGGTCGGAAGCCGATATTCGTCAGGAGCTGGAAAACAACGCACAGGGCATCCTGGGCTATGTGGTACGCTGGATCAATCAGGGCGTGGGCTGCTCCAAAGTGCCGGATATCAATGACGTGGGCCTGATGGAGGACCGTGCCACCCTGCGCATTTCCAGTCAGCACATGGCCAACTGGCTGCATCATGGCATCTGCACGGAAGCCCAGATTATGGACGCTTTGAAGCGCATGGCCGTCAAAGTGGATGCACAGAATGCCGGTGATCCGGGCTATACCCCGCTGGCAAAGGATTTTGATAAAAGTGTGGCCTTCAGGGCAGCCTGTGATCTGGTCTTCAAGGGCCGGGACCAACCGAACGGCTATACCGAACCGCTGCTGCACAAATACCGCCAAGAAGCCAAAGTTGCCCTGTTTTTCTGATCAGGCAGCAGCCTGAACCCTTATCACAATCACCCTGGCAGGCTTGATGTACCGATGTGCCCTTCCCGTATCAGGGAAGGGCTATCATCCCGCATAAAGCAGCAGCGATTCCAATACCCGACCAAACATCCGACAACAAACTGCCGAATATCACTGCCGACTGGCTGCCAGCATCGTCCCCAGAAACTGCCGCTCCGCCCGCGTCAGTTCACCATGCGCAATCCAGTCATCCAGCAGCTCAGACATGTCTTCATCTCCGGCCTGCTGCCCAACCCAGCGTACTGCCACTTTCTGCAACACAGCAGTCGCCATGCCATAGCGCTGCAAGCGGCGCTCAAGACCGAGCAGAACACCGGGCATTTCAGCCACAGACATATCCGGAAGCTGTTGCAACAGCTGCTCAAACCCCATGACATCCCCCTGCTCCAGGTATTGGAAACCCGCCTGCAGCAGCAACACCGGCTGTCCGGTCTGCAGCAGCTGCCGAGCCTGATCCGGTGCCAGCTCCCGGTATAAAACGAACAGCTGCTGCCCCAATACCGGCCTGTCCTGCAGCTGCAACAACAACCCGGCGAGGGTTTCCCGTACACTGACGGCAAAAACATCCTCGGTATCCGTACTCACGCGCAGACTGCTCCAGTCCAGCCACTGCCGCACCACCATCAGGGCCGCCGGTACCGACTCAATCGCCCCCATTGCGGCCAGCACCTGATCCGCCCGCACACCATACCCGGATTGCAGCTCCAGCTCCGTCAGCACGGTCCACAGCAGACCGGCCAGCCGGGGCTCACCCGATTGTGCCAGCCAGTCCAGCAGTACTGAAAACGTAGCCTCGGTCAGATCGGCATAAACCAGGGCCTCTGCCAGCTGTGCCAGACAGGCATCACAAGCGGCAAAATGCACCGGATTCAGGGCCTGCAGGCGCTCTAGATGAGACAACAACCCGGTTATCTCGTGCTGATCCACCTGCACCGTCTTCCCGTTCGTACCGGCAGCAGGCTCAGCCGCCACCTTGACCGGGGATTCGACGGGTACTGCTGCCAGTATTGCTGCCGGGGTGGTATTTTCCGGCTCCACCACCGGCTCCACAGCGGATGGCACCGGTACAGTCTCTGTGGCTCGGGCCGGTATTGCCGGGGCGCTGGCACTTGTCGCCGGATTTTCAGTCACAGCCCCTGACCTGTCCTGCCCATCATCAACATCTGATACCAATGTTAAAACAGTCGGTACATCCGGCGACGGAGCGGCAAGCCATATCCATGTCAGCACCAGAAGTACAAACAGTCCACTCCCCGGCCATATCAGACGCATGCCAGACTCCGATCCACAACAGGTATCAGCGGGAAAACCGGGTGCCGCGCCATTGCTGCGCAGAACCATTGGCACTGAAGTCATAACTGCCACCGAATACCTTACCCAGTGCGATACTGTTGCCCTGACAAGTGGAAGATTTATACATGCTGATGTGAATATGGGCATAGGCACCGTTCACGGCTGAAGGGGCATTGACCTTACCCAGCAATTGTCCCTGCCTGATACTGGATCCCATACCCAATCCATCCTGCAGGGAAAGATGCCCGAGCATGACCGATTGTGCACCGTTTTCGGCACTTTTATCCAGTGCCAGACAGACCACATCCACATTCAGCCCCAGACTCATCCCCTCCCAGAGAATCTTGCCCGCTGCCGGGGCCAGTACCGACTGGCCGGTCGAGGTCTCGGCTGTGGACATCAGGCAGCCACTGCTGCCATCCGCAGAGTCCGGATCAATACTCAAATCCAGCGAGTATTTCAGGCTGCCGTTATGGGTAATGCTGCCGGTGTTGTAACCCTGACAAACCGTCCAGGTCTGGCCTGACCTGAAAGGAAACAGGAAACTGCGGCTGGAAACAACACTGGGCGTAAAGGTCAGCCGAAGCCTGTAAGCTCCGGTTCCCGAGCTGCTGCGATGGCGCACGGAAACCAGATAGGTGCCGGCATTCAGGGTACGGACAATACGGAAATTATTACCCGCCCCGGCATCATTATTGGCCGCCAGCACTTTACCACCGGCAGCATGCAAACGCCCGAAGGTATCGGTACTGCCCGTGGTCGTCAGTATCAGCCGGCCCTTCCGTGCCAGCGTGAAACGGAAATAATCCAGATCGCCGGCCTTTTCAATATTACCGGCCACAATCACTGAATCATTCGTCAATTCAACAGTACTGGCCGCTGCAACCGTATTGCCGTGATCATCAGCACTGACCACTGCTGCCTTGAACATGGCACGCAGTGTATACTCACCGGTACCGGCATTACGGTAATAACGCACGGCAACGTAATAATCACCCGCTGCAGGTACCTGATAGCGCAGACGAAAGTTTTTTCCATCCGTACTGGCTGCACCGTCATTACTGCGTTTCAATACCTTGCCGGAAGCATCAAACAGCACGCCATAAGTGTCCGTACTGCCACGGGTGATTACCGTGAGCAGGCCCTTTTTGCGTACCCGGAACCTGAAATAATCAACATCTTTGCGTGCTTCAATGGTTCCGGAAATATTTTTACCCAAAGCAGCCGGTGTAGCGGCAGCCACCGAATTACCATGATCATCGCCTGCTGCCTGCAGCCTGTTAACACCGATAAAAAAGCTGCCCCAGAATACGGCGATTAAAGCAAGGTATTTATAAAAGCTGATTGACACGCAGTAGTCCCTCCTTGATCCGGGGCAGCCATCGTTTAAATCCGCCCGAAAATAACTGAAACACGGCTATAGAATCCGCATTATAACGTGCACATGTTTTCTTTTTCCATGACGGTAGCAAACAAGGGCTGCCAGCATCGTTAATCAGGACACAGGATCACAACCCGGTTGCAGGCTTCCGGGCGCGGTATTGACCCAACATGACCACCTGCCCGTCCAATGCCGTTAAGTTAAGAAGAATTGAGCGAGTTTCAAGCAAAAGCTTCTCTCCACAAACACCGCAAATCAATAACTTGAGTGAGCTGGCAAAGTGGCTAAATCTCTTAACTTAACGGCATT
>Ga0116152_10000700_pt1 | contig 27579 bp, 21 predicted proteins | sample AD_UKC119_MetaG_FD_89894 | JGI IMG/M metagenome (GOLD analysis project Ga0116152, IMG submission 89894) | Active sludge microbial communities of municipal wastewater-treating anaerobic digesters from Hong Kong - AD_UKC119_MetaG | ecosystem: Engineered > Bioreactor > Anaerobic > Digestate... | reverse complement strand
ACGAGCAACTTCTTTATCAATTTTGATGATGGCATCGCTGATCGAACTTCTTAAATTTGCATCTTCATAAACGACACTAGTCCACGTATTAGAGATTTCACGTTCGATGATATAACTTCCAGGAATTTTAGGTACTTCTTTCAAATGATCCCATTGTTCAAGGATAACAGCTTTATGATCTTCTTGCCATTTCATGTTTTCGAATGCTTCAAGATTAGCAGTATTCCATAAATATCTCGTGCCTAATGTATTGATCAATGTATCAGCAAAATTATTTTGGGTTTCAGTTGACATCCACCATGATAAGAAAGCCCATGCTTCATCTTTCTTTGTACTCTTATCAAAGATGATTGAAGCTTGTTGTGCTCCACCCATTGATCGATTGATCACAGTTTCTGTCATACCAGATGTTTCATTATAGACTTCATGTTCAATCCCAGGAACTAACGCAATATCCCATAAACCTCTAATATCTGATGCAGCGTTCATGAGCTGTAAATACATACCAAAATCACCAATACCGATCGGTATGGATGCATAACGGAAGCTATTGAAAAATGAAGGTACTTGATAAGGCATCGCATATTCGCGGTATAAATCTGTCATAAACGTCATGGCTTCAATGGTGTTTTCTTGATCAAGACCAGATGATAAACCATCTTCTGCATAGATTAAACCACCGAACTGATAAATAAACGGTGCAGTAGCATCAAATGACTTTAAGGAACTCGAATTAGAGAGTGGTACATAAAAACTCATACCGTAACGTCTTAAGACGGGTAACATGCCTAAAACATCATCCCATGTATTGGGTACGGTGAGTTGGAGTTGTTCTAAAATATCCTTACGATAAAATAACACAAAGAAGTTTTCTGTTTCAGGTAAACCGAAGAGCTGATTGTTATATGTCATAGGAATGAGTTGTTCTGGGTTATATACGGAAATAACATCACTAAAACCTACTGATTGACTGATGTCATAAAGCATGCCACGCATACCATATTCATTTGGAATCCATGCTGATATACCCATGGCAACATCAGGCTGTTGATTAGCTGAATTAGCGAGTAATAACTTAGAATCATCACTGATTAAACTGATTTTAACTTTGATACCGGTAGTTCGTGTGAACTCATCATCTGTAATCTTTTGGATTAAATCAACGTATTGTCTTGAACGATTCACCCAGACTTCAAGTTCATCTTCACTTGCTTTTTCTGCGTAAGATGAATCAACAAATGATAAGAAGAATCGCGCAATACCAACTCTTAAATTTTGGAACACATTGGCATCTGCTCGTGGTAATTCTTGATCAGCTGAATGGATGTAGATCGCATCGACGATGAGGGGTTGTTTTAACAAGGGATCAAGTTGATTACTGATCAACTGAACAGCGGATGATGAACCTGTTGATAATAAGGTTAATCGTCTTGGAATTTCATTGACATCGCCACGTAATGTTTCAATTTTAGAAATAGCTGCTTCAATATCTCTGATGGTTTGTGCATCTCTATTGAAGCCATAGAGCACTCTTAAAACATCAGTAACTTCATTTAAGTCATTGATCCATGTATCAAGAATTAGATTAAGTTCAGGGAAATAAGCAAGCATATCCCAATCGATACCACGATCGGTATTATTTCTAGTTAACTTAGTAATATCTAGACCGAGTGATGACATCTCTTGTGTCGTCATCCAAAGTTTTTCATATACGGTTGAAAATAGGGTAGCATCCACTTCGAGTGTGATGACATCACCAGGTGAAAGATAAAACATTAAGGGTTCTTGTTCGAGATTGGCTAGTGTCATATTTTGCCAATCACGATCATATGAGAAAGCTAAATGCTTAGCTTCCTCAAAAGGAATTTTTCCATTGATATATAATGTCCGATAAACGGTTGTATTCTGTTTTAATTGTTGTGCTTTAAGCGTGATCAAATATAACCCTGCTTCAGGAACATCAACTGTCCATGAAACAGCATCACCTGGAACATCATATGAATCTGTTCCTAGCACATTTAACTTAAGTTTAGTCATTGAAAAAGGCTCAACTAAAGGATCTCTTGAGATACCTCTGACAATGCTTGATGAATTTCTATAACTTGATTCTTCAGCTTCTATCTTTATAAAGTTTTGTAAGTCTGCTTCGTTTTTATTAACACGATATTCCTCATATGTCGGAAGATCATCTTTCATAAAAAGTTTAACTTGTTGTAATGTAAGACGTCCTTCAATCATTTCAAAAGTGATGGTGTTCGTTCCTTCATTTAAATAGAATGATAGTCCTTCTTGATAAAGTCTTCTGGCATCTTTTAATACGACATCTTGCCAGATGGGATATGGCTCTTGTGTGATACTGATATCATTACCATAACGATCGACGGGGATATCATCAAGAGCTTCTTGCCATAATGTATTGAGTGTGATCTGTGAAGCTTCATAATATGGTGCGACTTCTTCGCCATTAAGACGTACTTCAACAGTCATTGGTAAATGATTATTATCTTCTGATAGATAATTAAATGCCACGTGATATAAACCACGATGTGCATTTTCTACTTCTATCGTGACCGTTCTTTGTTCTTCGAACAGATACCATCCATTGACTGTATCAATCTCATCATCTGGTTCAAGGATAAATTCTTCTGCGTCAAATACGTAAAGATCATCTGTTTGAACAAATGTGTTCTCATAAACAGATAAGTATTTGGAATAATAATTTTCCACATAAACACCACTCAAAGATGCCACCTGTGGATTCGGGGTTTCGCTAGGAACTAATAAGCCACTTAATCCCAAAACTAAAAAAAGGATAAGCACCCCACCTAGACTCCATAATGTGATTTTCTTGGCTTTCACAGTCATTTTCATACAGTTTCCCCTTGCATGGTTGATGAAAAGGAATCCACTTGGATTCCTTTTCATGCATCAATGTTACTTCAGTGCTAACGCAGCATCAAATTCTTCTTTTGCTTCGTTATATAATGCATTGGCACGTGTATTTAACTGCGTGCGAATATCAGCTAATTGGACTTCACCAATCATCAATTTAGTTAAAATATCTGACATCTTGTTTTCTGCATCATATGTACCACTATATCTAGCTGCAATATAACCAGGTAAATATTTAGGTGGTTCAACAATAAATGTTCCTGTTTCAATAATCGTTCTTAATGATTCAAACGATGGATAGAGTTCAAAATAATCATCAAGTAAATCTGCATCATTTTGGATAGGTGCAAAATTGACTTGAGAAATGCCTTCAACAGTCTTAGATAAATCTAAACGTTTTTGATAACCATCTTTACCAAAACCCATCCATTTAGCAAAGAGATATGCTTCTTCTGGATGATCTGTATTCGATGCGAGTGTAAAGAAGTCTGCAACAATTGGAACGCGCTTATTTCCATTAACAACAGGTGTACCAATAAAATCTAAATCCCATGTATATTGACCTGTATTAATGTTTTTTTGCATCCAACCAAAATCCCATGAATAATACCATTTCACTAAAATGTTACCATTGTTAAATGGATCGCCTTCAGGGAAAATGTTACCAATTTGAATGGTAGAGTCTTCAGCTGCAGCTGCATCGTATAGAGCTTCTAAAACATACGTAGCATCTGTTCTCATCTGACGATAAAGCTCAACTGTTTGTGTAAACTCTGTTGAGTCTAAATTAAAACCTGTACCAGACATGGTAAACCAATTGTAATCTTCATTTAATTGTGCTGGATACCAGTGTAAGATATGTTCAATACCTTCTAGGCCGACAACACCTGTGTTGTTGTTAGACGCATGGTTAGCAGCTGATTTTGTTAAACTGATTACTTCTGCCATCGTTGAATCAATGTCAGGTGCATCTTGCCCTTGACGATCAAACAATGTTTTATTGACGACATAACCAGCGTAATGAACCGCATTAGGTAATGCCATAACTTTACCACCATAGGTAGCAACGCCACGAATATCTTCACTGACATTTAAATACTCGGGATCATTCATCGCGATTTCTGTGATATTATATGCCCAATCTGAAATGACATAATAAGGAATATTATCTGATTGGAACACATCAGGTAGTGTTTCTGTTGAAGCACGTGCTGCTAAAAAGTCGTTCCAACCTAGATCATCATTCGTACCAGGAACTTTAGGTCTTTCAATAACGGTGACTTTGATGTTTGGGTATGCTTCCATAAACGCATCAATCATCAAGCGTTCCATATTAGGTTCTTCAGAATCTGCAGATCCTAAATTCCATGATGCATACGTGATTTCAACCTGATCATCTATAATCGTTGGATCTGGTTCGTCACCTCCGCATGCGACAAGCAAAACGGATGCAAAAACGAATGCAAATAGTAATAAGATTTTCTTCATTTCGTACCTCCTTGAATGAAGTATATAGCGAAAAGGCGAGCCAGTCAACTAACGAGCGACCAGCTCGCACTTAAAGCTAAACGTTTTTTATTTATCCAACAACTGGAGCAACATAACTGAGAACAACTGAAACGATTTCAAATGTTCCTGTAACAGATGGTGTGCCACCTTCTGCCATAAGCACCAATTTAGTCCATGCATCTGCTGTAAATGTTAATGTAACAGGTTCTGCATCTGTAAATGTTACGGTTTGTTCTAAAGATCCTTGATCATTAGGTTTAACAATAATGGATTTACCTGCTGTACCTTTAATAACAACTGTCATGGTATTTAATCCAGCTACAGCTTCTGCATCAAATGTATTAATGAATGCTGAATATTCTTGACCAACACCTTTAGTATAGGTAACAACACCCTCAGTGATACTATAAACGCCTGCATCAAGCGAAACCCAATCTGCTTCATCAACTAAAACTGAGTAACTTAATGTAACTGAGATAATTTCAAATGTTCCAGTGACAGATGGTGTTCCACCTTCTGCCATAAGTACAAGTTTTGTCCATGCATCTGCTCTAAATACAAATGTAACAGGATTTGCATCAACAAATGTGTAATTCTTTTCAAATGAACCTAAATCATTAGGTTTAATGATTAATGATTTACCTGCTGTGCCTTGAACAACAACAGTCATGGTGTTTAAACCAGCAACTTCTTCAGTATCAAAGTTTGCGACAAATGCCGAATATTCTTGACCAGCGCCTTTTGTATAGGTAACAACGCCATCAACGATAGCATAGACACCGGCATCTAGTGATGTCCAGTCTGCATCAACAACATCAACTTCAAGTGTTGGATCAAAATCTGCTCCAACATAGTAAATCTTAGATGATATGATGTCAAATGATCCTGTTGCAGGTGCTGTTCCACCTTCTGCAAATAAGATAACTGATGAAATTTGATCTGCTGTGATAGTGATTGTGACAGGAGTGTTAGCATCTACGAATGTTGCAAGTTGTTCAATTGAGTTATTAACTTTAACTAAAACTGACTTACCTGCTGCACCCTTAAGTGTAATTTCAAATGTATTTAATCCATCAACGCTAGCTGGAGTGAATGTTGACTTTAAGAAGACCCATTCTTGACCTGCTAATTTGGTATAGTTGATTTTAACGAGAGATCCTAATGTGACAACATCATATGTATCAGCATCATTTTCTTCCCATAAACCATTGATATTTTTAGCATATGAAAGTTCAGCTTTTAAGATTTCAAATGAACCTGTAGCTGGAGCGACGCCACCTTCTGCAAACATGTAGATAGAAATAAACTGATCAAGTGTTACAGAGACTGTAACAGGGTTATCATCTGTAAACGTTATCCATTGTTCAAGAGGTTGCTGATCATTTGGTTTAACTAAAACCTGTTTACCTGCAGTACCTTTTAAGACGAGTGTCAATGTATTTAATCCAGAGATTTCACCTTGATCAAAGACAACTCTAAACCATTCCCAATCATTACCGGTAAGTTTGTCATAATTAACAACTGTCTTTTCAGCTTGTACATCAAATGTGTAGACGGTAGCACTGTTTGGAACCCATTGATCATTAAATGGATAAATCGCTGTCATATCTACATCAACTGGTGTGTATGATAGTGTAATCGAAACGATTTCAAATGAACCTGTTGCAGGAGCGACGCCACCTTCACCAAACATAACAATGGATGAGAATGAAGCTGCACTGAATGTTAATGTAACAGGATCAGTTGTTGTAAATGTTACGACTTGTTCTAGAGCACCCAAATCATTAGGTTTAACTAAAACTGACTTGCCAACAGTACCCTTAAGGACAACTGTCATGGTGTTTAAACCATCAACCATTTGTGCATCTAAGGTGTTCTTAATAGCTGACCATTGGTTACCATCAACCTTGTTATATGTAACGATCGTTGTATCTGTACCAGAGAATGTATAAACACCTGCATCAAGTGATTCCCAAGCAGTATCAACAACATAGTCTGAAGACTTAAACGTCACCGAATGAATGGTGAATTGACCAGCACCAGTTCCACCTGGAGCAGCAAACATAACCACTTTATTAAGTGTTTCAAGTTGAGCTGTAGACATAGCTGTTAAATCAATCGTGAAGACTTGTTTTGTACCATCAAATGTAAATTGTTCTTCTTTATTGCCGTTTTCTGATTCAACCTTCAATAGGATGGTCTTATCAAGTGTACCTGTCATTTCAAATTCTAATTTACTGAATGATGAATAATCACCATCAAGAAGTGCATACATGAATGACCAGTTTAAATTAGATGTTAATTTTTCGTAATCAACGACAAAGTCTGTACCTGAAGCTGTGATATCGTAAACGAGATCACCATTATCATACCAGTATTGAACACCAAATTCAGAATCTGTACCATTGTATTCATTGACATCAAATACAGGTACTTCGAAGTCATAATCATCAACCATAAATGCTTCATGAATGGTTAATGTACCTTGTGCTGGTGCTAAGCCTGCAGCGATAAAGACTTTGAAATCGGTAATAGCATTCTTTTGTTCGAGTGTTAATGAAGTTAAGTCGATCACGAGTTCTTGTTCTGTACCATCGAGCCAAATAAATGTTTCAACTGCATTATATTCGTTTGGCTTAATTAAAAGTTTATGCCCTGATGTTCCAGTAACTTTGAATACTGCATAATTAAAGTCTGTAAAGTCACCTTGAACACGTGTTCTCATGAATGCCCATTCAAGGCCAGCGCCTTTGTCATAAGCAACATCAGCATCTGTTCCATCATATGTGATCACATAAATGCCATCATCGTTGCTTTCCCATTTTAAGTTAAAGTTGAATTGGTCATCTGTTCCGTTATATTCATTAACGTTTGATGGAATGTTATTGAAACCATCATTGATGATATAGCCATCTGCAACTGTATCTTGGAATAAAAGTTTTGTCACAGTAATGGCACCAACTGATGCTTCTTTACCTGGAGCAGCAATAATGACAACACGATCAACCTTCGCTAAGAAGTCTGATGCAGCCATTAAGTTCCATTCATAAGTACCTTGAATACCAGTAACGTTTAAACCAACTTCTTTAGCTGGTGTATCATCATTGGTTTCAAGCTTAAGAAGCATTGAACCTGTACCTTCAACAGTAATGACGAGTTTCTTGTAGACCGAAAGATCTTCAGTAATTAAAGCACTTTGAATGAAAGCATAGGGGAAAGTTGCTTTATTATACGTAAAATCAAGTTCGGTAGCAGTGTTTGTCAAGAACGTGTAAGCAGCATCGCCACCATCTGTCCAATTTCCAAGCACGTTGAAATCTGTAATCTCAGGGGTTGGTGTAGGAATAGGTTCTTCCTTATCCTTACATCCTGTGACTACAAAGAGCAACCCAAAAGTTAAAACGAGTAAAAATAGTCTTACGGTGTTTCTCATTTGTTCCTCCTATATGATGATTTGTAACAAATCAACGCTATTCGAAACGTTTCGAATTGTGAATAAAATATAATCCAGGTCAATGAATAAGATTGAAATCGCTTACATCTTAACATGCAAAAAAATCTTTCTTTAACTTCAATGATGCTCTGGAATATGCTTAATCATTTTCAACTCGACGTTCGACTGCCATCGAAACGTTTCAATCATATTATAATGCAACCGCTTTCTTATTTCAATAGTTATGTTTCATTTTAATTCATTTTAATTGATAGATACATTTTAGATGTTTCATTATATAATGCTTTTAGGTCATCTATTTGACCTTTAATAAGAGGATATTTATGAAGCACATCATCCATTTTTTTACCAAAGATAAAGTCTTTACCATAGCGTTCATTTTAGCTATCATTTCCATGTTTCTTATCACACCATCCAAGGCTTATTTAGATTATATTAACGTTAAGGTTTTGGTGATTATGTTTACCTTAATGCTCGCTGTTTCTGGCATTTATGAAACACACTTTTTTGATTTTGTTGCAACCAAACTCATTGAGCATCTCAAATCAATCAAATGGATTGCACTCGTGATCATTATTGTTACCTTCTTCTTGGGTATGCTGCTCACGAATGATGCTGTTTTATTAACACTAGTTCCTTTTACAATCTTTATCACAAAACATACAAAAAAAGAGAAATATGCTGTTATCATTATCATTTTACAGACGATTGCAGCCAACATGGGTAGTGCTTTAACTCCAATGGGTGATCCACAAAATATTTATTTGTACGCTTTTTATGACATACCTTTTAAAGATTTCTTGCAAACAACAAGCGTGATCACCATTTCAGGTTTTATCTTAATTGTATTGACATCGCTCATAAACATACCAAGCGAAGTTTGTGAGCTTAACATCACCGCTCCCCATGTTCAATGGAAACGATTCTTGCTCTATATGCTCATTTTAATTAACGCGCTTCTCAATGTGCTTCGAATCGTCCCTGAATATTACACACTCATCATCACAATCTTCTTAGGACTCCTTTATGGTAGACATTTATTTAAACGAGTCGATTATCATCTATTACTGACGTTCTTATCGTTTTTCATATTTACAGGTAATTTAGGTCAGATGGATTTCATCAAAGATGGCATCAGTCATCTACTAGACTCTAAATTATCCGTCTTCTTCACATCGATTGCAGCATCTCAACTCATCTCCAATGTACCCGCTGCAGTTCTTCTTTCCGCATTTACGAAACCCGTGTACTGGCAGCAACTTCTTCAAGGTGTCAACATTGGTTCTATGGGAACTATTATTGGGTCTTTAGCAAGTTTGATCACTTTCAAATACGTCTTAAGGGAGTATCGAAGTCAAACAAAACCCTATCTATTGACATATTCCATTATCTCTATAATATTTATGATCATCATATCGACAATCACACTTCTTATATCATAACAAGGGCTCAGTTGAGCCCTTGTTCATTTTTCTTAAAGAAACGTTTAATCAATTCCACGAGGAAATCAGGCGCATTTTTAGCATTGGCAATTTCTCTAGCTAAGACGGGTTGATCCGTAATAATACCATCAATATCGCTGTCTACAACTTTTTCTAAATCAGTTTGCGTATTGACTGTCCATACATACACTTTTTTACCTGATTGATGCGCTAAATCTACAAACGATTCATTTTCAGTATAAAAACTTAGTGATAGTGCATAATGATCTGCATAATGTGCAGCAATGATATCTTCATGTCTTCCAAGAAAAGAATTGAGTAAAAGCATCGTTTCAACATCAGAATTGAAATTTTTAACACGCTCTAACTGTTGATTAGAGAATGATAAAATCACGGTCCTATCAAGCATCTCATAATCTACCAGTAATTGTATAACTGATTCCTCTAAGATTGCAGTCTTATCTTTTAACTCTAAGAATAAATGTGTTTTCTCATCAATCAGTTGAATGACTTCTTCGAGGGTAGGAATCCGTTCATTTACAAAGGCAGGTGAGAACCAAGACCCAGCATCAAGCAACTTCAATTCATCAAGTGTTAGGGACTTGACATAGCGTGAGGTTTGATCGTTCGTCGTACGTTTGGTTGTGGCATCATGTATAACGACTGGAATATGATCTAATGTCTCTCTGACATCAATTTCGATAATATTGACACCTTGTTCTTCTGCTAACTTAATCGCAGCTAATGTATTTTCAGGTGCATCTACAGATTGGCCTCTGTGTGCAATGATTTCAGCATAGTTCAATATTTCTATTCTTGAATCCTTGGTTTGTGTTACATTTATCACAGCTAATAAATTGGTAACAAACAACACCACACTCACGACAATCAATACCCATTTTAAAGCACGTTCATGCTTAAAAGGATTCATTTTTATTTTTCTAATGGGTATAGACCTTAGTTCTTTATTATTTTGTCTTCCCTCTTCATACCATGATGTCATCAACGCAAAATTGATGGGAACTAATGTCAATGTTGCTATCAATCCGATCACAACATAAAGCGAATAAAGTATATTGATAAAGACCGATAAGGCGTAGGATGTGCCACCAATTTCCTTGACAATAAAACTCACAATCAGAATCAAAAATGTGTAACACGCATATAAGATGAGATTCAACAACACATTAACAACCAAAAACTCAATACTCATTTCTAATCTCTTACCTTTTAGTAAACTTTTGGATGCAAACTTTGCTTCTTGGGGTGTCATTTTATCAATCGCGTATAAATTGATTAAAAAGATGGTCTCAATAAACAAGATAAAAACAACCAATAACATCACGATGATGATCCAACGCAACCATGGATATTGGTTTATAATGAAAAGCACTTCACTAGGCACATTAATGGTTTGAGCAATCCCAACGACATGAAAAAGTTCTACCAATATAAAGAAGAAAAAAGCAGGGAAAAAGATACGTACATGATATCTTTTTAATACGATATAAATACGTTTGGACCCCTTCATTAGCAAATCGTGCATGCCGAGTGTTTCTTTTTTTGCTCCTGAATCAAAGATCATCGATAACATAATCATTTCGATCATCATGTAAAAAGATAAAATGACTAAAATAACTATAATACTTAACAGCGTAAAAGGTTTTGTCATATAGGAAACTAACAAACTATTGGTAATATATTGGTAACCCGATTGCTTAATCGATGTAAAGAATAACCATTGAGCTAATGGAAAAATAATGATGACACCGAGTAATCGATACATCAATTCAAAGTAGAAAAGTGTTTTAAAATTATATTTCAATATATGAAGTGTATCTCTTAATGTTTTTTTCATACATGACCTCTATACTTATTCTATCATGTAATCATCATAGAAAAAAACACCTCTATGTCTTTGTCATAAAGGTGTTTTAAAACGTGGTTTCATCATGAATGCCTTTTATTTAGTTGTTGGTTATGAAGGATTTACTTTAGACATTCAAGCCTTTTTCGTTTTATTATGCAGCACCAACAAACGTGAGTTTAGGAGGAAGAGTTTCCAAGACACCTGATAGATCAGATGATGGAACTGACGAAATGTTGAATGCAATATATGCATAATCTTGCCAGAATGTTTCATCGAGAGTGATGGTACCTGTTAAATTGTCAGTTCTTAACATAACGGTATATGTGTTATATGAATAATCCATATAAATCACTCTGACTTGGTAACCTGCTTCAACAACAATGGATGTGACGTCACTTAAACTTGCTTTAGATAACACATTTGATGCAGCAAATCCCTTGATAAATGTTGTGTCTCCCGTTGTTACTGCAATTGCATAATTATTCCAATAGCCACTAACAAAGCTTAACGCTTGATCAACGTGATCCACAAGTGGTTCACTGAATGTTGATATAACAATCTTTGATGGGAGTGTAGCAAGTGTATCTGTTAAGTTAGTTGATGGTACTGTTGAAATATTGAATGCAATGTACTCATAATCGTTATATAGACCATGTGTAAGAGGTATGGTACCTACAAAGTTCTCAGTACGAGATGCAACTTTATAACCATTTTCTTGTGTATAGGTTAAGAATACAAGTCTTACTTGATAACCAGCTTCAATGGTTAATACAGATCCAGTAGGCATAAGTTGTCTTGGAATGACATTAGAACCTGCATATGTTGTACTTGCTGTTAACTGTGTACCATTGGTATTCCAGTAACCAAGTTCAAATGAGATCGGATCGACATCATATGAGAATTTACCTGGTAACGTTTCAAGTGAACCACTTAAATCTTGTGCAGGAACTGCAGAGATGTTGAATGCAACATACTCATATGTACTCCAGAAAGTTTCATCTAACACAATCGTGCCCGTTAAATTGTTTGTACGAAGTGCTACTTGGTAATTACCAAATCCGTCATAGGTTAAATAAATCACTCTAACTTGATAACCTGCTTCAATCGTGATGCTGTTCACAGATTCATAATAATGCTTAGACTGTGGTTGAGAAGCAGCAAATCCATTTAAGAATGTCATATTCGCATTCGTTGTTGTAATACTATTCTTACCAAGTTCCCAATAACCTGAAATGAAGTTCATTTCTGTATCCATATGAGGAACTAACTGTGGATGCATATCAACAACTAACGAGATATCTTGTGCACTTAAATCAACATTTTCATCGGTTGTTGTTACGATAAATGCAATTAATGGTTTATCGGTAGCAAATGTTTGATCGATGTAAAGTGGTGCTGTTTGATAATCGCTAACTGAAGTTACGGTATATTCACCCATTGCATATTCTAAAACAACATAAGCAAACTTATAACCAGCAGCAACTTCAACAACAGTGTCATAATCATAGAATGCAGGTGTTAAAGGATTTGAAGATATATGATTAACAGACGCTGTTAATTCGTTTGCTGATACTTCCCAGCGACCTGTTTGCCAGGTTAGTTCATCATCAACATGACCTTGACCTGTTCCTTCAGGATGATAAAGACTTAATTTACCTGCAACTTCTGCTAAACGAGATGAAATGTCAGATGTTGGATTGGTTGTAATATTGAAACCGATATAATCATAGGTGCTCCATAATGTTTCATCAATGACTAAATATGGTAATTGATACATATCTGTTCTCATAGCAACCTGATAGGTTTCACCAACTTTATTAAAGAATATGATACGGTATTGATAACCATCAGCTAAGACGATTTCTGATCCAGCTGGGAACATATATTTAGGAATTGGCATAACTGCAGCAAAACTGTTGTAAAGTGCATCGGTAGATGGTGATACAGCAGTTGCATTTGTATTCCAGAAACCTTGAACATAATCAAACGTATATGCCACACCATTCACTTCAATAGGATCAGGATCTGGTTCGGTTGTAAATGTTGAATTAGTTACTTCATAAGGTTTAACAAATGCATTGTTCACGGCTTCATATGCTAATCCTTGCATCGTTTCAGATACACCATTAGGTGCATAAGCAACCGTTTGAGTCGTTAATTCAAATCCAGTAATCGCCTTAAAGAATGTTAAAGCGGCAATGTAACGTCCAAGAGGATCTGATAAATGGTAGCCATCGCGTGTGAAGAGATCACCGATATAGGATGTGCGTGCATTTTGAATGGCAGTTCCTGATGGAATGACTCCTTGAATTTGAGATACAGGATGAATTTTAGCTTCAACTGTGTCAAGGATAGCTTGATACATGGTCATTTGATCATTGCTGTAGTTAGCAAAACCACTGTGGGTACTTGTTTGTTGATATGCCCATGTCATATGCCACATGATTTGAACATTTGGATTAGTTGCATGTTCTTCAACAAATTCTGTGAGTTGTAAAACATAATCTGCATATGTAGTAGGCAATCCACTGTGATGACTTGCTTGTTGGAATGTAACAACATCCCATGCTTCAGCACGAATCGCTTGACTTAATGCAACACCATTGATGACTTCAACGGTTGCATCTTCATATAGTTGATATGTATAGGCTGCTGAATCTGCATTGATATTGGTGATGTGTCTGACAAGTTCAGCTCCACCAATATACATGTTCGCAATCACGATGTTTTCAGCAGAAATACCATAAGATTGTGCAATACTCCATAAATATTTATGAGCGTCTTCTGAGAAACTGTTACCAATCGATAAGATCTTGAATGTTTGTGCAAAATCAGTTTCTTGTTTCCATTTTGCATAAAGTGTTGTATCTGATGAGATTTGATCAGTTTCAAATGCAAATAATTCAGTCATTGCTTCATCCTTATACCAACCAGCGAATACAAAACCAGCTCTTGTTGGATCTTCTGGACGATCAATAGTTTGATCTGGATTGACTTCAAGTGCTGTAAGGGTAGAACCTTCATTGGTATCAAATGATACAGTATAAGCATCATCTAACCATTTAGCATATAGGGTTATAGAAGCACTGACAACATCCGTATCAAACACCCATGCATTAGTTAACTCAGCTTCTTTGTACCATCCATCAAACGTAAATCCTGCTTTTGTCGGATCTGCAGGCTCTGTTAAAAGTTCCCCTTCTGTAACAGATGCATCTGGGACAACAGATCCACCGTTTGAATTAAATGTGACGGTGAAGACGTCTAAAACTTCTGTCCATTTAGCATAAAGTGTTAGATCAGCTGTAACAACATCAGTTTCAAAAACCCATGCTGTTGCAAGTGATGCTTCTTTATACCAACCGTCAAATGAATAACCATCTCTTGTTGGATCCATAGGCTTTGTAACAAGTCCATTTTCAGCTACTTCAACAGAAGTTACTCCAGATCCACCATTTGAATTAAATGTTACATCATATTAGACTGTCTCATCAACAGGTGTTTCTTCTGTTGGCTGACATGCTACCAAAGTAACCATGACGAATAATGTCGATAATACATAAAAAAATCGTTTCATTTTTCCTCCAAAAAGTTATTTTCTTTTATCGAAACGTTTCGATAAGTGAAAAAATATATAGATAGTCAAACTATCTTAATTTGAGTATATACGATTCGTTATTATTTGTCAAAGAGAAAATGTAACCGATTTCACATTTTTTCTTTGATTATAAAAAATATAAAAAAGAGCATGATTCATATCACACTCTTTTTGAGTTACCTATAATTTATTTCTTTAAATTATAAAATGACTTTAAACCAAGATATTGTGCTGTCGCACCTAATTGGTCTTCAATTCTTAATAATTGGTTGTATTTTGCAATACGGTCTGTTCTTGAAGCAGAACCAGTCTTGATTTGACCTGCGTTAGTTGCAACAGCGATGTCTGCAATCGTTGTATCTTCTGTTTCACCAGATCTGTGTGATACAACAGCTGTATAACCAGCACGTTTAGCCATTTCAATCGCATCAAATGTTTCAGTTAATGTACCGATTTGGTTAACTTTAATAAGAATAGAGTTTGCAATACCTAATTCAATACCCTTAGCTAATTTTTCAGTGTTTGTAACAAATAGATCGTCACCAACTAATTGAATCTTGTCGCCAAGTAATTTAGATAAGTATACCCAACCTTCCCAGTCATTTTCATCTAAACCATCTTCGATAGAAATGATAGGATATTTGCTAATTAAACCTTCATAGAAATGAGCAAGTTCGTTTGATGTGAATTCTTTTCCACCTTCACCTGCTAAGACATACTTCTTAGTTTCTTTATTAAAGAATTCTGAAGATGCAACGTCCATACCTAAGAAAATATCTTTACCTGGTGTGTAACCTGCTTTTTCAATAGCTTCCATAATCACTTGAAGTGCTTCTTCGTTAGAACCTAAGTTAGGTGCAAATCCACCTTCGTCACCAACACCTGTGTTGTAACCTTTTTTCTTAAGAACTGCTTTTAAGTTGTGGAAGACTTCAGCACCCATACGGATAGCTTCTTTAAAGTTCTTCGCACCAACTGGTAAGATCATGAATTCTTGGAAGTCAACGTTGTTGTCTGCATGTGAACCACCATTGATGATGTTCATCATAGGAACTGGTAATTGCTTCGTATTGAAACCACCAAGATATTGGTATAACTCAACACCTAAGAAATCTGCAGCTGCTCTTGCACATGCCATAGAAACACCTAAAATAGCGTTTGCTCCTAATTTTGACTTGTTCTTTGTACCATCAAGTTCGATCATTAACTTGTCGATCGCGATTTGATTAGTCACATCAAAACCAATGAGTTCTGGTGCAATCACTTCGTTGACGTTGTTGACTGCATTTAAAACACCTTTACCTAAATAACGCTTCTTATCTCCGTCTCTTAATTCAACGGCTTCGTGTTCACCTGTAGAAGCTCCTGATGGAACAATTGCGCGTCCAAATGCGCCTGAATCAGTGTAAACTTCGACTTCAACGGTAGGATTACCTCTTGAGTCTAGCACTTCGCGTGCGTAAATATCGCTAATAAATGGCATAATTTCACTCCTTTATTTAGTTTTTGCCTGTTATTTTAACCATACTAATTATACACAATAACAATCATTTTTTAAACAAAATTGACAATAAAAACGTTTACTTACTCATTCGATAACTATATGCTATACCAACGATAAAGAAAATCACATCTAAGATATTCTCGATATAGAAAAATCCCGAACGAAAAGGTGATAAAAAGCTAAAGTAGTACAAGGGATTTAAAAGTGATAAAAATGTCTTAAAATTAAATAACCCGCTGATGAAGAATATACCCGATGTCCACGTGAGCTGCATAATATAATATGCGAATATAAAGAAGAAAACACTGAGCAGTGGATAAATGATATGATATCTTTCATAACTTCTTAATGTTCTTCTTGAAATGAGATGTGCTAAGACGAGCATCATCAACCATGACATTGAAAATGAAAATGCACTCATGAAAAGCATCTGTAATGCTCCTGCAACTAAACCTCCTGTGATGGAGATAAAAAAGCCCGAATAAAGTACGGGCATAAGGTCTTCTCGATGGATAGATTTGTTAAATTCATCATAGATTTTCATGGTGATCCTCCACCCATGATTATATCATATTATAATTCTAAATATTTTAATCTCGGTTTAATCAGTAAGAATAAAACTGTCACTAATGCAGCTTTCACCATGTTAAATGGTGTATAACTCACAACAACAAACCAGAAGAAATTGGATAAATTAAATTGAACATCAAAGCCAAATAATTGATAGATTTTAGCATCGTTCACAAAGGTGAAAACCGTTGGGTGGAACGCGCCGCTCTCAGAAAAACCATAAAGACTTAAATAAGCAGGTGTACCAACTAAATAGTTGATAATGATCATAAAGATAGATAATACAGCAACATTGGTAACGATGGTGACAATCCATTCTTTTGGTTTAATCTTTTTACCGTTGACACTCACTTCATAAATAATAGGTTTTTCTTTATTCCCTAAAATCTTTTTAACAAGATGATAAGCGGTAATTAAGGCAAACGATGCTGTCATCGCTAAGAGTTCACCCACTAAATCATCAAAAGCGAAACCTTTATAAAGTCTACGTGCTATCGTTCTCACTAAAACCACGAAAAAAGATTCTTTCGTTCCAAGAACAAACAGTGAAACTAAAATCGCTATTTCACTTAAATCAAGCTTCACGAATGGCGAAAACGGACCCGTGATCAGTGGCCATGGGATTTCGATGAACCCCAAGACAATCGATACCGCAGCAAGCGATACCACATAAAGCATTTTTTTTAGTCGTAAGTAATTTGACATGTTTTTTTCCTCCTTTATGCAATAAAAAACGCCAAATTACTTCGGCGATAAAAGAGCGTCAAAAAATTGACATTACTTCTTCCATCCAGACTTTACTGTCGGTACTTGAATTCAACAAGTTCTGCCCTAAGGCTCGCGGACTTTACCGCCGGTCCCGAATTACACGGTGCCCCGAAGTATTTATTTTCACCCTTATTGTAACATATTTTTTATAATCTGCAATACTCTCATGATTTCACTCACTTGAAAACGTTTTTTTTGCATTCATTTTTACCATTATGACTTTTTAAAGTATAATGGGTATGGAAATAAACGATAAGGAGTACACTATGAACAAACATTTTGTCGGATTAATTATTATGGATGGCTACGGGCTTGCTCCAGCAAGTTCTAGCAACGCAGTTTCACTCGCTAAAAAACCATTTTTAGATCAGTTATTTAAGGATTATCCATCAAGCACACTTCAAGCAAGTGGTGAATACGTTGGATTACCTGATGGTCAAATGGGTAACAGCGAAGTAGGACATTTAAATTTAGGTGCTGGACGTATTGTCTATCAATCGTTAACAAGAATCAACGTTGCGATTAAAGATGGTTCGTTCTTTAAGAATCAAGCTTTCTTAGATGCGATTGCTCACGCTAAGAAAAACAACTCCAATTTACACATTTTCGGTCTAGTCTCAGATGGTGGTGTTCACTCATACCCAACACATATCAAAGCACTTCATGACTTAGCCGTTTCTCAAGGAGTAACACCTTACTTACATGCTTTCATGGATGGAAGAGACACCCCACAAACCGCAGGTTTAGGTTACTTAAAAGACTTAATGGATGGCGGTATGAAAGTTGCTACTGTATCTGGTAGATATTATGCAATGGACCGTGATAACAACTGGGATCGCATTCAAAAAGCATATGATAATATGACACTTGGTACCGGAGAACACAAAGGTGCATTAGAAGGTATCCAAGCATCATATGATCAAGGTGTCACAGATGAATTTATCATTCCTTTTGTAGCAGATGAAAAAGGACTCATTAAAGATAATGACGCGATTATCTTTGCTAACTTTAGACCTGACCGTGCAATTCGTATTGCAACAGCTTTCTCAAATCCTGAAAAAACGTCACTTTATCAAACAGCTGGTAAACCTAACTTTGATTTAAAGCATACATTAAAAAACATCTTCTTTGTATCGATGATGCACTATAACGAATCCGTTAAAGGTCCTCTCGCATTTGAACTACAAACACTAGATAACCTCTATGGTGAAGTGATCGCAAACAATAACTTAAAACAACTTCGTATTGCAGAAACTGAAAAGTACGCACACGTTACCTTCTTCTTTGATGGTGGATCTGAAAGAGATTTAAAAGGAAGTAAACGTATTTTGGTTGAGTCACCTAAAGTAGCAACCTATGACTTGAAACCAGAAATGAGTGCTTTTGAAGTCAGAGATAAGGCCGTTGAAGCGATTAAGAGTAAAGAATTTGATACCATGATTCTTAACTTTGCAAATCCTGATATGGTGGGTCATACTGGATCGATTGAAGCAGCTACAAAAGCTGTTGAAACTGTTGATCAATGCACCAAAGATGTTGTTGAAGCGATTCTATCCATTGGTGGTGTTGCCATCGTCTTAGCTGACCATGGTAATGCTGAAAAGATGAGAGATGATCAAAATCAACCTCATACTGCTCATACCACCAACTTAGTACCTGTTGTCATCACGAAAAAAGGACTTAAAGTTAACACCGGTGCTCTCTGTGATGTTGCACCTACGATGTTAGATCTTTTAGGGGTTGAACAACCTAAAGAAATGACGGGTAAGAGCCTTATTATCAAGTAAACAGGATAACTAAATATAAATAACTATTCATTTTTCAAGATAACTATAGATTGAACTTATAGAAAAAAGGCTATTGTGATTAATAGCCTTTTTTAATACTTGAAAACTATTATTAGATGACCTTTACAATCAACCTAGAATTTAAAACATAGGAATGATCATTATAATCAATGTTAGAACAAACGTAATACTAAAAATTATACCTTTTATGATGACGATTTTCTCCTTTGATAACATCGTGTTAGATATTAAAATTAGAAATGTATAATACAGAAAACACATCGCTATGATTGCAATTGAAAAAGGAATATATATTTGATAAAGTAGATGACTAAACGGAGTGAATACCCAATCTCTGCTAAATATACCATACAATAAAAACGTTCCTGATACTGTAATAATTGAATTCACCATGATGAGTAACACATTCTTAACAAAGCCTAGAATTACAGAATTGAAATATGTATCTATCATATAATATGCAAAATCGATCAAGACACTAATACCTAGCAACACAATCAATGTTTTGTGAATCGGAGAACTGTTTGAGTTGAAGTAAGTGTTAAATAAACAATAAACAGAAAAAAGGAAAAGGTTGATGGGTGTCCAAGATAATTTGATTCTTGGGATAAAAGTCAAAATGCACAAAATGATATAAAGCGGTGCAGTAAAAATAAATATATCAAAAACATGTCCAAAGTGACTAAATAAAAAATATAAAATTAGAACGGCTAAAGATAACAACAATATAACCAATAATGCAATTGGCATAACATATAGATATGATATATTTCTTTTTTCATTCTTTGATTGATTCACTGGAATAATACCTCCCCGTTTCGAACACTTTCAGGCACAGCCGTGCCAAATTGGTTTCCAATTGTCCGGGGATACGGACTTGTAAGTTGAAAACCTGACAAATTTTGTCTTTAATACCCTAATAGATTAGCTGAATCCTTGTTCCAAACAAATCATTCCTGATCTTCTAACATTTCTAATACATCACAATCATAACCTACACTTTTGATTGCATCGACAAGTTTTATTTCATTGGTGTTTTGATCTTCAAAAACGATTTTGCCAATCTTGGTAACAAGATCGATTTCAAAATGCGTTGCACCAGCAGCATAGAGTGCATTTTCAATGGTTGTCATACAGCTTGTGCAATGCATGAGCCCTTTTAGGGATACATACATGACAGGCATGGCAATCCTCCTTTGATGATTGTTATAATAAATAATATTCAATCAATGCTTGTGTTCCTGAATCATCTAGTCCACGTTCAACTAACTTTTCATACATCTTGGTAACAATCTCTACAACCTCAAGTGGTAAATCTTTTTTCTCATCTAAAACAAGTTTTAAATCTTTTAAGAAGTGCTTGATGAAGAAACCAGGCGCGTAATCATGATGAATCATTTTAGGTCCATTGTTGATGGCTTGCCATGAACTTGCTGAACCACCTGTTATAACTTTAAGCATATCTGTTTGATCTAAACCTTTAGCTTTGGCATAAGTCAATGCCTCTGCAATGCCTGAAATAGCACCAGCAATGGCTGTTTGATTAGCTAGTTTTGCGTGTTGCCCAGAACCAGGTCCACCCATATACGTAATGGTTTTACCCATCTTATTAAGCAGCGGTAAAATGGTTTCAAAAGCTTTTTGATCACCACCTACCATAATAGATAATGTGGCGTTGATAGCACCAATATCACCTCCGGTGACCGGTGCATCTAGCATGATGAGACCTCTTATTTTTGCCTCTTTTTCTAATGCGATAGCTAACGTGGGTGATGATGTCGTCATATCAACGCATATGGCACCTTTTTTCGCATTTTTCATAACTTTTTGATAAACTTCCTGAACGTCAGAAGGATAGCCTACGATTGAAAAAATGACATCAGCATCTTTGACACATGCATCGATGCTTTCTACAGCTTTAACTTTAGGCTCTAAAGATTTTGCTTTATCAAACGTACGATTATATGCAGTTACTTCATAACCTGCATCAACCAAGTGTAGAGCCATTGGTTTTCCCATGACACCTGTTCCAATCCATGCAATCTTCATAAAAACCTCACTTTGTATGTTCTTCTAACCAGGTGATCACATCTTGAAAAGTCTTGTCACGTTCGAGATCGTTAAAGATTTCATGATAGGCATCTGGATAAGTAATGATCTTCTTATCTTCAACAGGTACAATATCATAAAGTCGTTTTGAAAACTCAACTGGAACAATCTTATCAGCTTCACCATGCAAAATTAGTACAGGTGTTTGATAATCTTGTATGTGTTTGTTTAAGTAGCGTACACCACCAACAAACATGTTACCTGCAAGTGAAAAATAAAACTTCTTTAAATTAAGTGGATCTTGAATATATGCTTCTTCGACAGATTTAATGCGTGATAATTGGTCATCTGCAAAGTTTGTCTTTCTTGGTAAAAATCCTAACCAACGATACCCAATAAATCTGAATGGTAGGACATCTTTAATAAAATATGAAGGTGCAGCTGAAGAAATGATACCATCGACATCATGATATTTAACACCATACATGTTAACGATCAGTCCACCCATGCTGTGCCCAACTAAAAAGAGTTTTTTAGGTTGATTCTTCTTTTCTTCAAGAACAAGTTCATGAAGATCATCGATTGTTTGATGATAACTCTTGAGAGCTCCTCTTTTCCCTTGGCTCATCCCATGACCGCGGATGTCATAGCGAACAACTGAATATCCAGCAGCATTTAGTTTCTGTGTGATTTCATCATACCGCCCAGAATGTTCTGCAATACCATGCGTGACAATCACACTTCCTTTTGGAGTTTCCACATCATCTCTTTTGACGTGAATTAAGACATTATTGATTAGCATCGAAACCACCCCTTTTCTTTATTATACAACGAAAAAGCATTCATAAACTTAGATTTCTATGATATGATAAATATAGTACGATTAAATCGAGGTTTTCATATGAAAAAAAGTGTTATCTTACTTTTAATTCTATCCCTTTTTACGGTTATTCCCTTTCTGACCGTCAGGGCTGATTTTGGTCCTAAACGGACATTAGATGTTGAAATTATAGGCATTAATGAACCCTATCACATTGAATTACTGATGAAGGGAACATTACCTGTTGATGATGAACTGATATCTATTCAATCCGTGATAGCTGATGAATATGAAGATTATCCAGATATGCTTTACGATTTTGAACTCAATGGGTATGTAGCAGCTAGTTTAGTATTACCCTGGGGTTCAAACTATCAAAACCCTCGCGATAACTATTATATTTATCCTTATAATCCACCAACAGAATTTAAGATTATGCTCATCTTTGAAGATAATCATTATATCGTTTCTAGAACCATTACAACCACATTATTTAACAGCAAAGTAACTTATGACTTATCTTTAATCAATACAGATTCTACACAGACTAATGTTGGAAAAGTTACTCAAGTTTTTCCAACACAGACGATGACATTAGAACTCGTCCTTCGTATCATTGGTACCATTTTTATCGAAATATTAGTGCTCTTCCTGTTTGGTTATGTCAGCAAGCGAAGTTATAAACTTGTAGCTTATGTCAACATGGTGACACAGATTGTATTAACACTGTTTATGTTTGCCGCAAAATACTTTATTTATCCTGTCATTGGCGAAATATTCGTTTTAATTGTAGGTGAAACGATGATTTTCATTTCAGAGATTGTCATCTACAGGTTCTACTTAAAAGAAAAAACGAAAAGTAAAGCGATGGTTTACGCACTTGTGGCAAACACCATCTCACTTCTCGCAAGCTTCTCCGTCATGATTTTAATGACCAATATGTAAAAGACCGAGCAGGTCTTTTTTTATTTGATAGATATATCTCCATCAAGAATTCTAGATTTCAATGATAACAGTTTTTCTTTAATGATGTCTGCTGTTTCATAGAATGTTTGATCAGGTTGTCCAGTTGGATCATCTAATCCCCAATCTTCACGATGCTGACATGGGATAAAAGGACATTCGACGTTACATCCCATCGTGACGAGAACATCAAGTTCTTGAGGGATATCATCAAGTAGTTTTGAGTGTTGTGTTTGATTCATGTCGACATCATACAAATCTTTGATGATTCTAACAGCATCTTGGTTAATCTGAGGTTTTGTTTCGGTTCCTGCGCTATATGCATCAAAAAAATCAGGTTCTAAAACTTTGGTAATCGCTTCAGCCATTTGACTTCGGCAACTGTTATGTACACAGACAAACGCGATCTTTAATTTTCTCATTTATACTTCTCCTTCTTTAAACCAATGTTTGGTTTTATTGGCTATTTTTACTAAGATGAGCATCACAGGCACTTCCACTAAGACACCTACAATGGTTGCTAGAGCAACCCCTGGATTTAATGGGAACAAGCTCACAGCAACTGCAACAGCTAATTCAAAGAAATTGCTTGCACCTATCATGGCTGCAGGTGCTGCAATATCATAGTTTAATTTCATTTTTTTAGCACTCATATATGCGATGAAGAATATCACAAATGTTTGAATAACTAAGGGGATACTAATTAAAATGATATGTAGTGGATTTTCAATAATCAGCGTTGATTGAAGTGAGAAGATCAGTACGAGTGTTAACAGTAATCCCCACATGGTTATTTTAGAAAAACGCTTAACAACATGTTCATTAAAATAGTCTAATCCATGATTCTTGATAACCACATAACGTGTTAATGAAGCCAATACAAGTGGAACAACAACAAACAATAAAACCGATAGAAATAATGTCAGCCAAGGTACTGCAATACCAGAAATACCTAATAATAATCCAACAATTGGGACAAATAAAACCAAAATAATCAAATCATTGGTTGCAACCTGAACAAGAGTATATGCAGGATTACCTCTAGTTAAACTACTCCATACAAAGACCATCGCTGTGCATGGTGCAGCACCTAATAAGACAGCACCAGCCAAATAATCTTGTTGTAAGTTCTCGGGTATGATTGATTTAAAAATAACTGTAAAAAATAACGATGCAATACCAAACATTAAGAACGGTTTAATCAACCAATTAACAACCCATGTCAAATATAAACCTTTGGGATTTTTCCCTACTTTCTTAACAGACGTAAAGTCAATCTTTAACATCATCGGATAAATCATAAGCCATATTAAAATACCAATAGGTAAGTTAATATTAGCTATTTCAAATCGATGTAAGAAATCAGGAACACTTGGGATGAATTTTCCAACAAGGACACCTAGACCCATGCATAAAAGGACAAATAGTGTTAAGTATTTTTCAAAGAAACTGATCTTCATCTTCCTCTCCTTACGCTTGTTTGATTAATTCTTTAATTTCATCAACTGATGGGACACGACCATAAGAAACAACCTTTGCATCCACCATAAGACCTGGTGTTCTTAAAAGGTTAGCTTTTGCAATCTCAGCCATATCGGTTACATAGATGACATTAGCTTCGATAGATAGTTCATCAACGGCTTGCTTCGCATACTCATAGAGTCTTTTACAATTTGAACAACCTGATCCTAACACTTTGATTTCCATATTGTTTTCCTCCCTTCTATATGAATAAATAACTGATTAAATTAAACACATAACCCATGATAATAATACCCGTAATGACAATACCAGTGAATAAGAAAAATAATCTGGGTTTAATCACTTTTTTAATCATGATAAGCGATGGTAAAGATAGTGCAGTTACAGCCATCATAAAGGCTAAAACTGTTCCAATACCAACACCTTTTAAGATAAGCGCTTCAGCGATGGGTAATGTTCCAAAAATATCAGCATACATCGGAACACCGACAAGTGTTGCGATTAAGACGGAGAATGGATTGTTATCTCCTAAGACAGTTAATACGAATTCTTGAGGAATAAAACCATGGATAAAGGCTCCTATACCAACACCGATAAGAATGTAGATCCATACACGGTTAAAGATTTCTTTAACTTGTTCAAATGCGTATTGGATACGTTCTTTTTTTGTCATCACATACTCATTTAAATCTTGACTTGATTGTTTTTTTCTTTCTTCTTTAATAAAATCTGCTACTTGATCATCCATCTTAAAGAAACTGATGATGGAGCCACCAATAATCGCAATGATTAATCCTACAATAACGTAAGCTAAAGCTATTTTCCAATTGAATATACTGGCGAGTAATAGAATGGATGCTAAATCAACTAAAGGAGATGAGATTAAAAACGAGAACGTCACACCAACAGGTAAACCTGCTTTGGTAAAACCAATAAAAATGGGAATGGATGAACAAGAACAAAATGGGGTGACTGTTCCTAATAAAGCGCCTAACGTATTCGCTCCTATGCCACTTTTTCCTTTAAGTAAACGTCTTGTTTTTTCAGGTGAAAAATAAGATTGTATATATGAAGATATAAAGATCAGTACACCAAGTAAAATGAAGATCTTAATGACATCATAAACAAAGAAGGTCAAACTGCTATAAGCGAGACTTTCTTCTGAAATTCCTATAACATCACCAAAAAACCATTTAACAAGTGCATCTAACCACGTCATTTTTAATAAAACATCATTAAGTAAGTTAAAAAAATCTTTTATAAGCTGCATGTTGCCTCCAGGTGATGATACGCATCAATAAATGATTTAATTTTGTCAAGAACTTCTTTATTGACGATATATTTAATCATATTACCATCACGAAAACTTGATGTGATGCCTACCTCTGTTAAAATTTTCAAATGATACGATAATGTGGGTTGCTGTATGTTTAATTTGTCGATTAACATACATCCACATAACTCACCTTTAAGCAGCAGTTTAATGATTAATAATCTGTTCTCATCAGATAATGCTTTAAACAATTGAGCCATACGTTTTTCCATATTTTCACCTATATCGATAATTATCTATATTGATATCTATCTATATTCTATAGCTTTATTTTTTTAAGTCAATCCTATTGACGAAATATTTACATTTCTTTCATGAAAATAACATCTTATTTTTTATAAAAATAAATAGAATTTCATTTGAGATTGAAAAAAGACATCTTGGTGTATAATGAGAATAGAAAACGCTTTTAGGAGATCGAAATGAAAACAACAGTTCTACATGATAAACACCTGGCGTTAAATGCAAAAATGATTGAATACGCTGGCTTCCACATGCCAGTTTCTTATGCTGGTATCACGGAAGAGCACATCGCTGTTCGTACCAACATGGGGATATTTGACGTTTCGCATATGGGTGAATTTATCATTGAGGGTCAAGATGCTTTACCCTTTGTTAATTATCTTGTTACAAACATCATTCCTCTTGATACCGCTAAGGTATCTTATAGTTTGATGTGTGATGAATCTGGTTATGTCGTTGACGATTTGCTTGTCTACGTTATCAACGAAGAAAAAGTATTACTTGTTGTTAATGCTGGTAATATCGATAAAGATTTTGCTTGGGTTGAAAAACAAGCAGCATCTTTCAAAGTCACAGCAAAAAACATATCTGAAAGTATCGCACAAATCGCGATTCAAGGTCCACTTGTTAAAGACATCATCGATCAAATTATCGGTGTACCAGGTGATGATTTATCGTTCATGACGTATAAACAAGTTCCTTATCAAGATGGTCATGTCATCTTCTCAAAAACAGGTTATACCGGTGAAGACGGATTTGAAATTTATGGTGATCCTAAGTACATCGACATCTTATGGGATAAAGCCATTCAATGTGGTGTTGTTCCTTGTGGATTAGGTGCAAGAGACACACTTCGTTTTGAAGCAAACCTTCCATTATATGGTCATGAAATTAGTGAATCAATTAATCCTGTTGAAGCTGGCTTAAACTTCGCGATTAAATTAGATAAAGATTTTATTGGTAGAGATGCTCTCGTTCAATATAAAGAAAATCCTACACGCAAGGTTGTAGGTATTGAACTTCTACAACGCAATATTCCACGTCATGGATATCAAGTCTTTAAAGATGATAAACAGATTGGTATCATTACAACAGGTTATCTTCTACCCAATGTGGATACACCTGTCGCATGTGCACTCATCGATATCGCATATGCTGCCATCGGCACAGAATTAACCGTACAAATTAGACAAAATCAGGTTCCTGCTAAGGTCAGAAATCGCAAATTCTATACAAAGAAATATAACAAATAGGAGGATTTACACATGAATGTT
>Ga0116152_10000698_pt1 | contig 27619 bp, 25 predicted proteins | sample AD_UKC119_MetaG_FD_89894 | JGI IMG/M metagenome (GOLD analysis project Ga0116152, IMG submission 89894) | Active sludge microbial communities of municipal wastewater-treating anaerobic digesters from Hong Kong - AD_UKC119_MetaG | ecosystem: Engineered > Bioreactor > Anaerobic > Digestate... | reverse complement strand
GGCCTCGACCAGGGCCTTGAGCTCGGTTAGGCCACGCGCCCGGTCGATGAACGACAGGTCGCCGCGGACGTCGTTTTCCTTCAAGTGGGCGACCAGCGTGTCGGTATCCCCCTGCCAGGGGCGGAACAGACAGTGGATCTGGCGGAACCGCTCGTCACCGGTCTCCCGCCACAGCGCCTTGACCGCCTGCAGACGGGTGTTGCCGCCGGCCGCGATCATGTAGCGCGGCGCACCCGGCCGCCGGGTGATGGTCAGGGTCTGCTCCATGCCCGAGGCACGGATCGACGCCTTGATCTCGTCGTAGCGGTCGTTGGCCAGCTGGCGCGGGTTGTGGTCGTAGACGTCGATCTCATCGACTGCCACGAGCATTGGTGTAGGCTGGATAGGGTCGGTCGAGGCCGTGACCTCGCGTGTACGCCCGAAGTGTGGCTGCGCGATCAGCTCGGCCAACTGCTCGGCGCTGGGGCGCTGCTTACTCATGGCCGTCTCCCTGCAAGATCGGTTCGACACCGACGGCCTCGATGCGCGAGACCCGTCGTCTGCGCAGCATCCTGCGGGCCCGCCGGCAGCCGACGCGGGCGGCTCGGTATTCACTGGCCGCACGGACCTGGTAGGTGCGGCAGGTCACTGCGCCGCCGCTGATCCAGCAGACCTCGACGGCGTACAGGGCTCCCTGCCGAAGGTAGGGGTCGGTGCCGTGACCGGGTGGTGCGGCGGGCCCGTCGGGCGTGGAAAGGGGGTTTCCGCGGGCCGGGTTGGTGCTGTGCCTGTCAGTCGGCCAGTCGCCGACCTCGCATTGCCACCGGGAAAGGATCTCGTCACGCATGGCGGAGTCCCTCCTGTGCCTGGCAAGGTTCACCCGCCTGTTCCAGGTCGATGTGCGGCAGGAGTTCGTTGACCAGCGTGGTCATCACCTCGAGCGCGCTGGCCGTCGGCCCGCGCCGCTGGCGCTCGATCCGGTGCACCGGCTGGCGGGCGGTCGCGGCCTCGCGGTAGGCGACGGTGGCCGGCACCACGGTGGAAAGGATCGAGATCCCGCCACGTGATTCGCCGAAGGTGGCCCGGCGCAGGGTGCTGGCGACGTCGGCCGCGTCGATGGTGCGGTCCATCCGGTAGATCAGGCCGTGCAGGTGACCGACCGGGGCGCCGAGGTGGCCCATCGGGCGCAGGCGCTCGAGCATGCCCAGCGTGCCGCGGGCGAATTCGCGCGCCGAAAGGACCTCGGGGGGGATGGGCGAGAGCAGCAGGTCCGCGGCCAGCACGCCGGCGTCCTGGAGTGGGCCGACCGCGCCCTGGGTGTCGATCAGCACCACGTCGTTGTCATGCAGGTCACGCAGGGCGTAGCGCATCCGCACCCGCCCGTCGGGGGTGTGGAGGATCCAGTTCTCGATGCTGCCCTCGGGATCGTCCGAGACCACGATGTCGAGGCCGGTGATCGCCGTCTGGCTGATGGTGCCCTCGAGGCGCCCAGCGGTTATCAGTCGGTGGAGGCCGTCCTCAGCCTGCTGTGCCAGCGGGTAATAGCTGCTCAGGGTCGGCTGGATATCGGCGTCGACCAGGAGGACCCGCTGGCCCGCATCGGCGAGAAATCCGGCCAGGTTGGCGGTCAACGTGGTCTTGCCCACGCCGCCCTTGGTGGAGCAAATAGTCAGAATGATCACGTTTCCCCCCGAAAGAATGTTGGGGGGTAGGAAGCGGGTTCCCTGCTACGCGCTCGAGACGATGGTCTGAAAAGATGGAGCCAATGGGCGGAATCGAACCGCCGACCTACTGATTACGAATCAGTTGCTCTACCGACTGAGCTACATTGGCCTGAAGGCGGCGAATTATGCGGCAGCTTGCGCCGCGACTCAACCACGCGCTGCGGTCCAGGAATACGACGCCGGATCCAGGATGGGATGGCGATCGAGCACCAGGTCGGCCACCAGGTGCGCCGAGGCCGGGCCGAGCACGATCCCGTTGCGGAAGTGCCCGGCATTGATGAACAGGTTTGCGACCTGCGGATGCCGACCGATGAACGGCACGCCGGCCGGCGATGAAGGGCGCAGTCCGGCCCAGTGCGCCTCGACCGGAAACTGCCGCAGTATCGGAAAGCGCTGGGTGGCGATCGCATACAGCTCCTCGCGTGCAGCCTCTGTGGTCTGCTTGTCGAAACCGACGTCCTCGATGGTGCTGCCGAACAGGGTGCGGCCGTCCCGCCGCGGGATCACGTAGCGGCTTGATTCCAGCACCATGCGAGTGATCGTGCCGGGCGACGCCTTGAACAACAGCATCTGGCCGCGGATCGGGTGGATGGCCGGCGGTGCGGCGTAGTCGGCGAGCACCTGTGCGCTCCAGGCACCGGCACACACCACGACTGCATCGCCTTCGAGCGCGCCGCTGGTGCTGCGCACGCCTTGGCAGCGGCCACCGTTGATCAGCAGCCCGGTCACTTCATCATCTGTTCGCACCTCGACGCCGAGCTGCCAGATCCGCTGACGCAGGGCCCGTACCAGGCGTGGGTTGCGGACCTGGCCTACGTTCGGCATCCACAGCGCCGCGTCGGCCGGGTCTGCCGCCTGGGGTTCCAGCCGGTGAAAGGTGTCGCGATCAATCAGTGATATTGCATGCCGGTGTTGGATCGCCCACTGTTGGGCCTCGACCACCTCGTCCGGGGCGATCAGGATCAGCCCGTTTTCGGTGTACTCCGGATCGACGCCGGTATGAGCGGCCAATTCTGCGCACAGGGCGGGATAGACGGTCTGGCTCCAGCTCGCCAGGGCGGTGACACTGTCGAGATAGCGCCAGGGAAACAGTGGCGAGACAATGCCGCCACCGGCCCACGACGACTCACGCCCGGTCTCTCCGCGCTCGAACAGCGTCACATTCTGCCCGGCGCTGGCCAGTTCATGGGCGGTGAGCAGGCCGATGACGCCGCCGCCGACAATGATGATTCGATTCATGGGGATCAAAAGTCTGCCGCTAACGCAGGAATGAGATACCTTTGCACACCGTTCGTCGGGGAATCGCCGCAGTCTATCATCGGCGCTGCCCCTTCATTAACCGCAACTGCTATACCGCAATCATGAATATCAGACAGACAGGCCTGACGCTGATCGAGCTGATGGTGACCCTCGCGGTGGCCATCGTGCTGCTGGCGGTCGGCATGCCCTTGTTTACCGGGCTGGCCGGCAGCAACCGTGCGACAACCCAGGCAAACGAGCTGGTCGCGGCGTTGAAGCTGGCGCGCAGCGAGGCGGTCAACCGGGCTGACCTGGTGACGGTCTGCTCGTCGAGCGGCGGTGCCTGCGGGGGTGCCGGCGACTGGGCCGGCGGCTGGCTGGTGCACTCGGATATCAACAACAACAGCTCATTTGATGCGGGCGACGTGCTGCGTTCCTGGGGGGCGCTGGCACCGACCTCGACAGTTGCCATCACGGGCGGTGCATCGGTGGCCTTCCTGGCGACCGGGGAAGCCAATGGTGCCTACACTTTCGAGCTGAACAACAGCGATGCGACCGGCAGCGGGTCCAATGCGGCGAAACGCTGCGTCACGGTGACCACGTCGGGACAGGTGCGCAGCGCGCGGGGGGCATGCCCATGATTGCCGAATTCGCTGTAGGAGCCGAGGCCTCTCGGCAATCGTCGTCGGGAATCGGCCAGTGTCTGGCCTCCTGCAACAGCCTGGGGGATGTATCGTGACAATGCGTGCCGCAACCGCAAGAGGGATCGCGCCCAAGGGATTCACCCTGCTCGAGGTGCTGGTTGCGTTGGTCGTGCTTTCCGTCGGCCTGCTCGGGCTCAGCGGTCTGCAGACCACCAGCCTGCGCAACAATCACAGCGCGTTTCTGCGCTCACAGGCGACCATCGTCACGCATGACATCATCGACCGCATGCGCGCCAATCGAGACAGCGCGCGCAACGGCAACTACGACATCGCATATGCCAGTTCACCCACGTCGACCAGTTGCAGCGGCACCTGTTCGGCACTGCAGGTGGCACAGATGGACGTCGAGGAATGGCGCGACTACGTGGAACGCCTGCCAGGCGGCGAGAGCGAGCTGGATGTGAACGGCGTCAGCAATGTCGCCACCATCAAGGTGCGCTGGGCCGACACGAGGGACAGTGGCAACAAGCTGCAGGTGGTGACGAGGGTGCAGCTATGAGTTATCAGTTGAAGCGACAGGCCGGCCTCACCCTGGTGGAGCTGATGGTCGCCACCACGCTCAGCCTGGTGTTGCTGGCCGGTGTGTTGCTGGTGTTCACTGCCAACAAGACCACCTACCAGATGCAGAACGGTCTCGGCACGCTGCAGGAGAACGGCCGCTATGCGATGCGGCAGATCACGGCCGACCTGCAACTGGCAGGATTCGGCGGCTGCCTTTCGCCACGCCTCGATCCGCGCGTGGTGATCCTGGCCAATACGCCACCGCCATACCTGACGAACTTCACCACCGGTGAATTCTTCGACGGCCGCAATGACGAGACTGCGACCCACACCTACGGCGGCAAGGCGATGTACCAGGGGCCAGACTATGACGCGGACGGCACGATCGGCGACAACGGAACCGACTCGATCGAGATCCGCGGTCCGCTGCGCTCCGACGTGCGCTTCGTGACCGGCGAGATTCTCACCACCGGTACCGTCGACGTGATCGGCACCGGCAGCGGATTCGCGACCGACGAATACCTGATGATCGCAGACTGTGCCGGTGCGGATATCTTCCGTGCGACCGGGGTCACCGAGAGCGGCGGCGATACGCAGATCGCGCACGCTGCATCCTCGAACAGCCAGGCCGGGCTGTCGCGGCGTTACGGTGCCGATTCGGTGGTGATGGAGTTCGCCACCCACACCTACTTCATTGCCGATACCGGCCGCGTGAACAGCTACAACCAGCCGGTTACTGCGTTGTACCGGTTTGACGGTACCAATTCGCAGGAGCTGGTCGACGGTGTGGAGGACCTGCAGGTCCAGTTCGCGCTGGATACCGATGGCAACGGTGTCGTCGATGACTACCAGGACCCGGGCGGTGTCACCGATTGGAGCGAGGTCATGGCGGTTCGCGTTTCACTGCTGCTCAACAGCGTCGAGGGTGCGAGCGCGACCGAGGCTCCGTTCACTTTCTTTCCCAACGGGACGGGCCCGGTCACTCCGGCAAGTGGTGATCTGCGCCTGCGCCAGGAGTTCACCGCCCTGGTCTCCGTCCGCAACAGCGTGCTGTAGAGGTCCAGTGATATGCGTGACATGAACAGACTCAACCTTAGGGCACAGCGCGGCGCAGTGCTGATCGTCGCCCTGGTGCTGTTGCTGGTGCTGACCATCCTCGGTACCGCGGGCATCCGCGACACCACGATGGAAGAGCGCATGGCCGGTAATTTCCGTGACTACAGCGCGGCCCTGGAGGCCGCCGAAACCGCACTGCGTATCGGTGAAGACGCGATCAGTGTCACCAGTGTGTTCAGCGCGATGCTGTTCGACGGCTCGGACGGCACCTACGGCATCACGGATTCGTCGCACAGCGTCGATCCGCAGACCTCGAGCAACTATGGCCTCGGTGTGCCGTCGGATGTGCTGACCTATGGCGGCGATCTGCTGGTCAGCGAGGTCCCTGAGTACTACGTGGAGCAGCTGCCCGAGATCGAGCTGCCGGCCAGTGACCTCACCGTGGGTTTCCAGGACCAGGCACCACGTGTGCGCTACTACCGGGTCACCGGTAAGGGCCACGGTATATCACCCAATTCAGAAGTGATCCTTCAGAGCACCTACTTCCGCTGAACGGCGGGATCGGGCGAGGAAAGAAGTATGCGCATCCACAACATCGTCCTCTCATTCGGCCTGGTGGCCGGTGGCCTGCTGCCGCAGCAGGCGGCGGCGGCCCCGGCACAGGTGCCCATCTTCCTGATCTCAGGGGCCGAGACCCAGGTCATGATCAACATGTCGAACGACCACCAGTTGTTCTACAAGGCCTATGACGACTGGTCGGACGTTGACGAAGACGGCGTGCTTGACATCACCTACAACCATGACATCGACTACTACGGCTATTTCGACAGCTACAAGTGCTACGACTATTCGTCTGGCCGGTTCGTGCCGCAGGCGTTCACCAGCGACAAATATTGCGATGCAGTCAGCGGCGACTGGAGCGGCAACTTCCTCAACTGGGCCTCAATGACGCGCATCGATACTGTGCGCAAGATCCTGTACGGCGGCTACCGTTCGACCGACACCAGCGCACTGACGGTACTCGAGCGCTCCTACCTGCCGGGTGATGCGCACAGCTTCGCCAAGTATTACGAGGAAAGCACCAGCGGCGAGATCGCCAAGCTGACACCGTTCTCGGTATCCGAGATCACGGTCTGTAACACCACCTATGCAGCCAATGGTGATTCCGAAGACCGTACCGAGCCGCCGTTGCTGCGGGTCGCCGACGGCAACTTCGCGCTGTGGGCGGCCAATGAGCGCCATCAGTGTCACTGGGACGGTCACGGCGAGCTGCAGTCGGATATCTTCAACTCGCCGAACCCCAATACCAACAATGGCAACCATGCCCCGACCACCGGGCTGGATGCAGATGCAGACAACCCGAACTGGACCAATGACCGTTTGGGCAATGGCGACTACATCGCGCGGGTCGAGGCCTGCGTGGCCGGCCTGATCGGTGTCGAGAAGTGCAAGGCCTACCCGAGTGGCAACTACAAGCCCTATGGTCTGCTGCAGGAGTACGGTGATGACGGCTCGATCTACTTCGGCCTGATGACCGGCAGCTTCCAGAAAAACAAGTCAGGTGGCACGTTGCGCAAGAACGTCGGTCCGATCACCGACGAGATCAATGTATCCACCGACGGTACCTTCAAGAGTGCGCCGGCGGCGGGCAATATCATCAGCAACATGAACGCATTGCGTGTCAGCGGTTATGATCATGACCCCGGTTATTACAACTCGGCGGACAACTGCTCCTGGGGCATCAACACCTTCAACAACGGCAGCTGTACCAACTGGGGCAACCCGCAGTCTGAGATCTTCCTCGAGAGCGTGCGCTATTTCGCCGGCAAGACCACACCTGGTTTCAATGCGAACGACTCCAGCTATATCAACAACCTGATCAGTGCGTCTTCCTGGGTCGATCCGCTGAATGCAGGCAACTACTGCGCGCCGCTCAAGGTCATTCAGTTCAATGCCAGCGTGACCTCGTACGATGGAGACGAGCTCGGCGGTGCATCCGGCCTGCCTTCACTCGGATCGGTCAGCACCTGGACCAACGCGGTCGGTGCGGCTTCGGGTGAGGGAATCGCCGGCAACGATTTCTTTGTCGGTACCGGCAGTATCGTTTCAAACGGGTTGTGTACCGCGAAGACGGTGAACAACCTGGCCGACGCCGAGGGTATCTGCCCCGAGGCGCCGCGCCTTGGCGGTGGCTACGACATTGCGGGTCTGGCTTATTACGCACACAAGGAGTCGATCCGTAACGATCTTACCGACGACGAGGGCAACACTGCCGAGATCAAGATTGATACCTACGGTGTGACACTGTCGCCTGCGGTGCCGAAGATCGAGGTCCCGGTCCCGGGCCAGACCGACCCGGTCACGATATTGCCTGCCTGCCGCAACCAGTCGATCAGCGGAAACTGCGCGATCGTGGATTTCAAGGTGGTGCAGAAGCACGCGGAGACGTCTTCCGGCATCTATACCGGCAAGTTCTACATCAACTGGGAAGACAGTGAGCAGGGCGGGGACTACGACCAGGACATGGCCGGGCTGTTGTCCTACTCACTCAACACCAACGTCAATCCCAATACGATTACAGTGACCACCAGTGTGTTTGCCGATTCGACACCGAACCAGATGGGGTTTGGCTACATCATTGCCGGTACGACACAGGACGGCTTCCATACGCATTCCGGCATCAACTTTTTCACCGCCTACACCGATCCGACCGGTGTGCTTACCTGCGCCAATGCGGCAGTCACCTGCGAGACCGGCCAGCCGGCAACCTCGGTTGCCTACACCCTGGGCACGAGTTCCGGCAGCCTGCTGCAGGACCCGCTGTTCTATGCCGCCAAGTGGGGTGGGTACAAGGAGGAGGCCGATGCCAGCAAGCGGCCGCCCAGTACTGCGGCGCCCAACGATATTCCCGACCAGGCATACGAGTGGGATACGGATGGCAACGGTCAGCCGGACAATTACTTCTTTGCGCGCAACCCGGGGCAGTTGAGTGAGCAACTGGCAACGGTGTTTGAGACGGTCGCGACCGTGTCATCATCGGCGTCCGTCGTCGCCAACTCGGTCAGTCTGCAGACCACCACGCGTATCTACCAGGCGCGCTTCGACAGTAACGACTGGTCGGGCAAGCTGCTGTCGTTCCCGGTGGATATCACCACCGGTACGCTGCAGTCGGCCGAGTGGGATGCGGGCAGCGTGATCGCGGGTCAGAACTACGACAGCGGCCGCGAGTGGATCACCTGGGACGGCACGCAGGGGGTTGCGTTTCGTTGGGATGACAACGGTACGCCGTCGGACCTCACGGACGACACTTCCCCGCTGACCGCACTGCAGCGCACAGCGTTGAACCTCGACCCGGACTCGGGACTCGGTGACGGCCTCGGTATGGACCGCCTCAACTACCTGCGTGGCGATACCTCGAACGAGCTGGCGAATAGTGGGCCTTTCCGCAACCGGTCCACCCCGCTGGGAGACGTGGTGCACTCCACGCCGACCGTGGTGGCGGCGCCGATCTTCGGCTACCGTGACTATGAACCGGGTACGGCAAACCTTTTCGAGACGGCCAAATACTCCGAGTTCAAGCTCAAATACAGCAACTCCGAGTGCTACCAGAGCGACGGCACGACACCGATTACCACCTGGTCTGCGGGCAGTGGAAGTAGTGCGGGGAGTCGCGAACCGATGCTGTACTTCGGTGCCAACGACGGCGCCCTGCACGCGGTATCGGCATGTACCGGTGCTGAACGCCTGGCCTTCGTCCCCGGTGCCCTGTATGCAAACCTGAGCGAGCTGACCTCGACAGACTATGCGCACCGCTATTTCATCGATGGCCCGTCCACCGTGGTCGACGCGTTCTGGGGCGGCGCATGGCACACCGCGCTGGTCGGCACCCTCGGCGCCGGCGGCAACGGGGTGTTCGCGCTCGATGTCACCGATCCGAACACCTTCAGCGAGACCAACGCGGACAATATCGTGCTGTGGGAGATCATCGCGACGCCGAGTGTTGCCGGCAGCGATTTCGAGCACCTCGGCTATACCTTCAGCCAGCCTGCCATCATCAAAGCCGAGGGTCATGGCTGGGTGGCGGTGTTCGGCAACGGTTATGACAGCGTGGCCGGCAAGGCAGTGCTGTACATCGTCGCCATCGACAGTGGCAACCTGCTGGCCACGATCGACCTGTCCAACGTCAATGCGACGGCCGCCGGCGGTGGAGCCAACGGCCTGTCCACCGTGTCGCCGATCGACCGTGACGGTGACGGCGAGGTCGACCTGATCTATGCCGGCGATCTCAATGGTAACGTCTGGCGTTTCGTGTCCAATGGTTCCGGCTTCTCCGAAGGCAACACCAGCCTGCTGTACTCGGCCAAGTCGGTTGGCGGTGTCGCGCAACCGATCACCTCGCGCCTTGCGGTAGGCTATCATCCGACCAGTGCGGTCGGGCGCATGGTGTACTTCGGCACTGGCAAGTACTACGAGACGGCCGACCAGGATCCGACCAACGCGGTTGCGTACAACTCGATGTACGGCATCTGGGACCGTGACAACGGCCAGACGATTACCTCGGTGACGACGCGCAACTCGAATATTCTGCAGCAGCAGACGATCACGCAGCAGACCGCGGGCACCTTCGGCAGCAATTCGTTCGACGTGCGTATCGTCAGCGACACCCCGATGACCTGGGCAACATCCTCGGCCAGCTGCTCAGCCCTCGGGTCGTGCGGCTGGTACCTTGATCTGACTAACCCGGACAGTAGCGGCAACCCGGTGCAGGGCGAGAAAATGGTGGCCAACCCGATCCTGCGCGGCGGACGCCTGATATTCGTCACCACCATCCCGTCGCTCGAGGCGTGTAAGGCAGGCGGCGACGGTTGGCTGATGGAGATCGATCCGCGCACCGGCGGCAGACTGTATGCGCCTGTATTCGATCTGAACGGCGATGGGGTTTTCACTTTCGAAGACAACCTGTCGAGCACCTCGGGTGGTACCACGGTCTACACGCCGGTCTCCGGTAAGAAGTCGAAAGTGGGCATCCTGCAGCCGCCAGCTATCCTTTCAGGTGTCGGCGGTGCCGGTGACGGCAGTTACGGTGGTGCCGAGGGCAAGTACTCGTCAGGCACCAAGGACGCGGCGATTGACGTCACGGTCGAGAACCCGGGCCTGCTCGGTGCCGGCCGCAAGTCCTGGGTACGGATCCAGTAGGGGAAGATGATGCAGACAAGACAAGGTGGCCTGACCCTGGTGGAACTGATGGTGGTGGTTGCCGTGATGGCGATCATCGCGACCATCGCCTACCCGATCTACACCAACCAGGTGCAGAAATCGCGCCGTGCCGACGCCAAGGTGGCGCTGGAGACAGTGGCCATGGCACAGGAGCGCTTCTACACGATCAACGGCGAGTACGCGGCGGGCCTGAGCTCATTGCAGGTATCGACCGAAATTCAGGGCGGGACATCCGATCAGGGTTACTACGACATCACGATCGCACGATCCGGCACCGACAATGAGCAGTTCACGGTGACGGCTACCGCCGCGAGCGGCGGTCCCCAGGCCGGCGACAGCGCTTGTGCCACCTTCAGCATCAATCATCAGGGTGTTAAAACACCGGCCAGCGGTTGCTGGTAAGGCGCTGCACGAAGGGATGAAGGGAAGACAGGCCGGTCAGGCCTGGGTCACGTCACCCGACATGGCGCCCAGCAGGTTCTTCGGCAGTGCGAACACCACAGTCTCCGGCTGGCCGCCGTCCTGCTCGACAGAGTCGGCACCCCACTCCCTGAGCTGACGGATCACGTTCTCGACCAGCACCTCCGGCGCCGAGGCACCGGCGGTCAGGCCGACCGTTGCCACCCCTTCGAGCCACTCGCGGCGTATGTCTTCCGGGCCGTCGATCAGGTAGGCCGGCCGGCCCTGCTTTTCGGCGATCTCTTTCAGGCGATTCGAGTTCGAGCTGTTGGGTGAGCCGACGACCAGCACCAGGTCACACTGCTGCGCGAGACGGGTGACCGCGTCCTGGCGGTTCTGTGTCGCGTAGCAGATATCGTCCTTTTTCGGCCCCTGGATACTCGGGAATCGTCGTTGCAGCGCGTCGATCACCAGCGCGGTGTCGTGCATTGACAGCGTCGTCTGGGTGACGAACGCCAGCTGCGCCGGGTTGCGGATATCGAGCTCGGCGACGTCGGCCGGCGTCTCGACCAGGTAGATGCCGGCGTTTTCCCTGATACAGCGATACTGCCCCATGGTGCCCTCGACCTCGGGGTGCCCCTTGTGTCCGATCAGTACCACCTCGTCGCCGGCCTTGCAGTGCCGTGCGACCTCCAGGTGCACCTTGGTGACCAGTGGGCAGGTCGCGTCGAATACCGTCAGGCCGCGTTTGTCGGCTTCCTCGCGAACCTGCTGTGATACCCCGTGGGCGCTGAAGATCACGGTGCCGCCGTCGGGGATCTCGCGCAGTTCATCGACGAATACCGCGCCGCGTTCACGCAGCCGTTGCACCACGAAGCGGTTGTGCACGACCTCGTGACGCACGTATATCGGCGCGCCGAAGGTATCGAGCGCGCGCTCGACGATCTCGATCGCGCGGTCGACGCCAGCGCAGAAGCCGCGCGGATTGGCCAGGAGTATTTTCATCCAGGGATTGTCCGGGCCCGGCCCAACCTTTTCAAGCGTGGTCCGGATTACCCATGCCGGCCGTCAGGGTTCTGCGGCTGCCGGCCCGACGCTGACGACCTCGACCTGAAAGGTGATCTCGTGTCCGGCCAACGGGTGATTGAAGTCGACCTCGACGCGTCCTTCGTCGACAGCGATGATCATGCCCGGGGCCTCGTCGCCATTGGGTAGCGAAAACGCGACGATCTGCCCGACTTCGGGCGTGAACGCGGCCTCAAATTCGGTCATCGGCATGTACTGGATGAGATTCGTGTCGCGCAGGCCGAATGCCTGCTCGGCAAGCAGGTTGATGGTCTGGGTATCGCCGGCCCGCAGTCCGTACAGCGCGAGTTCCAGTCCCGGTTGCAGGGTGCCGTCCCCGATGGTCACGCTGACGGGTTCTTCGCCGAAGGTGGAGATTGCTTCCGTGCCGTCCTCCAGCGCGATCGACAGGTGCAGCACGACGGCGCTGCCGGGGAGGATCTGCGCTGTGCTCATAAGGCGGCCGGGCGTTGTTGTTCATCGGCGATCTGGCGCAGTGTGGGCACCTTGATCTCCAGGCGGTCGGCATGCTCGAGTGCGCGCCGCAGACGTGCCGGTGCGCTGCGGCCGGTGCACGGATGGCCAGGGTCACCGTCAAACGCGCGGACCATCGCGGCCACCAGTTCGTCGTTGTTGAAGCGTGATCCGGTCAGGCCCTCCTGCAGCGCGATGACCTCGTTGGCCACGCTGCGTGCGAACGGCTGGTGTTCGGCCCAGAGCTGGCTCACGGTGCCGCCGCAGCGCAAGCCTGCGATATTGCTGGTCAGGATGTACAGGTTCTTGACCACCAGTTCGAACAGCATCTCGCGTGGCCTGTCGATCAGCTTGACCGGGATATCCAGGGTGGCGAGTGCCTGGGCCAGCAACTTGGCGCGTGGACCGAAGGCCGGCGACGGGACGATGACCTTCACCTCCTGCCCTTTCTTCTTCTCGAACCAGACCGAGATCACGCTGACCTCGTCGAGATCGGCATAGTCGTCGGGCAGCAGCTCGTTCTGCAGCAGGACCAGCCGCTTGCGCCAGGCCTTGGGTATGTTCTTCAGCACCGCCTGCAGATCACTTTCGGCAACGGCGACCAGCACCAGTTTCGGTGCCGGGACGAGGCGTGCGAGCTTCTTCATGCGGGTGTCGCGATTGACCGGATATACCGGGTGCCCCAGGCGCAGCAGGCCACGCGCAAAGACGCTGCCCATCTCGCCCATGCCGATGACCACGACCGGTTTCTTCGCCACCTGTTGTTGCACCCGTATCGCCTGACCAGGAATTGAGCGTTCTTATTAACACGACCCGTTGGTGTTTGGGAAACGCCGGTGTACGTGTGCAGGGGGCCAGCCCCTGGCCGATTGTTGCGGTGCGTGGGTGATCGCCGAGAGGGCTCGGCTCCTACCGGTGCCGATTGGCGCGGTGCGTGGATGATTGCCGGGAGTGCTCGGCTCCTACATGCCCTTGCGCCAGGTGATTTCCCTGCCACCGTCGCGGCGTGCGAGCGCGCGCGCCAGCACGAACAGCAGGTCGGACAGGCGGTTGAGGTATCGGATGCTCGCCGGGTTGACGGTCTCGTCGCGCGACAGCCGGAGCAGGTCACGCTCGGCTCGCCGGCACACCGCGCGAGCCTGGTGGCAGCGTGCCGCCGCTTCGTTGCCGCCCGGGAGGACGAATTCCTCGAGTGGCGGCAGATCGGCGTTGAAGCCATCGAGTACCTGCTCCAGTTCGCTGCTGCGGGCGTCCGCAATGATGGCTGTACCCGGCATCGCCAGCTCTCCGCCCAGATCGAACAGGCGGTGCTGCACGGCTTCGAGCAGGTTGTCGGTCGGAGCGTCGGTTACCTGCACGCGCAGCAGGCCGACGGTGCAGTTGAGTTCGTCGATACTGCCGATCGCCTCGATGCGGGCGTGGTCCTTGGGCAGGCGCGGGCCGCTGGCGAGCCCGGTGGTCCCGTCATCGCCGGTACGGGTGTAGATACGGGTCAGACGTTTGCTCATCGGTTATTCCTCGAATCGGTAGCTGGCTTCAACCCAGAAATTGCGCTCGGGTGCCGGGTTGTAGCCGTTGCCGGCAAACGAACTTGCGCCGGTTTCGCTGTAGCGTGCGCCGAACAGATTATTGATCCGTGCGCTCAGACGCCAGTCGCCCAGGTCCCGATGCGCGCTCAGGTCGGCCACCGTATAGGCGTCGAGTGGCGGCGCCGTGTTGGCATAATCCGAGCCGAGGTACTGTTCGCCGACATAGGCGACATCCAGGCGCAACAGCCAGTCGTCCTGCGGTCGGTATTCCGCGTACAGATTGGCCTTGTGTACGGGCACCAGCGGCACACTGCTGCCGCTGTGGGTGCCGCTGGTGATCTCGCTGTCGATGTAGTCGTATCCGGCACCCAATTGCACTGTCGGCGACATGGCGATGTCGGCCGACAGGCCGAAGCCGAGGCGGCGGCTGCGCGGCAGGTTGACGTTGCTGAAGGTGACGGCGTCGAAACTGATCTCGTCTTCGAGGTCGAGACGGTAGGCGCGCACGCCGAGGCCGTACGCGTTGCTGGTCAGTTCGGCCCCGGCCTCGTAGGACACGCCGCGCTGGTTTTTCAGGCCGACTGGCTGTCCAAAAGGCACGTTGGTGTGTTCGTCGACTTTGGCAAAACGGTAGTTCTGATCGGCACGCGCGAACAGCCGCCAGGCCGGCTCGGGACGGTACACCAGTCCGAGTGAACCTACCGTCACCGAATCGTCCAGGTCGACCGGTATGCCGCCATTATTGATGTCGTTTTGCACCTGCGCATGGCGCAGCCCGGCGGTGACCGACAACTTCGATGAAATCGGGTGCATGACTTGGCCGTAGAGCGCTGCGATGTCCTGCGCGATGCCCTGCGGGCCGAATGCGGTGAGCAGCAGGTAGTCCGTGCGCTGCAGGTCGGCGCCGAGGGTCACGAGGTCGTCTCCGAAGCGCCCGATCAGGCGTGGCGTCAGCTCGATCGTGTCGCGGTCCTGGGTCGACGGCGTGCCCGGAAAGCCGCGGAAGCTCTGCACGAATTCACGCTGATCGTCGCGCACAGCCAGTTCCGCCTCGATCCGCCAGAGCGCACCGAGTGCCTGCTCGATACCGATCCGCAGGACCTGGCTGGTGGTGTCGAAATAATCGTTGGGGAATACCGCCTGGCGCCGGTCGGCCGCCAGCTCGCTGGCAAACAGGGCGCCGGGTGTCTGTACGTAATCGTCAAGCAGCTGTGCATCGACGTAGCTGAACCCACCCTGGTGATCGACCTCCAGGCGCGCATCGACGCGTTGCACACGGCTGGCGTTTCGCTCGCGGTAGTTGTCGCTCTCACGTCTGGTGGCCTGCACGCTAAGGCCGACCTGTTGGCCGAGTCGCTCCGTGAGTCCGGCCAGCAGCTCCCAGCCGTCATAGCTGCCGCCTCCAAGCTTCGCGTTCAGGCTGCGCGCATCCGGTCGCCGCGTAATCACATTGATCAGCCCACCGACCGCCTGGTTGCCGTAAAGGATCCCCGCACTGCCCTCGACGATCTCGATCTGTTCGACGTTTTCCAGATCGATACTGTTGAGATAAAGGGTTGCGCTGTCCGTTGCCGGGTTGATCTTGCGCCCGTTGACCAGGATCACGACGTTCGAGTTCGCGGTGGAGCCAAAGCCACGCATGTCGATGTTCGCGCTGCCGCCATCGCCGATACTGTCGGCGACGTGGATACCCGGCACGCGACGCAGCAGCTCTTCGAGATCGCGTGCGCCGCTGTCTGCAATCTCGCGGCGCCCGATCAAGGTCGTGGCAGCGGGCATGTCCAGGCCGTGTTCGGCGCTGCGTGCGCCGCTGACGAATACGGGTGGTAGCGTGGTGGGGGTTGCGGCCAATGCCGTTTGACAGACAAAACTCAGGCCGATGGCCAACGATCGGATGCACATGTGGTCTCCTCGTCAGTGCCCGCCGCACTGTACGTGTCGGGTCACAGGAGGAGCAGGAGACAGAGCCTTCCGCGCGGTGCCTATCGGCAAGCGTCATGTCTCACGCGGCCCGCCGCGACGTGGATGATGGACGCATGGGCCGGTCTCCGGACTGACGGGGTGGTGCCTGTCGGGAATGGCCGACTGCACCGTCACGCTGCGCCTTCCCACGTCGACGACGCAGTGGCATTTGGGCAGCGGATGGAACCCGATCACCGTTGCGGGGGCAGTGTCGGCCTTGCCCTCGAATGGGGCTCACCGACTTCCCGTTTAACCTCGGGCGCGACAGGCGCGAGAGGCACCTCAGGCGAGGTGCGGAATCTACGCGGGGGGATGGTTGTGGTCAAGCCACTTCGGGGTGCCCGAAGCGGCCGGACGCGGGGATCACTTCATGAGTTCCTGGGTTACGAACACATAGCCGAGCACACCAGAGAGTGCGACCACCAGGATCATCTGCAGGACGATGCAGACGCCGGGGATATCGCTGCAGACCTTGCCAAACGCACAACACACAAAAGACTTCACTCTCTACACCTCCAGATCGACCTTTTCGCCTTGTAGTTAGTCCTGCAACTCTCGGTTTTTAAATTAGAAAATACTAATTTTCTGCCCGTGGAGTTGCTCGATACTGGCACGCCTACGGCGCTGTGACAAGGTTGTTACACGCGGATTTTCACCGAATTGCCTAATCTGGATTAAGTGCCTGTATTGGAAACAAAATCGACTGTTTTCGTTGGTTAATTTCCGGCCAGTTGTCGGGTCGCCGTGGCGGTGGCCCGGGGATGGGCCGGAGGCTTTGCCACGCCCCGGATCAGGGTTATTTTATCCCGGACTTGCCGTATTCTTGACGCACTGTCCGCCCCCGATACGGAGACCTGCATGGATATCAAGGGCCCACTGAAGGTGGGTGTGGTCGAACCTTCACCAGAGGGAAACTACGAGCTTCACATCGATTTCACCGAGGCGTTCAAGGCGGCCGACCTGGCCGCGCAGGATGCGCAGTTTCGTGCCTATATTGCTGAGCTCGGACGTGCACTGAAGGGCGACATCGATGCGCGCAATGCGCAGGGCATGTTGTTGGTGCAGCAGATCTGTGAGCAGCTGCAACCACACATTGCGACCGGTGACATCGCGTTGGGAGAGACCCTGGTGATCGAGGTGCAGCGCACGCCGGGCGTCAACCTGGTGGATCTGCTGCACGGATGAGCGACCCGGCGTACGTACTCGAGGGTACCGAGCGCAATTTTGACCAGCTGGTGCTGGAAAACTCGCGCAAGGGGCTGGTCGTGGTGGATTTCTGGGCGCCCTGGGCGGGCCCGTCGCTACGGCAGCAGAACCTGCTGAAAGCGTTGGCGAACCAATACAACGGTCGTTTTCTGCTGGTCACCGTCAATACCGACCAGCAGAAGGGCATTGCCAGTCGTTTCGGGGTCAAGACCCTGCCGTCGTTCAAGTTGTTCCGCAATGCCAGGGTGGTGGAGGCTTTTCACGGTATGCAACCCGAGGCTGACTACCGCACCATCGTTGACCGCTACCTGGTGCCACTCGGAGACAAGGTGCGCCTGGCGGCAGCCAGAGCCTGGGATCAGGGCGAGTACGACAAGGCTATCCAGGTGTTGGCGGAAGGCGCCGTGGCCGACCCGGAGAACCTGGACATCCCGTCGATGCTGGCCAAGTTGCTGATGCGCGTGCACCGCTACGACGAGGCGCGCGAGGTGCTGGTCGCGATGCCTGCTGCGGCGCGTGATACAACCGAGCTGGCCACGCTGCGCGCACACCTGGATTTCATCACTACCGCACGTTCGGTCGATGACGAACAGGCGCTTTGGGATCGTGTGGCGCAATTGCCGCCGGACCTCGATGCACATTTTCAGGCCGCCGCGCTGCACCTGGTGCGCGACGAGTACGAGGCCGCACTGCAGGCGCTGATCGTGGTCCTGCGAAACAGGCGTGACTACAACGACGGTGCGGCCCGGCGCGGTCTGCTCGCGATCTTCGACACCCTCGGTGGCGACCACGCACTGGTAAAGAAATACCGCGGCGATCTGGCGCGCCTGATCCACTAGAGGGCACATGGCATCCACTGAACCCACGATCGGCTTCGTCAGCCTGGGCTGCCCGAAGAACCTGGTCGACTCCGAACGCATCCTCACGCAGCTGCGCGCCGAGGGTTACGGCCTGTCATCGAGCTACGAGGGGGCGGACCTGGTGGTCGTCAATACCTGCGGTTTCATCGATGCTGCGGTTGCCGAATCGTTGGACGCCATCGGCGAGGCCCTGCACGGCAACGGGCGGGTGATCGTGACCGGCTGCCTGGGTGTACGTGCCGATGAGATCCGGGCCGCTCATCCGGACGTGCTGGCGGTGACCGGACCGCACGACTATGAGGCGGTGATGCAGGCCGTTCATGCCCATTTGCCGGCCCCGCATGACCCTTTCACCAGCCTGATCCCGCCACAGGGCATCAAGCTGACGCCGCGTCACTATGCCTATCTGAAAATCTCCGAGGGCTGCAATCACCGTTGCAGCTTCTGCATCATCCCGAGCATGCGTGGCGACCTGGTCAGCCGCCCGGTTGGCGAGGTACTGGCCGAGGCGCAGCGCCTGGTCGACGCGGGTGTGCGCGAGCTGCTGGTGGTGTCGCAGGACACCAGCGCCTATGGCGTGGATATCAGGTATCGCGCCGATTTCTGGCAGGGTCGACCGTTGGCCACCCGACTGACCACGCTGGCGCGTGAACTCGGGCAACTGCCAGCCTGGACGCGACTGCACTACGTCTACCCCTACCCGCATGTCGACGAGCTGCTGCCCCTGATGGCCGAAGGCCTGATCCTGCCGTACCTCGATATGCCGCTGCAGCATGGCAGCGAACGGATCCTGCGGGCGATGAAACGGCCGGCGGCGACCGAGAAGGTGCTGAGCCGCATCGCTCGCTGGCGGGAGGACTGCCCGGATCTGGTGCTGCGCTCGACCTTCATTGTCGGCTTTCCCGGCGAGACCGAACAAGACTTCGATCAGTTGCTCGAATTCATCCAGGAGGCACAACTCGACCGTGTTGGGTGCTTCGCCTATTCGCCGGTCGAAGGGGCCGCCGCCAATGCCCTGCCTGACCCGGTACCTGAAGAGGTCAAACAGGACCGCCTGCAGCGCTTCATGGAGATCCAGGCCGAGATCAGCCGCGACAAGCTTGCCATGCAGGTCGGACGCGCGATGACTGTGCTGATCGACGAGGTGCAGGAGGGCCGGATCATTGCCCGCGGGCCTGGTGATGCGCCAGAGGTGGACGGCCTGGTGATCATCGATGGCGATTGGGAAGACGTCGATGCCGGCGATTTCATCGAGGTGCAGGTCACCGGCTACGACGAACACGATTTGTTCGCCGAGCCGGTGTGATTGCATCGGCCAGGGGGCTGGCCTCCTACGGGTGTGCGTCAGGCTGTAGGAGCCGAGCCCCCTCCGCGATTACCTCATCCCTGCTTCCTGCGACGCAGCAGCGGCAGACCCGCGAGCAGCAACAATGCAGCCGACGGGGTGGGGACATAGCTCAGCTTCCACAGCGCATCGTTGCCCGAGGTCGGATGTTGAATGTTCACGTAGAAGGTCTGCGCGTCGTTCGGGTCCATGATGAAACCGGTGGGTTCCGATCCGAACGGGCCGAGCGAGGCGAGCAGTCCGACCACGTCGGCCACGCCGTCCCTGTCATTGTCGATGGCCTGCCAGATATCGCCGATCGCCTGGTCTTCGATGATGTAAAGGTTGCCCTCTGCGTCCACCGCGAGGTTGTCGGGTGAACACAGGCCGTAGCTGGAAGCATTGCAACTCACGCCGATCGGATTGCCCGAGTAGTCGACGGTCCCGGTGGCGGTCAGGAACTCGCGGGTGATCACGTCCATGTCGTTGACCAGTTCGAACGAGTAGACCTTCTGTTCGCTCGTGGTGGCAAGGTATAGCACCTCCTTGCCGTTGGCGAGGACGCCGATCTCCAGGTCTTCCGGCCGGCCGAAGGGCGTGGCGCCGAGTTCATCCGCGGCGAACCTGCCCTTGCGATTGTTGCCGTCGCCACTGAAGTCGAACGGGTCGGTCGCAGTCAGCGCCATGCCGTTGGCGTCGGTCAGCGCCACCCAAAGCGCACTTCCGGTACGGTCGTAACTGACGCTATTCCAGTTTCCGGCGGCTTCCGAATCCACGGCGTCGGTATCCCGCAATACGAAGGTCTGTCCGGCCGAGTAATCGCCGGCAGTCGTCGGTACGAACTTGTAGACCGACCCCGAGTTGTTTTCGTCGATGAAGTACATATTGCCTGTGGAATCGAATTTCACGCCTTCGTGCGAAACCGCAGGCAGGTTGCTCAGCCAGCGCCAGTTGGCGTCGCCGGCGCCGCTGGCGGTGGTCGGGTTGAGCAGTTCGAACATGCGCCCGTTGCCGGACCACTCCTCGGCCACGACCAGCGTACCGGCGGGGGTAGTGACAGCGGGATCGACCCCGCCAAAGTCATCGCTTTGCGAATTCCAAGCGGTAGGGTCGGATTCGAAGCTGCCGCTGTTGTTGCCCACCAGCAGCAGTGCCGCATCGCCGCTGGTGCGGTTGTAACGGGTCACGCCGCCGCCGGCGCCGACCTCGTGGGGGATGTAGATGAACTCGCTACTGGCGCCGCCGAAATCGATCATGTCCCAGTTGCGAAAAGTTGCCGGATAGGTGTCGCCGGCCGCCGTGAACTGCGCATCCAGCGTGTTGACGTCCACCACGAGTTCCTGCTTCCAGCCGTTTGCCAGCAGGAACGGGTTGGTCGATTCGTTGGTGTTTGCAGCGCTGGCTGGTGCGGTCAGGGCGTTGGTGCCGGTGAGCGCGGGAACGGCATGGGCGCTTCCCGCGGCCGCCGTGACGATGGCGGCGATCAGTGATTTCTTGAAGTACATCTGGTTCTCCGAGTTTCTTGCTTTGTGATGACAACTTGGTGAGTTTCTTGTTGCGCATATATTGACGTTTTGTGACGAACTAAACGACTAATGCGCGAGCCGGGAGTAAGCAAGAAAAAGGCCACTTCAGCTAACCTGGTGTGCCATCAGTAATTACCGCCCAAATGATTGAAAACAAAATGAAATAATCGAAGAAACCGTAAAGTTTTCCGACACCGCCCGGGTATGTCGTTTGCGCTCCGTACGCTGTGGCAGATGAGGATTCCTTCGGCTTGCAACAAGAAAAACGTCATTAATATGACAGGCTGGAGCGACCGACAATATGCGTTTGTGGGCAAAGAAAAAGCCGGCGCAGTGGCCGGCTTTTTTCCAGAGCGGTGATCCCGCCTCAGAAAGCGACGCCGGGCTTCTTGCCCATTTTCTTCAGGATCGTCGCCAAAGGGCAGAATCCGGTAAATGCGGACTGGAACAGGTTCAGACCGATGAAGGCGGTGAAATACAGCCAGTAGGTGTGATGGAAGATCGGGCTGCCTTGCATGCCGAGGGCCACGGTCAACATGATCATGATGCCGGCAAACGCCATAACGATGCGCTCAATGGACATAGGGTCACTCCAAAAAAGGTTGGACGGAACCGCTGTTACGGCTCGCGGTGTGAAACGCCGTGGATATTAGCGTTAACTAATATATAAAGTCAAGTGTAGACAGTCGCTTAGGCGAAAGGACCAGCGGTTCTGCCGCTGCAGTCGAAACTGCCGCGGGTGGCGTGTGTGGCCGCTGTGTCGATCCTCAAGGTATACACTTACGTCACAAATACAGTCGCCGCGCGCCGGCATGGCGGTGTGTCGGGAGGCGACCCGGTGGTCACGTTCGATGAGGGGGTGACGGGGTGTTTGACGGATACCTGACAGAACTGTGGACCGTGATGCTGGATCTGTCGCCGGCCCTGATCCTCGGGCTGCTGCTGGCCGGCGTGTTGCGGGTGTATTTCCCCGAGGGCTTGGTACGCGCCCATCTCAGCCAGCCGACGCTGGGCAGCGCAGTGCGCGCGGCCCTGATCGGCGTGCCGATGCCGCTGTGCTCATGCGGCGTGGTGCCGACCGCGATCGGTCTGCGCAACCAGGGCGCGTCAAAGGGTGCTACGACATCGTTTCTGATCAGCACGCCGCAGACCGGGGTTGACTCGGTCCTGGTCAGTGCGGCCTTTCTCGGTTGGCCGTTTGCGCTGTTCAAGGTGGCGGCGGCGTTCGCCACCGGTGTGGCCGGCGGCTGGCTGGTCAGTCGGCTCACCGATGAAGAGGCACCAGCGGTTGCCGACGACAAACAGGGTGAGCACTGGCGTACCGCCGGCAACCGGCTGACGGCCGTGTGGCGCTATGCCCTGTTCGACATCCTGGCGGCGATCGATCTGTGGCTGATCGCCGGAATCCTGCTTGCTGCCGCCATCACCACGGCGGTGCCGCCGGATTATTTCCAACAGGTGAGCTGGTCGCAGGGTCTGCCCGGTATGCTCCTGGTACTGGTGATCGCCTTGCCGATGTACGTCTGTACCACCAGTTCGGTGCCGATCGCCGCTTCGCTGATCGCCGCCGGGATGCCGGCCGGTTCGGCGCTGGTGTTTCTGATGGCCGGGCCGGCGACCAATATCGCGACCATGGGCGCCGTCTATCGTGCCCTGGGTGGGCGTGTACTCGGGCTTTACCTCGGGACGGTGATCGTGGCCAGTATCGGCCTTGGTATGGGCTTCGAATTCGTGCTTGGAAACGTGACTGCCGATGTGCAGGCGCACCGCCACGTCTCGGCTGCCTGGTGGGAGATCGCCGCGGCCGTCGTACTCGTCTGCCTGATGACCTTTCTGCTGCTGCGCCGCATCTGGCAGCGCTACCTGGGGCCGCGACCCGGTGCCGCAGTAGACGCTGGCGACGTGACTTTCAGCGTCGAGGGCATGACCTGCCAACATTGCGTGGCCAATGTGACGAATGCGCTGCAATCGGTCGCAGATGTGGAGCACGTCAGCGCCGATCTGGGCAGCGGGATCGTTCGCATCAAAGGTGTTCAGCTGCACCCCGAGCTGCTGCGGTCGGTGATCACGCGTGCGGGATACAGGGTCAGCGACACGCCGGGGTGAGCTGCGCGATCAGAGTAACTCGGTATCGTCGTGTGCGTAGGGTGGGCTGCAGCAGCATAGGATCACCAGATCCTCGCTACCGATGTTTTCCACGCAGTGCGCGGTTCGGGGCGCAATCGCAATAGTGTCGCCAGGCAGGATCTCGAAGCGTTCTTCACCCAGGGTCATCAGGCCGCTGCCGGCAGTGACGTGATACAGCTCTTCGCTGCGCAGGTGCCAATGCAACGCGGTCGATGCGCCGGGTGCGACACGCGCCTCGGCCAGACTCTGATGGCGGTTGCCGTGCACCGCGGGGTGCATCAGTTCGCGGATCACCGATCCGTCCTTGGTCTCGAACGGCGGCTGGTTGCGGTACCGGGTAAGCATGGAGACTCCGGGCGTCGATGATTTACAGGCTTATGGCCGCCACGCCGGCCACCATCAGGCCACCGGCAAGCAGGTGGCGGCCGAGATGCCGCTCGCCGAAAAGCATAGCCCCGTAGAGCATGCCGAACAGCAGGCTGCTGCGTTTGACCGCGATCATATAGGCCGCCTCGACCTGCGCCAGCGCCATGAAATGGGTGACGACCATCACGGCCATGAAACCCGCGACGATCAGTAGCGGCCAGATCCCGTGTCGATGGACGCGCAGCGCCGACGGATGGCTGATGCCGACGAACAGCAGCGTCAGGGCTCCGAGTACGACGAAGTAGAAGGCACCGAATTGCTCTGGCGGCATCCACTGCATGGCCGCCTTGCCGCCTACCGAGGTGACCGCATAGATCGCCGCTGTTGCCAGCATCAGACGCGAGCCGGGATTGACGACGATGGCCTTCAGCGGCGCGGTCAGGGTACGCAGGTTCAGGCGCTGCGCGTGCTCGAAATTGAGCAGCCACGAGCCGGCCACCACCAGCAGGATCCCCAGCAGGCCGGGACCGCTTACCGTCTCGTCCAATACCAGCCAGCCGGTGATGACCACAAGCACCGGGGTGAAGGCAAGGTAGGGGACCGTGAGCGCCAGCGGGTGGTCGCGGATCGCCTTCATGTACATCAGCATCGCCACGATTTCCAGCGGCATGATCAGTGCCAGCCATCCCCAGAACGGCGGTGGCAGCGCTGGCAGGTCGAAGGTCAGTACCCAGGGTGTCAACAGCAGGCCGCTGAGGCCGAGGCGCACCACGGCCATTTCGCGCGCGCCGGCGTCGCGCAGCCAGTGTTTCGCAGCGGCGTCAGAGGTGGCCAGACAAAAGGCGCAGATCAGGCTGAGGGCGAGCCAGTGCACGATGATTACCGCCGTTTTGGGTGGTTGCTGTTCCTGTCGGATGAAATGGCGCGGCACGGGCCGCCGATCCAGTGTGCATCACGCGCACCTTGATTTCGTCTATTTTTTCCGTGGCATCCGGTGGATCGCTGTCGGCCTGATGACCCGGCCGCCAACCTTGTTGCATGGGTGAAACACCGCACAGCGGTCTCAGTCCATTGGGTGGGTTTCCGCCGATTGCCTTATGCCGGTTGGTTGGATGGCGGATCGATTTGATGCGCTAAAACAAACAGATAACGATTTATCCGAAGGTTGGCATCGGGGTTGCAACAAGCAACGCCATGCCGTTCATTGCGGGAACTGCCGCAGTCATTCACAGAGAGAAGGAGAAAGACCCATGCGTAAGCACCTGATTGGTTTGGCGGTTTCCGCCGCCCTGACCGCAACGGCCGCACCCGTAATGGCGGACTGTGATCCGGGCGAGACCGTGATCAAGTTTGCCCACGTCACCAACGCTGACAAGCACCCGAAGGGTATAGCCGCAAATCTGCTGGCCAAACGGGTGAACGAGGAAATGAACGGCAAGGCCTGCATGCAGGTGTTCCCGAACTCGACGCTGTACGACGACGACAAGGTCCTCGAGGCGATGCTCAACGGCGATGTGCAGCTGGCTGCGCCGTCGTTGTCGAAGTTCGAGACCTTCACTAAGAAGTTCCGCATCTTCGACCTGCCGTTCGTGTTTGAGGATGTCGCCGCTGTCGACCGTTTTCAGAACTCCGAAGACGGTGAAAAGCTGAAGAACGCCATGGCACGGCGCGGCCTGAAGGGGCTGGCCTTCTGGCACAACGGCATGAAGCAGATCTCGGCCAACAGGCCGCTGATCAAGCCCGAAGACGCCAAAGGCCTGAAGTTCCGCGTCCAGGCCTCGGACGTGCTGGTCGCCCAGTTCGATCAACTCGGGGCGTCACCGCAGAAAATGTCATTCAAGGAGGTCTACGGCGGCCTGCAGACCAAGGTCATCGACGGCCAGGAAAACACCTGGTCCAACATCTACGGCCAGAAGTTCTTCGAGGTGCAGGACGGTATCACCGAGAGCAATCACGGGATTCTCGACTACCTCGTGGTCACGTCCACCAAGTTCTGGGACGGCCTGCCGGATGACGTGCGTGGTCAGTTGTCGACGATCCTCAAAGAGGTGACAGAGGAGCGCAATGCGGTGTCGACCAAGGTCAACGAGGACAACAAGCAGTCGATCATCGCTGCCGGTGGCGTGGTGCGCACGCTCACGCCGGAACAGCGCCAGGCATGGGTGGAGGCGATGAAGCCGGTGTGGAAGAAGTTCGAAGGTGATATCGGTGCTGATCTGATGGAAGCCGCACTGAAGGCCAACAAAGGCTGATCTGGGGCACTCGCAGGGCGTGGCCGCCCCAGCTCACGAGGGTGGGGCGGCCGTCCAGTACAAGAAGCGCCCGGGTGGAATGCCCATCCAGGGGACGCCCGCGGCATCGGTCACGTCGGTTCACGAAACCGGGCACGCCCGTTCATCCTGGCGGCAGACCGGCAATTGCGCCGGTCGCCGGCTTTTCTCGACTAGACTTGGCCGTAATCGTCGATGTCCCCAGGGGGAGTAATGCAACAACAACAAGTCACCCGATTCGGCACGGTCGTCGACAATATTGAAGAGACCAGCATCGCCATCTGCCTCGGCCTGATGACGATGATCACTTTCGTCAATGTGGTCGCCCGCTACGTCTTCTCCGACAACATACTCTGGGCCAAGGAGGCCACCGAGTTCCTTTTTGCCTGGCTGGTCCTCATGGGCATGTCCTACGGCGTGAAGAAGCACGTGCACATCGGTGTGGACGTGGTGATCAGTCATCTCTCGAAGCCGGCGAAGAAGTTTTTTGCACTGCTCTCGGTCGTTGCGTGCCTGGTATTCGCTGTGCTGCTGATGATCGGGGCATGGAAGTACTGGTATCCCTTCGCCACTGAACGTGCATGGATGGAGACCGAGGATCTGCGCATGCCGGACTGGATGCAGTTCCTTTCCACCTGGATGAACGAGGGTGAGCGATACGAAAAGATTCCGCGCTGGATACCCTATCTCGCCCTGCCGCTCGGTGTTGGCCTGCTGATCATCCGTCTGCTGCAGCAGGCGTGGCGGGTGGTGACAGGCGAGATCGACATGATCATCGCCAGCCATGAGGCGGAGGAATTGCTCGAGGAACTGGAGATGGTGGCGCCTCATTCCGGCGATGAATCGACGCGTCAGCGCGGGGAGGGCTGAGACATGTCAATCGCCCTCCTCTTCGGTATGGTCGTTCTGTTCATGCTCATCGGCGTGCCAATCGCCATTGCGTTGGGGTTGTCGTCGATACTGTTCCTGTTCATCTTTTCCCACGATGCCTCGCTGACTTCGGTGGCGCAGACCCTGTTCGATGCGTTCGAGGGGCACTACACGCTGCTGGCGATCCCGTTTTTCATCCTGGCGTCGGTGTTCATGTCCACTGGCGGCGTGGCGCGGCGAATCATCCGCTTTGCGGTCGCCCTGGTCGGCTCGTTCAAGGGTGGACTGGCCATCGCTTCGGTCTTCGCCTGCATGTTGTTTGCGGCCCTTTCCGGTTCGTCACCAGCCACCGTGGTGGCGATCGGCAGTATCGTGATCGCCGGCATGGTGCAGGTCGGGTATACGAAGGAATTCGCTGCCGGTGTGATCTGTAATGCCGGGACCCTGGGTATCCTGATACCGCCGTCGATCGTCATGGTGGTGTATGCGGCGGCTACCGACGTGTCTGTGGGCCGGCTGTTCCTGGCCGGTGTGTTTCCCGGCCTGCTGGCCGGTGGCATGTTGATGCTGGCCATCTACATATGGGCCCGCTTCAAGGGACTTCCGTCGAACCCATGGGTGGGCTGGGCCGAGGTGCTGACCTCGGCACGTGACGCCGGTTGGGGCCTGATGCTGGTGATCATCATCCTTGGCGGTATTTATGGTGGCGTGTTCACGCCGACCGAGGCGGCGGCGGTCGCGGCCGTGTATGCCTTCCTGATCGCCAACTTCATCTATCGCGACATGGGGCCGTTCAAGAAAGACGCCGGTCCGCTCGCGCTGATTCCATGGCGTGTATTGTCGGTGTTGTGGCACCAGGACACCAAGCACGCGCTGTTCGAGGCTGGTCGGCTCACGATCATGCTGATGTTCATCATCGCCAATGCGTTGTTGCTCAAGCATGTACTGACCGAGGAGCGTATCCCGCAGATGGTCACCGAGGCGATGCTGGCGGCGGGCTTCGGGCCGGTGATGTTCCTGGTGATGGTCAACGTGCTGTTGCTGATCGGCGGACAGTTCATGGAACCTTCGGGTCTGCTGATCATCGTCGCGCCTCTGGTGTTCCCGATCGCCATTGCGCTCGGTATCGATCCGATCCATCTGGGCGTGATCATGGTGGTCAATATGGAGATCGGCATGATCACACCGCCGGTCGGGCTCAACCTGTTCGTGACTGCCGGT
>Ga0116152_10000697_pt1 | contig 27657 bp, 24 predicted proteins | sample AD_UKC119_MetaG_FD_89894 | JGI IMG/M metagenome (GOLD analysis project Ga0116152, IMG submission 89894) | Active sludge microbial communities of municipal wastewater-treating anaerobic digesters from Hong Kong - AD_UKC119_MetaG | ecosystem: Engineered > Bioreactor > Anaerobic > Digestate... | reverse complement strand
TGGAGGGTCCAAAATCCCTCTTGCTCGAAAAACGGGCGCAACTCAGCAAACGCAGCGCTTTGCGCGTAGATACGCTGCCGGGCTTCCTTCGGGACAGGAATCTGTGGTTTGTGCTCCTGGTGCCGCACGCGAGTTAGTGCCCCATAAGCGGCTTGAAATTCTGGAGTTTTAAACTCAACCACGGCATAGACCCCGTAGTGTGCCTGATTGACCCAAGAAACCACTAATACGGCGAGAACTGGCAACATCCATGGCAAAATCACAATGGCAGTTTTCCGCCAATCCCGCCAATTGATAAAGAGCGCCGCTGACAGGGTCCAGATCCACAAGGGAATCAGGAAAGGCAGCATCCAAATCCCCTCTTCACGAGTCAGCCAGAACGCAGAAGTCGCTAAACCCGCCATTAAGGCCCAACCGACCAAAGGCTGAATTGATGCATGGCGCCGTATAAAAAGCCCTAGCGTAGCGGCAACCATGAGCAGAGTCAGTCCCGGATAGAGGGCATCACGCAACACGCAGGTAAGCGGGAAGCTGGAAGTAGCCGGATTGAACAAGAGCAACGAAAAGAGTGCCAACCGTGCAGAAGGTCTTTCAACAAGCGGGCATAAGGCCTGGTCAGTTACCAGACAAGCCGCAATATAAAGCAGTTGTTGTGATAGAAGCAGGGGTATGCCCAAAAGAAATGAAAAGGCGATCCAGAGCGGATAAAAGGGGCCCTTAACCAAGGTCAAGTTATCGTAAGACCCTAACCAGCCGGATTGCAGCAAGTGATCTGCTAGGCGGATAAACAATAGATCATCATGAATAAAGTCAGCGCGTGCCCATAAAAGCTGGTCAGAAACCAACCATAGCTTGACGAAGATCAATAAAGTAATAACAAAGTAAAATCTCGCTTTCATTCGGTTGATCCTTCACTCAGATGATCCATCTCCATCAAATCAAATTAATCGCTTCTTACCCGGTTAGTTGGCATGACAATGAAAGCAAAGATGATGGAAAAAACTAGTGAGATAAAGCCAAATAAGATACTCATGACAGACAATAGAACTGTTCTCATCGTCACCATCGGGTCAAGCGCACCAAAATGGGCACTGCCCCATTCAATGATAGCAGTCACTCCGTAAAAGAGTCCTATAACAATCAGAAGGCTACCTAATAAACTACCGATTTCAAGAACGGGTTTCGCTCTTAAATAATCAAAAATATGTTTAGGAGGTAATAACCCTTGATTGATTCCAATCAGCCGGGTAATAAAACCGAACAGCAATAGCATATAGCCGATCAAGGTCATAGCCCCAGCGAATACCATACTGTGAATATCAAGCTGGATATCATTTATTCGAACAGGCCCTTGAAACAGAAGGAAAAAAAGTATCAACCCCAGTATCAAGACGATTGATCCAGGATAAATAAACAACCAACGGGGGCTAAACAATAACATAAAGCGAAGATGGCGCCAGCCATCACGCCAGGGACGAAGATGAGGGGGACGGGAACGGCCATCCTTGCTCAAGGTAGTAGGGACCTCAGTGATTTTCATGCCCAATAAAGCTGCCTTGATAACCATCTCTGAGGCGTATTCCATTCCTGTGGTGTGCAGCTCCATGCGGATAAAAGCTGCTTTGGAAAATCCTCTGAGACCACAGTGGAAATCGCTGACTGGACAGTTAAACAGAATCCGGCCAACACCTGTCAGCAGCGGGTTGCCAATATAGCGGTTCTTCCATGGCATCGCTCCGGGTTGAATACCACCCATGAAGCGATTACCCATTACCAGATCGTAACCTTCCCGTAATTTTTCTAGGAAAGGTGAAAGATCGCTAAAATCATAACTATCATCGGAGTCACCCATAATAACGTATCGGCCTTGCACCGCCAAGGTTGCACCATACAGTGCTGCACCATAGCCGCGCTGTGGAATAGGGACCACCCGTGCTCCATACCGCATAGCAATTTCCTGTGAGCCATCGGTTGAACCGTTATCACCGATAATGATTTCGCCCTTTACACCGGTTTTCTCAAGCCATTGTTTAGCCTTATCAATACAGCAACCAATCGTTTCGGATTCATTCAAACAAGGCATAACAATGGAAAGCTCGATACTACCTATTGCACTGATTTCATCCATCTAATTAATGCTCCATAGATTGTTGGCTGGGTTTTTGTTTAAAAGTCCATCTTTTGTGTGTTATAAAATTATAAATAGTCATTCCTATAGTCAAAAGAATAAAAGCGTATAAATACCAAATATGTATTACCTCAACTAATAAATACATTAAAATAGAAACGGCGAACAAACTAGACATCATGACTGTATGATATTTAATGAGTTCATGCCAAAAATGACCGCTTTGTATAGAGAATGTATAGCGACGATTTAAATAAAACCCTAAAGTATTGATATATAGCATTTGAATAAGTATTGAAAAGATATAATGAAGATTTAAAATGGATGTCAGGAGGTATATAATTAAAATATTTTGCAAAGCACAAAAAGAACCTACAACACAAAATTTTACAAATTCATTTTTCCTGAGAAAATCAGGAAGCTTTAAATTAATTTTTCTACCCATTTAATGAACACAACGAATTTCAATACGATAAACACGATATTTTCCAGGAATCTCACCAGGATCAATACGCAGATGGCCTGTTAAATCAGGTGGTAATTCTACCATTAGCGTATTGCGTCCACGATAAACCGGTAAACGGCTAGATTTTTCCTCCGTATACTCAGGCATATCCGTGGTGACATGAAAAACCTGCAAGGTTGAATGGCTTGGCGCATCCATCTCGATCTTCATCAACGCCTTTTGAGACAATGTGTTAACCAGTGGCAAGTAAAAATAAGGGTCATACCCGGTCGCTTCAAAGCAGATAGCATTATGGCTTTTTTCAATATTCAATTCATTCCCAAGGATGATGAGATCAGTTTGGTTTTCCATAATGATCAACACCGTTTCGCCGAGTCGATCAAATACCTCGCGCCAGTAGGTTTGCTGTGTGGGCGCTTCCATTTTTGCGCACTGGTAGTTGGTCAGAAATTCAGCCCTAGATGCTAAGGGTAGCAATGATTCAGAGGACGTTTTGGAATCAGGTTTACGCAAAATGAGATTTAGCACATATCGGGCGAAACCGATGGGAGCGGGAACATCTCGCGCCAGAAAAAAGGTCTGAAGCAGACGCTCTTCAAGCGTAATGGGGAACCACGCTAGCATCTCTGGTTCATAACCGTCGGCAGCGAGTACCGGACCGAGATCCTCGATTTCAAGAGCGACTTGAAAATCATGGAAACTAATCCCTGTGCCGAGCCGGATGCGAGCTAACTCCGCCTCCTGCGAGGATATACGAAGCGCCTGGTCCAACGTCCTGATGACCTTTTGGCGATGGGTCCGGTGATAATAGCGCAGGGCGATAGGACCAGGCAGCATGTGAAAGAACGGCAGAAAAGCAGTGTGAACATCCATATAACCGAACCGGTTAGGCGTCTCGATCACGACCAGATGACCGCCGGGACGGAGCACATCCCAAGCGGTGCGCAGCGTTTCCAAACATTCCTGGGCAGTACAATGTTCAAGGACTGCATAAAGCAGGACAAGATCAGCTTGCTCTGTCTCATGGCAGCGACGTACCTCGCTTAACAACTGTTCTGAGGCAACCGCCTGAACATCGATGTTGGTCAACCCAAGGACATGGGCGCGACTAAGCGCACCAGCAACATAGGCTGGTGCGATATCATAACCCTGCACCTGCCCAGCTAATTGCGCGAATGCACAGGTACTAGAACCAGTTCCACAGCCGATTTCAACCACTCTGGAACCGGCTAAAGGAGCAACACGGTCAACCCAGGGAACCGCATACTCGCAGGCTTGGTTATAACGAAGGAATACCTCATTCTCGATAGAGAACTCCCCCTCATCCAAGTAGGCTTCACGTAGCACAGTTTCGATTCGACTAATCAAAGCCGCATCCCGATGAGGATTCAAGAGCATATTTATCTCTCAATAATCACTACTTAATAAGTAAATTCGATTATATTTTTTTCTTGAGCCTTACTTTTAGTCTGGCGGAAACCCGCTCCCAAATACGGGAATCTCTGAAATAGCGACGCCATCCTGAAAATCCTAGTGATAGAAATAAAATAACCAGCCTAAAAATAGGAGGTTTTTGATTGTGTATCATACCCGCCATACCCGCATTAACTTCGATCGAAAAAGAAGCGCTTTTGAAAACACTTTTTTTTAAAGATTTATGGGCATGCCAAGTCACCAGATGCTTTTCAGCAACGCTTTCCAATTGCTTACGAAAATCCTGCAAATAGGAACTGCGAACCATAGTTTGTGAGCTAGGATGAATACGAAATCCTGCCAATGGCTTTGGATAATAAAGCGTGTCACTGCAAGCGGCAATCTTTAACCATAGGTCCCAATCGGCTGTGTACCATAAGCTTTCATCCAATCCCCCAACTTTCAGAGCAATCTCTCGTTTAAAAATTGGGGCAGGAATAGAAATAAAATTTTGTATTAGCAATTTTTCCGTCATCATTCCAAGGTTAATAACCTCAGGAAATCTTGGTAAGGGACATTGCCATATGCCTAATGATTTATTTTCTTTATCAATAAACTCACAGGAATGAATAAAAAAATTGACTTTTGGAAACTGCTCAATAATCTGTTTCATTATAGCTAGGCGATCCTCGAACCACAGATCATCCTGATGTAAAAAACAAACGTATTGACCTTTGGCAATGGAAAGAGCATGGTTAGTGTTAGCAACCCAATTACCTTGTCTCTCCCTCTGTACAATTTTAATAGGCAATCTGTCTTGATAAGTACGCAGGATTGAGAGAGTCGCATCGGTAGATCCGTCATCGATCACAATACATTCAATATCAGTTTCCTGCTGGTCTATCACTGAATCCAAGGCAAACGGCAGATAGGTTTCACCATTACAAGTAGGCATTAAAATCGACAACCAAGGCTGCGCCATTATTAGATCCGCAGAATTACTGAATTTGAACGAAAAAAACTATATTATTTGACCATGGACGAATCCGTATTTCTTTATTAATACAATCTTCACCAAAAGCGGCCTTAATCAAGGCTCTTAATTGATCCAACGTTTTATACTTAACTCGATCTCCTGTAATGTACCGATCTGCCAAATAGCAGAGCAAATGAATGGGTGTTGAACGAGATTCCCAATCTTTAATAGCAAGATATCCTCCAGACTTTAATGCTTTTGCGGAATCCGCTAAAAAATCCTGATGCATTTCCCAAGGGACATGATGAAGCACATCACTAATTACTACCAGATCAAAACAGGATTGATTTTGATCAACAAAATCTTTAACAGGTTGTTGCTTAAAAAGCACCCGGCTTAAATCACCTTGAAACATGCGCCCTACCTGGGGTGTGATGTCGATTCCTGTCAAGTGAGCTTTTGAATAAATCCGGGATAAATATTCTGTAAGCGCACCTTCCCCGCAACCGATTTCTAAAATATTCTCGGCAGGAATCTGATCTTTTATCTGCTTAGCCAATACTAACAAATCAACGAAAACAGCACGATAAATATCTGATACCGATCTTTCAAACGGGCCAAGCAATTGACGAACAAAAGGGCCTATAGCCATTTGATCCTAATATCCTTTGATGAAGTAAAGATAAAATACTATTGAAATGAACAGTTTCACAACCAGCATACAAAATATGCCTCACCCGAAGGGAATCAATCTCCGTAATTCCCGGCCCAATCCAGTCAGGACACCTGTTAATGAACGATGGGCCTGCCATTCATCGCGCAGGGCAAACGCCATAGGGCGCAATTGCCGTAAACGTAGACCAAATGTTTCACGATCCAAGGGTAAGTGAGGGTTATAGTAGGGATCACCTCCGGCGAAAAGGGCAGCATGGCGTTCCCGCAGATAACGGGTTTCCTGTTGAAATCGCGCTCGCTTATCCGGGGTATTTTCCAGACCCCGCGAGCGTGATTCGTGATGGTACAGCTCACAATAAGGGGTGAAAACATTCAAATAACCCCATTCACGCAGGCGCAGACAGAAATCAACATCATTTAAAGCGATGGGTAGATTCTCTTCATCCAAACCATCCAGTGCTTGGTAGAGGGTTTTCTTGACCATCAGGCAAGCTCCGGTGACCGCACTGACATTCTGAATCGCTTCCAAGCGATTGAAATAGCCGGGATCATTCCGGTCAAAGCCTTTGTGAGAATGACCGGCAGCACCTCCAATGCCAAGGATGACTCCGGCATGCTGAATAGTATTATTTGGATAATACAGCTTAGCGCCGACTGCACCGACCTCCGGGCGTTGCGAATGTTCTAACAATGCCTGCAGCCAATCCGGATAGATAACTTCGGTGTCATTGTTCAATAATAATAGATGCGCTCCCTTGGCATGTTGCGCTGCAAAATTATTGATCGCAGCAAAATTAAATGGCTGGTCATCATGCAGAAAGCGTATACGCCCATCCCGCCGCTGATAATCTGCCATCAGATCCAGGGTCGCTGGTTCCCGGCTCTGGTTGGAAACGCCAATAATTTCAAAGTGGGGATAGGTTGTTCGATTCAGAATGGAATCCAGGCACCGTTCGAGCACTGCCGGCAAGTCCCGAAAAGGGATAATAATACTGATTTCAGGGTGATTCCTGATCTCACGGCGTACCCGGTAAACGCCAGGGCGCCTGCCTAGCGTGACGTCTCCGGCGATGCTCCGGCGGCTAAGCGCCGCCGCTACCGCCTTGCGGCCTGCTTCCCAAGCATAATGTTTGTGTGAAAAACGATCAGCGGTGGAACCGGCAATCCGGCGCCACCGGTACAGAACTTTAGGAATATGAACAATCCGATCTGTTTGCTCCAAAAAGCGCAACAACATCTCGTGATCCTGGGCACCATCATAACCCTCACGAAACCCGCCAATTTTTTGCAAAAGCGAGCGGCGATAGACCGTCAAATGACAAATATAGTTGATTGATAAAAGCAGATCGGGCGAGTAGTCAGGTTTGAAATGCACTGAATAACGGCGGCCATCCGGTTTGATATATTCTTCATCGGAATAGATGAGATCGGCTTTATATTCAGCAATCGTCTGGGCTACTTCCTGTAAGGCATAGGGCGTCAGCTCATCATCGTGATCGAGAAAACCAACAAATTCGCCTTTGGCCAGATCGAGCGCAGCATTAGACGCCACCGCAATACCCCGGCTCGTGCTCAAAAAGACGATTTGGATACGTTCTTCCTGTAGCTCACGAAGATAATTCAGGGTCTCTTGACGGCAGGATCCATCATCAGCAATGCATAACTGCCAGTTCGGATAGGTTTGGCGGCGGACCGAGTTGATAGCGGCTTTCAACCATCGGCGCTCCACATTATGGACGGGTACGACGAGTGAAATAAGCGGGCCATTCACGACATTGAATCTTGCGAGTATTGATCCATGATCACATCAACAGGTCCAGCCATTTTAATGGAGCCCTGCGCAAGCCACATAGCCCGGCTGCACAAATTCCTAATTGAATCCGGATTATGGGAGACGACAAGAATCGTTGATCCGTTCTTATGGTAATGCAAGATTCTAGCTGCGGACTTTTTCTGAAAATCGGTATCGCCTACCGACAAAATTTCATCAATGATGAGCACATCAGGCTGAACATCGGTTGCAATCGCAAATCCCAGCCGGGCAACCATGCCACTGGAATAAGTGCGAATAGGCGCATCCATGAATTCTTCAATGCCAGCAAACTCGACGATTCTTTCCAGCCGATTTGCCATATCCCTACGGCTAAAGCCCAGTACTGCGCCATTCAGGAAAATATTTTCCCGTCCGGTCATCTCATAGTCAAATCCAGCACCCAGCTCCAGTAAGGGCGCCACTCGCCCTTTTAAAAAGACTCTTCCTTGCGTAGGGCGAATCACCCGGGCAATCACTTTGAGCAAAGTGCTTTTGCCCGCTCCATTCGCACCGATGATGCCAACAGTTTCACCTTGTTTTATAGAAAAACTAATGTTGTTTAAGGCATTAAAATCGGTATAACTGATACTACGTCTTTTAAGCCATCGGATCGCGTATTCCTGAAAGGTTGGAATCTTTTCATGGGGAATCCGGAAACGCACTGTGACATTATCCAGTTGTATAACAGTCGTATTCATAACTACAGGCGATACGCTAACTGATCGGCCTTGCTGGTGAATGCGATCCAACCCGCCAGTAGGGTAGTAAACGCGAGGGACACTGCATTCACAATCAAACTGGTGTCAGGAAGATGATTGGCATAAATAGGAGTACGGAACATTTCGATTAGTATCAAAAAAGGATTCCATGCTAAAAACTGACTTAATTCTGGTGAAAGAATAGAGAGTGGATACATGATAGGAGTCAAAAAGAATAACGCCTGAATCAAGACTTGATAAATATCTAAGGTATCAGTAAAAAATACGGATGCTGTAGATAATAACAAGGAAAAACCAAAGGTGAATATCGTCAAGATGAGAATACTAATTGGAATGAAAAACCAGGCGGCACCAAGCGGGTGATCAAGAAAAATAATAATAATTATCAGAGAGAAAATTGAGATAAAAAAGTTAACCATTCCATTACCAACGGCTGCAACGATATAGGTAGCGCGGGGAACATAGATCTTTTTAAGCAATCCACCGCCATACGCCATAGTACCCATTGCGTATTGGGTAGTTTGTGTAATGAAGTTCCAAACCAGAAGGCCACTCAACAGATAGATGGCATAATGCGATAGCGATGATTTAAACATGGTCCCGAAGGCAATAGTCAGGACAATTGTTTGCAACAACGGATTCAATAACATCCAGAAAATACCTAACATTGAACGCTTATAGCGATTCTTTAGAATATTTCCTGTCATTAAAAAGACTAGATCACGATAACGAATAAGCTGAACAAACTCGTCAATTATTGCAGGGGAGCTTTTAGCGGAATCGTATTCCACCATGGTAAGTTATGGCCAAGGTTGTGGGATTACTGAACGGGTTGGAAAAATAACTCAACAATCTGGGATTGATATTGCGCACTGGATATTAACACTTTGACGCCAACCACGCCTATAGCAATCTTAATACCGGCTGTAGAATACTCTCTATCGTAGCTGCTGGATTTAAACAAAATATTGATTTATCAATACAAATCCCGCAACGCGCCCAGCAGGTAACCTCGTTCATAAAATTGCCGGCTGATCCGCTGGCCGGCCTCGCGCAACGAAATCCGCCGTTGCGGCTGAATCAGCCGACGCTTGCGGCGCATCACCAGGACGCCACGCAGGAAATCCCGGTACAACCGGAATACGATACCCAATTTGCCCTTGACCGTGTAGCGCAGCAGGATAGCCCCGTGCAGCGCCAGCAGCCAGAACAGATTGCGCCCCAGAAACCAGGCGGGCACATCCTTGACCAGCATAAACAGCGAATTGCGGATGCCATGATAAAGCACGAAATCGCTGTTGGGTCCGCCACTGGCAACGGAACCCTTATGATAGATCCGGGCATCTTCTGCATAAGCAGCCTGATAACCGAGCAACACGGCCCGCCAAGCTAAGTCGGTATCTTCGGCGTAACAGAAAAACTGCTCGTCAAAGTACTCGCCGGATACCCGGTAGACCTGACGCAATAAATCCGTGGTGTACAGTGCGCAGTTGCCACTGGGACCCAGTAACGGATCATCCGGCGATTTGCGGTTAGAAGCCAGCCCGCACTTGTAGAAGGTGATCCCCAGGTTGTCTACTTCGTCGCGGTTTGCGTACTTCATCACTCGCGCTGCTACCATCTCAATGCGCCGCTCACAGTCAATCCGCGCCAGCATCCGCGCCAGAAAATCCGGCTCGACCACGGTATCATTATTAAGCAGCAGAAAAAATTCATAGCGATCATGCGGCACTAATTGTCCGAACAACCGGTTATGCGCGCCGGTGAAACCATGATTCCTGGAAAAAGCCGTAAAGGTGATGCGCTCGGGATGGCGGGTAACATAGTCATTTAATTGAGCAACATCGCTGGCGCTGGAGCCATTATCCACCAGAAAGATGTCAAATTCCGGTGCAGCAACGTGCCGCAATGAATCCAGGCACTCCAGCGTGTCAGCAACCCGCCGGTAGTTGATGACAATAACCGCGATCCTGCCCGTCATGCTGCGGCCTCAGTGGCCAGGATATTTTCCATCCCAGCCAAGGTGTCATATAAAACAGGAGTTCCAGGAGAGTTCATATCAGACGATGCCCCGTCTATTGCCTGGTGCTCGCTGCTCTCCCGAACTCCAGTCTTATCCATCTACGCCAAATACACCCGTTCTAATGCCCCACGGGAGATGTTGCCTTTGGCGTCTTCCGCCTCGATGTAGTAGCGCACATCGCCAGCACCAACCGGCAGCTTAGCGGTGTAGTAATTTCCAGTAATGACCGCACCGGTCTGTGTAGGATACAGTCCGTTATCAGTCATCGCCAAGCGTGTTTCACCCTGAGCATCGCGCAACACCAGCGTCACCCGCTTCAACCCGCTGATGTCATAGACGAACGTATGCACCGTTCCCTCACGCGGCGCGTCCAGCAAACAACCTTGGCCCCAACGTTTGCCGCCGGGATTTTCCGGCGTCACCCACGGCGCAAAAATGGCCGGCCCGGTGCGATCCTTGCCAGCAGCGAGCAATGCATCCACATGGCTCTTGACCATGCGATAGCCTTGGTTAGCCGCATTGGTTACCTGTTGATCCCACACTGTTTGCCCAGTCCAGTACCAATAACAACTGGTCTCGGCAGCCAGCATCAGCCAACTAATGTCGTCCAGCCCTGACTGACCCGCATCTTCCAGGGAATGCACCACATTCTGCAAAGCGGTCAGCACCGCCCAGGAATTTAGATCAGGCGAGTAAGGTTGATCGTAGCGGCTGAACCACTTCATGAACTGCGGGTCGCCATTATCAGCGCCGCTCCAGGAACCGGGTTCGATATGCCCCGCCTGTGCGGGATCAGGTGGAAAACGATCCAGGTAATCATGAACCGAGGTTAGCTCGAAACGCGGATCACCCTGCAACCATCGGACCATTTCCCCCGTATTATGATTGTAATAGCTGTCAGCGCCACCGCCGTGATTGTCACCGTCGGAATGCAGCAGGAAGAATGGCGGATGCTTGGGATCAAAAGAGCCGGTATCGACGATCCGGTTATAGACCTGTCCTAATACATCTGGATATTGCAATGCGCCAAAGCCGCCGCGCGCATCCTCATTACCGATATAACGCTCTGCCGGCACAGCAATAATTTTGTGAATCTCTCCCTCTGGATCTTCGTATTGCACGTATTCAGGTTTCAGCAGACTCGGCGAAATTTTCGATCCCGCCCAGATATTATTCAGTTGCAGCCAGTCGTTAACGGGTGGATTGACCTGCTCAGCGGGATTGGGCGGCAGCATGCCTTCGTTGATTCCGGCGTAAGGATAGTCTTTGCATGCCCGGAAACGATGGATGGAGTCGTAAATCACCGCCTTGACACCGGCCTGATTCAGCGCCGGAATCATACGGATATGAAAGGCGGTTTCCGGTGGGAACATCACGCTGGAGGCTTCTACGCCAAATGCCGAGCGGATGATATTCCGGTGCCATTCGACCTGCTTGACGATGTTCCGGCCAGGGATCAGCGCCATGAGCGGATGGAAGAAACCGAAGGCGACGAAATCCACACGGGGATGGCCCAACCCGGTTTTTTCCTGTGCGATGGCGCGCAGTTCGTTATTCCAGCCGCTGAACCGTCCACCGCACAGGCCATCAGCGGCGCAGCGGTCCAGTTGCTCAATCAGTGAACCGCTCCAACTGGTCGACAAGCCGGCGTGAGGCAAGCCGCCGTTGATGTATTGACGCGCGGCAGCCGGAATAAAATGGGTGTAGGGACCGCCGCGCGCGCCGAAAATACCGTCCTTTTCGCCATCCCAGTAGTACTGGTCCGTCACGTTGTAGTAAGGCTGGTGCATGTGCTTGTGGATGCCAAAATACAGCTTGACTGGCGTGTCGCCTGGCCCTGTTGCTACCCGGATGACAGGTTGCGCTTTGACATTCGGCACGATGCGCAGCTGGTGAAATTCCTTGATCCAGTCGCTGCCGCTGGCCTGTTGAATATCGGCCTTGCGGCAGCCTTCCGCCTGCACGGTGATGGTATTGGGCCACAGCAGCCCAGCGGGAATACTGGCGGTGTAGTGATAATCGCCTTCGACGACTGTTTCTTCGAGCGCATCGCCCGTAATCAGGTGTTGCCCATCCGGCGCATGCAGGATCACCTGCGGGAATGGGACCTGGCCATCGGCGACGAACGTGAGGGTAAAGGCCGGATTTTTTCCGGATTTGTCGCATTCCAGCGTTTCAGGGAGTTCGATCCGCAAAATGCGGTTAAAAACATCAGCCATTGCATAACCTCGCGTTGGTAGGGGTAATAGCAGCCATCATTTTAGAATCTATCGATGAAACCGATATGATTGTAGGTGGTCTGCCGCCAATCCGTCGCAGGACTCCTTATTAACCGCCAAGGCTTACAGCAAAAACACCGTCGCCAGCCCCAGAAAGATGAAAAACCCCATACCGTCGGTGATGAAGGTCAGCAACACGCTCGAACCCAGCGCCGGATCGCGGCCCAGGCGGTGCAGAACCAATGGGATGGCGACGCCCATCAGTGCCGCCAGCAGCAGGTTTAGCAGCATCGCCGCCGCCATGACCCCTCCCAATGGCAGGCTCCAGTATAACAGGCAGGTGCACAGTCCCACGGTCGCTCCCCAAACCATGCCGTTGAGCAGCCCGACTCCCAATTCCTTGAAGACCAAGTGCCAGGTGTTCGCCGGGGTGATTTCACCTAACGCCAGGCCGCGAACCACCAGGGCGGTGGTTTGATTACCGGAATTGCCGCCAATCCCCGCAACAATTGGCATCAGCGTAGCCAAGGCAACGAGTTGCGAAATCGTACCTTCGAATAGACCAATCGCCCGCGAGGCGATGAATGCGGTACAGAGATTGACCGACAGCCACAACCAGCGGTTACGGGCGCTGTCCCAGATCGGCGCGAACAAATCTTCATCGCCGCGCAGGCCAGCCATATTCAGCACATCTTCTTCCGATTCTTCGCGGATATAGTCCATCACTTCATCCACTGTCAGCCGGCCTACCAGCTTGCCCCGCTCGTTGACCACTGGCGCTGATACCAGATCGTAACGTTCAAAGGCCCGGGCTGCATCATCAGCGCTGTCAATCGCGTTGAAGACCACTGGATCAGTCAATATCAGCTGCGTTAACGGCGTCTGTGGATCATTAAGCAGCAGTGCTCGCAACGGCAACACACCCTTGAGCAAATGGCGGGCGTCCACGACAAACAGGCAGTCTGTGTTGGTTGGCAAATCGTCCCGGCCGCGCAGTAGCCACAATACCTGCTCAACCCGCTGACTCTCGCGCACCGTGAGGACATCCTGACTCATCAGATGGCCTACCCGGTCATCGGCGTAGGCCATGGTGGTCTGCAACCAGTCGCGGTCACGGGCATTCAACGACAGCAAGACGTCCGTCAGAACATCTTCGCTAACCACATCAGCCAGTTCGGTCAAATCATCAGCATCAAGCTGACTCAATACCCGAACCAGGGTTGGCCGATCCAATACCTCGATCAGCGAATCCCGCACCGCATCCGAAACTTCAAGTAATACCTCACCCCCTTGCTCATCCTGCATCTGCCGCCAGACCATCAGCCGGTCATTCAGCGGCAATGCCTCAAGAATGAAGGCAATATCAGCCGGGTGCAGGCTGCGCAATTTGAGTTGCAATTCAACTAAGTGCTGACGATGTATCAGTGACTCGATCAGCTCATGGCGGGGACTGACCCGGTCGCGATCGACCATCGTTTCGATCAACCGATGCTTTTCCAGCAGCTTGACGATGTGTTGCAGGTGATCTTCTACCTTAGGGGGAGATTTGCGGAGAGGGGGGGCCAAACCGGTCATAAGGAACTTATAGCAAAATCAGCATCACTCCCTGATCTCTTGCGAGGGGTTGCTAAGATGAGGTGTGTAACGCCGGACCACATAATCCGCTACGATCTGCTGGAACTCAGCGGCGATGCTTTCGCCTTTCAGGGTTACTGTCTTCTCGCCATCGACATAAACCGGCGCCACTGGAATTTCACCGGTGCCGGGCAGGCTAATGCCAATATGCGCCTGCTTGCTCTCGCCAGGACCATTGACCACGCAGCCCATCACCGCCACTTTCAACGCTTCGACTCCCGGATAACGCTCGCGCCACACCGGCATCTGTTGACGGAGATAATCCTGAATGTCTTGAGCCAGGCGCTGAAAATAGTCGCTGCTCGTACGCCCGCAACCGGGACAGGCTGTTACCTGGGGCGTGAAAGAACGCAGACCCATTGCTTGCAGGATTTCCTGGGCGACGATGACCTCCTGGCGGCGGTCACCGCCCGGTTCCGGTGTCAGCGAAATGCGAATGGTGTCGCCAATGCCCTCTTGCAACAACACCGCCAGCGCAGCGGTAGAAGCCACGATGCCCTTGCTGCCCATGCCAGCTTCGGTCAACCCAAGATGCAGCGGGTAATCGCAACGCGCTGCCAGCTTGCGATAGACCGCGATCAAATCCTGCACCCCGCTCATCTTCACCGACAAGATGATCTTGTCATGCGCCAAGCCAATGTCTTCAGCCCGCCGGGCGCTTTCCAGCGCTGAAAGGATCATCGCCTCATGCATCACTTGGCCTGCCGGCGCCGGTACCGGTAACCGCGCGTTGTCATCCATCAACCGGACCGCCAGTTCCTGATCCAGACTGCCCCAGTTCACTCCAATCCGCACCGGCTTATCATAACGGCAGGCGATGTCGACGATCGTGGCGAACTGTTCATCTTTCTTCCTGCCGCGCCCGACATTGCCGGGGTTGATGCGGTATTTGTCTAGCATCCCGGCACAAGCGGGATATTTGCGCAGCAATTTATGGCCATTGAAGTGGAAATCGCCAATGAGTGGAACGGTCACGCCTTGCGCCGCCAGCCGTTCACAGATGACCGGCACGGCGGCGGCGGCTTCCTCGGTGTTAACGGTGATGCGCACGAGTTCCGAACCGGCCTGGGCTAATTCGGCCACTTGGCTGGCTGTCGCCTTCGCATCAGCGGTATCGGTATTGGTCATCGACTGGACCACAATGGGCGCGTTACCACCGACCGTTACTTGACCGACGCGAACGGCGATACAGGGACGGCGCGGGAGCAGAGAAGAAGCATGAGCCATGAAGCATGTTACCTATGCAGATACGAATCGGAAAATTGACCTTACCGGCTAAAATTAACGGAGAAATTCACGGCTAATCTCGCGAAATTGATCAGTGCCGGACTGATGCAGCCACTCGAAGGCGGCCATTTCGCGGCTCACCACGCGCACCCCCTCGGCGCGCATCCGTTCCAGCGCTAGCTCCACATCACGCGGCGACCGCGATGAAACCGCGTCGGCGACCAGATAGATATCCTTGCCGGCCGCCCGCAAATCCAGCGCGGTTTGCAACACACAGACATGAGCTTCGGCGCCCATGACGATAATCTGTTGACAGCCAAGCGCATCGATGCGCCGCATGCAATCCCGCTCAGCAGCGCAGGAGAAATGCATTTTCTCCATAAATGCCTCCGCAGGCAGCAAATCACGAATTGCCGCCACTGTATGGCCCAATCCTTTCGGGTATTGTTCCGAGGCCAGCACTGGCACCTTCAGCCGCTGGGCAATCTGGATCAACCAAGCGCCATTGGCTACAAGGCAATCAGCATCGTGGATAGCAGGCATCAGCCGTTCCTGGAAATCCACCGCCAGCAGGCAAGAGGTTTCAACTCTCATTAACATTAATCAACCCTCTCAGTCGGCAATCAAGGTGATCCGTTCATTGGAATTGGAGCCTGTGACCTGCCGAACCTGCAAACCCCGCCAAGCGGAGGCCAGCAAATCGATTCGGACAGGGGATAGCGGATTGTCCACGGCTAAGGTGAATAGACTCATCCGGGGTTCGCGTTTCTGCTGACTGATGCTGCCGACCCAGACCGGCAGACCGCCTTCCCGCAAGCGCTCACCGGCATCCCAAAACCGCAGCAACCAGCGAGTCTTAGGATCATCACTGTAATACACCATGGTTAATTCGTCCTCACGGCCCTTGTGGAGTTGCGGCAGCACCGGCAATTCACGCAGGTCGGCCTGAGGACTCAACCAAAGCAGCATGCTCTTAAAACTCGCCTTCGGCGCCAATTGCCAGCCTGCTTCCCATAAACGCTGCTCCAGTTGTTCGCGTGTTCCCGCCCATTGCAAGACCAAATCTTGCCGGTGATGGCCCTGAAAATCCAGCCGCTGCTGGGGAAGCTCCCGCCAGCCTTTTTGCCACCACTGGTCCCGCGTCTGGGTATGCAGCACGGTTTGCGGTTGATAGCGCCGCAGATCGGCTTGATAGTCGAGACTGACGTGCAACAGATCGGTCGCCAGCAGCGCAATCACACTGTAGGCTAACAATCCACGCCACTGAAGCGCCGCCTTAGGATGGCGATTGTAGGCGATGCCGAGCACCGTTACCCAGATCAATCCCAGGCACAAACCCGCCAGGGTGTCTGTCAGCCAATGGATACCCAAATACAGCCGGGCAAACGCAATCGGCACGATCAGGAACGCTGCTGCCAGATAAACAAACCAGCGGCGGGCCAATGGGATTTCCCGGGCAACCAGCACCGCCAAGAAACCGAAGACCAAGGTGCTGAATGTGGCATGGCTGGAGGGAAATGAATAACCTTGCACCCCTTGCGCCGCTTCAACCGGACTGGACACCGGTAGCAGCCCGCGGAACAGCAGGTTAGTGGCCATGCCAAAGCCTAGCGCCGCCAGCCAGTGCCAAGCGGCTGAGTGGTTGCGCCGCCAAATCAGCCAGATGAATACCACCAGACTCACCGGGAGGGTCACATGGTAGTCGCCCAGCTCGGTGGTGAACACCATCAGGGCATCGGCCCAAGGGGTGCGCAACTCCTGAAAAAAGTGATAGAGACTTTGATCCAGGCCGCTCGGTAATTGCCGGCCGGCAGCGCTCAGGCTCAGACTCAATAGGACCAGCCCCCCCAGCAGCAAGATTGCCAGAATCGCCAACCCGCGTAATTCACCCTCACGAGGATCAAGCAGCGAAGCGCTGATCGGGCCAATAAAACGCCGGCCTCGACTCCATACAGTGAATCGTTGTAACCAATCGGTCGCGTGGGCTTGGAACAATCGCACACCGTGAGTTACCAACCAGGTGGTGAGCCATAACAGCGCAGCGATGATCAAAATTAACACCACTAACCGCCCAGCTACGCGGGAGGCGATGTCCAGCGATGCACCGAAAGCCATGCCAGGAATCAGATAAGCCGGCGCCCACAGAATTGCCGAAATGACATTTGCGATCATGAAGCGGCGCCACGTCATGTCCATCATGCCGGCCACGGTAGGGATCGTGCCGCGTACTGGACCGAAAAACCGGCCTAATAACACCCCCTTACCGCCGTGTTTACGGAAAAATTCCTCGCTGCGGGTGATCATTTCGGGGTGCTTGGTAAACGGCCAGATTTGCCGGATGCCTTGATGAAACACCCGGCCGATCCAGAAGCTGATGGCATCGCCGGCAATAGCGCCCCAGGTCGACCACCAATAGGCCGTCCAAAATTCCAAGTGACCAAGACCGATCAACGCCCCCAGGCTGAACATCACCAAAGCGCCGGGAATAATAACGCCGACAATGGTCAGCGATTCCGCCATGGCGGTGATAAAAATGACAGTACTCATCCAACCTGGGTGAGCGGCTACCCAAGCGAATAGTGCATTGACGAATTCGGACTGCATGGCAGGGCAGGTCCAAGTTGGCAGGGAACAGGATAAAGTTGAACTGTAACCGTTCACGCCCATCGCCTGCTTGCGGGCGATGGGCTGGAGATGATGGCAACCGTTTCAAGGATTTACCATTTTACTCTCGTCCTCTCTCCCTTAGTAGGGGCGAAGGGATTGAATGTTTACGTTGAACTTCTAAGTTAGGATTTTGCCTTAGTCATAATTATAGTGTAAGCAACTATTTATTTTATATAAATAAATATCTAATTACCGCATGATTTCCTTATACATGCCGGCCATTATCATGGCAAATTTGGACCGCCAAGCCCTGGAAATTTCTATATCGGGCCAAATTGGCCTATTTTAAGATCCGATTCTGTCGCTTTTTGGTAAAGGTTGTCAGTCAAGCTGTTTTCAGCCGTCATCTGTTACGTAGAGATTGATGACCAAAATGGTCCTGGCTATAGATAGCCATATATTTATATGATTTAAAATCATACAGTTAAAAAATAATATTAAGGCAACCCATAAATCAGGTACGATTTCTGCTCTTTAACAGATCAAATACGCAACAAGTCATTTTAGAATTGAACTATTTAGGATTGAGCCACTGGAGCTGGTTTTGATGAACACGCAAATCCACCGCAAACAGATTATCATTCTGGTGCTAGCCATGGCGCTGGCTGCGGTTTCCTACTGGATTCCCTTGCCGCAGAAGTCTCAACTTTATTCATCGTCGACGCTAGGTGAATCACCTAATTTATCAACGCCGGCCGAGACTCTTGCCTATGTACGCGAACCAGCGACGATCTGGCGGTTTCCGGTGACCCTGCAAATGCCCCAGAAAGCTCCTATTCAAGCAGCCTTAGCCCCTGAGAAAAAAGAAACTCAGTTAGATCAACCATTGCCTGCAACACAGTTAATTAATCAGCGCGACTTTACGAACAATGGCATGACTAATCCCTCTCTGGTTCCGGTTAAGGAATTGAATTATCACATGAAAAACTAGATAGGCTTAGCCCGGCTATCGAAATTGTGTTTCGCTCAACCGGTCCGTCTCCACCTCCGACCCCTGATACCGGCACAACACCCGAAAATCTAGCCCATTCGAGCGTGTCTCCTCTTCCTGCAACAACTCCAAAATCGCCGATACCTGCTCCCCATCATGTATCCTGAAGGATGTGTTTCATCTTGAAAGCCATTTGCATATCTTTTGATACTATATCACTGATAATAACATCAGACTTTCGAGTCCAGTAAGCAGTGCGTGGTCTATGCTTACCCAATCAAAGCCATTCAAACAGGGTGTACTGAAAAGCGAGGGAAGGACGATGCATGTGCTTGTCGTCGGTGGAGCGGGCTATATCGGTTCCCACATGGTAAAGCTACTGGTTCAACGCGGGTTTGAGGTGACGGTGCTGGACAACCTATCCACCGGACATCGGGATTCGGTGCGGGAAGCGCGGTTTGTATTGGGCGACCTGTTTGAACGCGACATCCTAGAAGATCTATGCCGGAAAACCCGTTTCGACGGGGTCATGCACTTCGCTTCCTATATCCAGGTAGGCGAATCAGTACGGGAACCAGCCAAGTATTACCGCAATAACGTATTCAAAACCCAAAATCTGCTAGACGTGATGGTGGCGCAGCGAGTGCCCTATTTCATCTTCTCATCCACCGCGGCCATTTTCGGCGAACCGGTGCGGATACCGATCAGCGAGGACCATCCCAAGCAACCTATCAACCCCTATGGCCGTGGCAAATGGATGGTCGAGCAAATGCTGGAGGATTACGATACGGCTTATGGCCTGAAATCAATCTGCCTTCGTTACTTCAACGCTGCCGGGGCTGATCCAGAAGGTGAGCTAGGTGAGCGCCATAACCCGGAAACACACCTTATCCCACTGGTCTTACAGGCCGCTAATGGCCGCCGGTCACACATCACCGTGTTTGGTAATGACTACGACACCCCGGATGGTACTTGCATCCGCGACTATATCCACGTTAATGACCTGTGCGAAGTGCATTTGCTGGCCTTGCAACGACTGTGGGATGGCGGAGGCAGCTCGGCTTATAACCTGGGAAATGGCAACGGCTTCTCGGTCCGGGAGGTCATCGAGACCGCCCGCACCGTCACGGGGCGCGGCATCCCGGTCCAATATGGCGAACGCCGGCCCGGTGATCCAGCACGCTTGGTAGCCGATAGCCAACGGGTGCGTGTGGAACTGGGCTGGAAGCCACGCTATGCCGATCTGGCAACCATCATTGCACATGCCTGGCAATGGGAAACACGGAGTTAGCACGCTGTTCATCGATGATCACCATTCAATGCTAGAGCAAACTCCCGTCTTGGCCGCTAATGAAATCCATCTCTGGCTAGCAAACTTGCAGCCGTCACCGGAACGATTAGCGAGGCTGGCGGCAACGCTGACCGTGGATGAACGGGAACGGGCCGCACGATTTCGTTTTCCCGGACACCGGGATCGTTTCATCGCCGGGCGAGGCTTGTTACGGGAATTGCTGGGAGCCTATCTCAACCGGATGGCAGCGGCGTTGCGTTTCAGCCAGGGTCCGCGCGGTAAACCGGTGCTGGCAGATGAACATAGCGAAGGCTTGCACTTCAATCTTTCCCATAGCAGCGGCCGGGTGCTATATGCGATCGCCTACCATGAAGTTGGCGTGGATTTAGAGGCGATGGACCGCCGGCTGGATTACATGGCGGTTGCTGAACGCATCTGCACTCCACGCGAATGGGCCTTCTTTCAAACATTGCCTGCAGAACAAGCCCGCGAAAGTTTTTTTGCCTGCTGGACTCGCAAGGAGGCCGTTGCTAAAGCGCTAGGAGACGGATTAGCCCATGGCCTGAACAAGTTGGATGCTGGTTTCCAGGAGGATGAACAGGCGGACAAGCGGATTAGCCTGCAGGATGCCGCTGGCCAGGAATGGAGTGTACAAAATCTGCCTCTGGAGCCGGGGTGGGCCGGCGCGTTAGCGGCCCCCCCTATCGACTGGCATTGGCGAATGCTGACGCTGGGGGAACTTGGAGTCAGTGACTGAAGTTGCGCGCCAAGAATGGAGAATCCGGCTAGGAACGGATTAAGGCGGATTGATTAGATTTTTTATCCTTCATGCACGGCCTGGGTAATTCGAAGCGAAAGCACGTTTCGCCCATCCTCACGGTGGTAGCTTACCTCATCTATCAGGCTCTTGATCAGCAGGATGCCCAGTCCGCCTGGCTGACGCTCATCCAGTTCCAAGCTTGTATCAGGATCAGTGCGGGCCAATGGATCGAAAGGCGGACCGTCATCCACGATATCCACCGTCAGACCGCCAGCTTGAATGGTGACTTGGCAGAATACGGTGCCGGCGTGCGTCCGCCCTTCATAGGCATAGTTAAAAACATTGACCAGCGCTTCTTCCATCGCCAGTTCTAACCGGGAAATTTGCGCTTCAGCCAACCCGGCGGTCTGAGCAATTTCACGGATATGATCAAGGAATACTGATAGATGATCCAGTTCAGCCGGCAAACACAGACGCGTGATTTTTATATTGGAATTTTCAGACATCATGGCGTTGGCGACCTCACCGTTGATTTAGCAGCAGCGCCCGGATGCGCCACTGCCAGCAAAGTCAGATCGTCGCTTTGCTCGGCCAAACCGGCATGCGCAGTTACCGCAGCAATGACCCTCTCGATCAACTGATGCGGGCTGGCAATCTCAGGTTCACGACTGACTTCCAGCAACCGCCGGGGATCGAAGCATTCACCAGCGGCATTCATAGCTTCAGTAACCCCATCGGTGTACAGCAGCAGAATATCTCCCGGTGCCAAACACAGCGCCACTGGCGTGTAAGTCCAGTTTGGCTCGACACCCAGAACCAGCCCGGCTGCAATATCCATGAATTCAGCGCTGCCATCGGCATGGCGGATCAACGGTGGATTGTGTCCGGCGTTACCAAAAGTCAACTTCCCTGTTTCCGGATGCAATGCCGCAGCGAAAAAAGTCACGAACAACAACCGTTCGTTCAGGACACACAACTCGCGATTGACCTGCTCCAATACACCCGCGGGATCGGGGGTCGTTGCAGCCATTGCCTTCACCAGCGTCGTGGTGACCGCCATCATCAGTGCTGCTGGAACACTCTTGCCCGCCACATCGCCAATGCCTAGAAACAGCCGCCCATCCGCCAGCCAGAAGCATTGAAACAAGTCGCCACCCACTTCGCGGGCCGGTTGAAACCACGTTGCGACCTCCAAGCCGCCTTGAGCGGCCAACTCAGCCGGATTGCGTGGCAGAAAGCTGTCTTGTATGCCACGGGCAATCTTCAGCTCATTATCAATCCGCGCCTGTGCCGCACGCGCTTCAGCCAGGGTATCCAATTGCTGGCGCAACGCCTGACGCATTTCCAAAAAGGACTGGGTTAGCACACCGACTTCGTCGAAGGCGCGAGGTGCGGGAATTGCAACGTCCAGGTCGCCGCCAGCAATCGCCACACTTTTCTCGGTGAGGACCAGCAAGGGCCGGGTAAACCGGCGCACAATCAGTATGACCAGCGCCAGCAAGAGCAGCAACCCAATACCGCCAATGAGATAGACCTCACCCGCGAGCGTTTCCAAATTTGCGAACAACTCTTCTTCACCAAATACGACGCCAATCGACCAATTGGTTCCAGGCAAAGGGGTAAAGTAAATACGGGCGGGCTTATGCAAGTAGGGACTCCACAGCGCTGCAAAGCCAGTTTCACCCCGGATCATCCGCTGGCCGATATCGAACAAGTTTGGATTCTTCTGAAAGCGCGCCACATCAAAAATGGTTTCGGACAGAACCCGCTGCGGATCCAGGTGGGCTAGATACCGGCCATCACCGGACAGGATAAACACATACCCGGTTTGAAAAACCCGCAACCGTTCGATGGCGCTCATCAAACTGCTTAAAGAAAGTTCCGCACTCACTGTACCAGCGGCTACCTGAACCCCATTTTGCATACCATAAACGGGTAATGTATAGGCGGAGACTGCATTACCCGCATCAGGGTTCAGGAAGGGTTCGCTCCAAATCCCCTGCTTCAACGGCTTCGAGAAAGAATCTTGAATCATCGGTTCCAGATGCGCTGAAACCCCGGTCAGATCACAATCCACTTTAGAATGACTGTAGCGGCAGTTCAGCATTTGTGCTTGGGATTGCAAAGGAGTGGCGCTACTCCTGGAATCCAATACTATCGTTACCGCATTGCAATAGGAGCTATCCATAACGGCGTCTGTAGCCACTGCGCGTAATGCTTCAATATCCGCTCCCTGTTCAAGGGATTGTGTCAGTTTGGAAGCAACTTCCATGACATCGGCTAAAATACCTTGCACGTTGCCAATGATCGCGCCACTTAAACCAGCGATAACCGCGTTAACACTGTCCAGCATATGCTGATGGGACTTCTGGTAGTCATAATAGAATGCTGTGACAAACACCAGCGCTACAGCACCCACCAGCGTTAACGATAATCGGGCAGCCAGCCCCAGGCGAACATGCATTGGTGAATAAGCCGGTACCCCAGCAGGTGTGTTGCCCGCTGATCGTTGCTTAGACTCGATTGACATTTGCTTATTCGCTCATTATTTCTGCACACGTTATTCCGGCAAATGCTTATTACTTGATGCTTATTACCATAGGACAATTTCATTCTTTCCTTACGAACATAGGCTAGACTTTTTACCGGTCGATAGCGGCCTCTTTCCAGACAAATTACCGCCCCAACATCGCCTATGGAGTATCATTATCCTGACTGCCGGACCTTTTCCTGCCGCCGGCTGGCGGGCCCATCTAACCTTGGGTTTTCAGCATGACGGTTCACGCACTGTTCTAGGGCAATGCACCCATCAAGGCCCTTTGCAGGTGCAGCGGCCGTTCTATCCCGAAGGACCGGAAGTCTGCCATGTAGCCATTCTCCATCCGCCTGGCGGCGTCGTCGGCGGTGATGAGTTGCGCTTGGACGCGAGGATTGAAACCGGCGCTCACGCACTGCTCACCACGCCGGCGGCTGGCAAATTCTACCGCAGTGCGGGTTCTCTGGCCGGTCAGGTGCAGCATTTGACGGTGGCCGCTGGCGCAACCCTAGAATGGCTGCCCCAGGAGAATATCCTCTACAGCGGCACCCAGATCCACACTTTGACCCGGATTGAACTGCAAGGCGACGCTCGCTTTCTAGGCTGGGAAATCCTCTGCTTAGGCCGGCCCGCAGCAGGTGAAACCTTTGAAACCGGCGAATGCCGGCAACAGCTTGAACTCTGGCGCGACGGAGAACCACTCTACCTGGAGCATGCGTGTTATACGGGTGGTGATTCGATACTCGACGCCCCTTGGGGCCTGCAGGGCCAGCCAGTAAGCGCCACATTAATATGTACCCCTCCTATGGAAGGGCTGGTTGATGCTATCCGCACCGCTATCCTTCTCCCTGCCTTAGATAAGAAAGGGTGGCCCGATCAGCAAGGAAAAAAAGAGTTGGCCGCTGTAACTTCATTGGATGGCATGCTCATTTGCCGCTACCTCGGCCCTTCAGCGATACGTGCCCGGCAATTTTTCATTCTGGCATGGGGGTTGCTGAGACCCGCGATATTCAATTGTCTTCCCTGTCCTTCCCGCTTCTGGAATACCTGACCGTTACCCGAGAACACCCATGGAACTCACTCCCCGCGAAAAAGACAAGCTGTTGCTGTTCACTGCCGGTCTACTGGCGGAACGGCGCAAAGCCAAGGGACTGAAACTTAACTATCCCGAGACCGTTGCCTATCTGTCCTGCGCTTTGCTAGAAGGCGCACGGGAAGGGCAAAGCGTTGCCGAATTAATGAGTCATGGCCGTACGCTACTCACCCGCAATGATGTGATGGATGGCGTCCCGGAAATGATTCCCGAGGTGCAAATCGAAGCCACGTTTCCCGACGGAACCAAACTGGTCACCGTCCATCACCCGATTCCTTGAGGAGACTACGCATGATTCCCGGTGAAATCATCACCGTTGACGGTGACCTCGAACTCAATACCGGCCGCCGCATCACGCGCTTGAGCATCGCTAACACCGGTGACCGGCCGATTCAGGTCGGCTCACACTATCATTTCGCTGAAACCAATCCCGCTCTGCGCTTTGAGCGTGCGCAGGCGCGAGGCTGCCGGCTCGACATTCCTGCCGGCACGGCGGTGCGCTTCGAGCCAGGCCAGGAACGCGAGGTGGAGCTGGTGGATTATGCCGGCGCCCGGGAAGTGCATGGCTTCCGCGCCGAGGTAATGGGACCGCTGGAGAAACAGCCATGAGCCGCATCGACCGTCGCGCCTATGCCGACATGTATGGCCCTACCACCGGCGACCGGGTGCGGCTGGGCGATACCGGACTGTGGATCGAAGTCGAGCGTGACCATGCGATTTACGGCGAGGAAGTGAAATTCGGCGGCGGCAAGGTGATCCGCGATGGTATGGGTCAGTCGCAACGGCCTCAACGTGATGGCGCGGCCGATACCGTGATCACCAATGCGCTGATCGTCGATCACTGGGGCATCATCAAGGCTGATATCGGCATCAAGGATGGACGCATTGCCGGCATTGGCAAAGCCGGCAATCCCGATATTCAACCGGGCGTTAACATTATCATCGGCCCAGGTACCGAGGCGATCGCTGGAGAGGGGCTGATTGCCACTGCCGGCGGCATCGATAGCCATATTCATTTCATCTGCCCGCAGCAGGTTGAGGAAGCATTGATGTCCGGTGTGACCACCATGCTGGGGGGCGGTACCGGTCCGGCAACCGGCACCAATGCAACCACCTGTACGCCGGGGCCTTGGAACCTGCGGCGGATGTTGCAAGCAGCAGAAGGGTTGCCCGTCAATCTCGGCTTTCTTGGCAAGGGCAACGCCAGCCATCCGGCAGCGCTGGAGGAACAGCTCGAAGCGGGCGCAATGGGGCTGAAACTGCATGAGGACTGGGGAACGACACCGGCAGCTATCGACAACTGTCTGGCTGTGGCTGAGCGCTATGACGTCCAAGTTGCGATTCATACCGATACGCTGAATGAATCCGGTTTCGTTGAGGACACCCTAGCCGCGTTCAAGGGCCGGGCGATTCACACCTATCACACCGAGGGTGCGGGCGGCGGGCACGCTCCGGACATCATCCGCGCCTGCGGTGAATTGAACGTGCTACCCTCCTCCACCAACCCGACCCGGCCATACACGATTAATACCGTGGATGAGCATCTGGACATGTTGATGGTGTGCCATCACCTCGACCCCGGTATCCCCGAGGACGTAGCGTTCGCCGACTCACGTATCCGCCGCGAGACCATCGCCGCCGAAGATATCCTGCACGATCTGGGGGCATTTTCGATGATTGCCTCCGATTCACAGGCGATGGGCCGGGCCGGTGAGGTCATCACCCGCACGTGGCAGACCGCACACAAGATGAAGATGCAACGGGGGCACTTATCCCCCTCTCCCGCAACTCGCTCCCCCTCCGCAGGAGCAGATGGAGAGGCCGGGCAGTGTGCCGACAATTTCCGGGTCAAGCGCTACATTGCTAAGTATACGATCAATCCGGCTATCACTCATGGAATTGCCCATCTGGTCGGTTCATTGGAGACCGGCAAACTGGCTGACATCGTGCTGTGGCGTCCAGCGTTTTTCGGTGTTAAGCCCGCATTGATCATCAAAGGCGGTTTTATCATTGCTGCGCCAATGGGTGACCCGAATGCGTCAATCCCGACGCCGCAACCGGTACATTACCGGCCTATGTTTGGCGCCTTTGGCGGCACGCTGGCCGCTACCTGTCTGACCTTTGTCTCCAAAGCAGCGTTGAATAGCGGGGCGCTGGATGCACTCGATCTGCATCGTATGCTAGCGGCCGTGCATGACACGCGCGCGATATGCAAGCGTGATCTTATTCATAATGAGGCGCTGCCTAAGATTGAGGTTGATCCACAAACGTATGAAGTACGCGCCGACGGAATCCTGCTGACCTGCGAACCGGCTACCATCCTGCCCCTGGCACAAAGGTACTTTTTGTTCTAAATAATTCCTTGTAAGAAGGCAGAATCTGCTGCCTCATGCATTGAATATCCCCGAGAAGAAGCCGCTCATGGACGTTATTGAACCTGTGGAATTGCAAATCGTTGAGCGTTTACATGAGGCGTTGCCTGCTGAAACGACGCTGACCTTGCCCTTTGAGCTGCGCCAGAAAAGCCGTTTGCGAACCTGGCTAGACAATGGCGCCAATGTAGGCCTGTTTCTACCACGGGGCACGGTGCTGCGTCATAGCGACCGGTTACGGACGACCACGGGTCTGATCGTTGAGGTTCATGCTGCTGCAGAACATGTTTCCACGGCCCGCACGGACAATGCCCTATTGTTGGCGCGCGCTGCCTATCACCTTGGCAACCGCCACATCCCGTTACAGATCGATTCAGGCTGGTTACGCTATCTTCATGATCATGTGCTCGATGAGATGGTTCAAGAATTGGGGCTGGACGTGATCCATGAGCAAGTGCCGTTCGAGCCAGAAGCCGGGGCGCACGGCGGCGCCCGCCATCATCACCATCATCCAGCATAACACGGGTGTTCTGCGCGTGGATTCATCCCAGTAAGATACCGATGACTGTATTCATAATTGATTTATGGTTGCTATGGACAGTGACTTACTGAATCTTTCAGGGTACATTAGGCTAAAATCATCCTCCCATATCTCATCCATACCAGCATAGATGGTACGGTCGGCGATCCAGCACGATGGTAAATACTCTGAT